>Ga0114973_10001734_pt1 | contig 16015 bp, 20 predicted proteins | sample M_140807_MF_Meta_FD_87025 | JGI IMG/M metagenome (GOLD analysis project Ga0114973, IMG submission 87025) | Freshwater microbial communities from Lake Montjoie, Canada to study carbon cycling - M_140807_MF_MetaG | ecosystem: Environmental > Aquatic > Freshwater > Lake | place: Lake Montjoie... | reverse complement strand
CATCTGATCTCCGAGTGGGAACGGCAGATGATGCCCGAAGTCGATGGGCTTGTGGAGAAAATTTGTACTAGGGTTTGTCCCTAGAAAAAAAGTTGCTCTACCCCCTTGCAAACGGTTGTCAACCTCTGTACAGTTCTACTCATGCGCCACACGTCGTGGCGCACAACAGGAGCCAAGAAATGAACTACAAGCATAACGACGGAGGCCGCAAGGCAGCAGGTTTCAAAGGCACAGCAGGTGACTGCGGTGCTCGTGCGATGGCAATTGCGTTGGATCTTGATTACAAAGCTGCATACAAAGAATTAGCCCAGGCTAACGCCGACAACGGTCGAGCAAAGTCAGCGCGTAACGGCGTCATGAAAGATGTCTACGCCGAGGTTCTGAAGCGTTACGGATGGGTCTGGCACAAAGCGCCACAGTTTGCAGGACGCAAAGCTCGCTGTAGTGATCTGACAGGCGTGGTAATTGCCAAACAAGCTCGTCACTTTGTAGCGGTAATTGACGGAGTGGCAAACGACGTATGGGATTGCACCGACCGCATGGTGTACGGGTACTGGGCTAAACAATAAACCAACCGGGGCTTCGGCCCCAATCAAGGAGCATCATGAAAATCATATTCACCAGAAAAGAAATCGAGGCAATTATCCTCGCTCACGTTCACCGCGAAGTTTACGAAGAATTTAGCAGCGAGATGCGCTTTGATCGCTACGACGATGAAAACTTTGTCACCATCAAATCAGTCGAACCAACCCCCGAGGAGCCAAGCAATGAGACCTGAAGACCAACACGATTCCAATCTCACAATTATTTTGGCAAGTATCGCCATCGGCGCAATGTCCGCGATCTGCTTGTTTCTCGCACTCTCTGGAGGTCTGTAATGGTCGGCAAAGTAACCCCCAACACAATGCTCTCAGCATCCCGCGTGCCGGCCCTGCTGGGCCACAGCAAATACGAGACGCCCAATAAGGTACTGGAAAGTGTTTTGAACGCGCTACAGGACGTTGTAGAGCCGTTCAAAGAAAATGAGGCAATGCACTGGGGCAACCTTCTGGAAGTGCCTCTGCTGCTTGAGGCAAGCGCACGCCTGGGTCTGTCGCATTTGAAACTAGATCATCCAAAGCCCTACTTTCATCCTGATGCGCCAATCGCGTGTTCATTAGACGGAGACGGCAACGGCAACGGCTTGGTTGTTACCAACAATCCAGATGCCGGCGTATACGTTATTGGCGCTGAGTCAATCAAGCTGGACGGTTTTGGCGTGCTTGAGGCAAAGCTGACCAGCTCGTATCCCGAAGACTGTCCGGCAATGAGTCGGGGACCGCTTCAGCTCCAAGCGCAAATGGACATTTATGGCGCTAAATGGGGCGCCGTATGCGTGCTTTATCAAGGCATTGAGCTGCGAATCTTTTTGTTTGCGCCTCACGAGGAGACCCAAGCGCTTATTCGCAAGAAAGCGTTTGAGTTTGAATCCAAGATCACGCATTGGTCAGAGACTGGTGAAGTTGAATGGTATGACCCTGCTAATCCAGAAGAATTTGGCCACAAGTGGCCTGGCGATCCAAACCTAGATTCGGTTGATCTCGGCGAGTGGGGAGCAACGCTGGCCGAGCGGATCGTCAAAGCCAAGCAGGAAATTAAGGTGCTGGAAGCCAGCATTGAGGAATGTGAGACCGAGCTGAAGGAAATGCTTGGCAACGCAACGCTGGCGCACGCTGAGGAATTCCGTATCTCCTGGCCAATCCGTAACTATGCAGCGCAGCCGGAGAAGGTCGTACCAGCTAAACCAGCGCATAGCATTCGCCAGTCAACCGTCACCATCAAGGGGCCAAAATGAAAATCGCAGCAGCATTTGTCGCAGCCAAGCGTGGTTTTGCGCCAGCGCTCAAGACCGAAACCAACTCGCATTTCAAAAACAAATACGCTGATCTTGCAGTTTGTTTGGAAGCCGTCAACAGCGCCCTACTTGAGAACGGCATCGCTGTTTACCAGGAAACCTTTGAGGTTCCTGATGGAGTCTGCGTGGAGACGTGCTTTCTCCATGAGTCCGGAGAAATGCTTCGCATGGGCAAACTGCACGTTCCAGCATCCAAACACGACCCTCAAGGATACGGTTCAGCATTGACCTACGCTCGTCGATTTTCGCTGATGGCAGCGTGCGGCATCGCAGCCGTTGGGGAAGACGATGACGGCAACGCTGGCAGCAAAAGACCAATTCCAAAGCCAGAAGGCAAACCCGTTAATCCGTTGGATGCCATTGCCAAACCTACGCCGAAACCGACTGAGCCGCCGCCAGACGTGATTGAGTTTGAGGATGGAGCTGGTGGCACTTGGGCGCTGCGAGTGCCTAACGAAGCCAAGCCACGCTCAATGTCTGCTGATGAAGCTGCCTGGGTTGTAGAGTTCAATGCGCTGGCTGACGCCGTGATGAAAGCCGGCAAAGTGCCGCCGGCAGATCGCATATCTAAGCTGAAGTTGCTGCGTACATCAAATGATGCTGAGATTGCTCGACTTTCAATGGTAGAGCGTGCCAGGTTCCTTCATAGCTTCTCGGTTCGCATTAGCGCACTCGATGCGCTGATGAAAGCAGCCGCATGAGAATGGCTCAGATCCGATTATTGGACGCAATCGGTGGTCTGGAGAAGTCACTAGGCCGGTTGCCGTCCATGAATGAAATAGCACGGGTTCTGGGCTGCAGCCCCCAGAACGTACACAAGATGATCAAACGAATGAGGTCAAAAAATGAAACGGTGTCCACCTTGCCACGGGAATTGCAATCAGGGACGAAACTGTCCAAGGAGAAACAGCAATGACTGACCGCGAACTATTGAAACAAGCGCTGGATGCGCTGGACAGCGACAATCCAGATATACAACTACGCACAGCAATAATCTTGCGCGATAGGTTAGCGCAACCAAAACAAGAATGGGTTGGTCTGACATATCAAGAAGCTGTTGAAATTATGGGTTCTCGTGACTGGACTACGTGTTGGTCAGACGTAACGTATACCCGAGCCGTTGAAGCCAAACTCAAGGAGAAGAACACATGAAAGTCTGGGTTGATCCACCAGAAGGTTGGCGCTACGGTTTCCCGAAAGTCTGGGATACCGAGCTGCACGACAATATGCTGCACTGGTTAGATGATCGTGGTTACCCGCCAGAGCTGCGAGACCAATACGGAGAATATTTTTTTGTCCGTCAATGGTCCGTTAAAGACGATTCGTTTGGAATTTAGAGCGCAGACACGTCGATAATCTGGCCTCGGAAGTCCAGCATTCCCTCGGCGTGTTTGATCGCTAATTCCGGAAACAAGAGCCGGGAATCTTGGAATGTAAGCACGGAAAATCCGGAACGCCAGTTCACCGGATTGTCCTCAAGGTAGTCGTTGAACTGCTTGCCATCAATGTCTGCCAGTGTTCCGGTGTCAACGCCATAGCGGTTTCCGCGAAAATCCGTGTACGGCGTGCATTTCAGAGAATGCAGATGGCCGGTAACAATGCTGATGCCGGCGCCCATCGTGTTTGTGTGCGTTGCATGGATGCCGTTTTTATATCGGTGCTTGACTACCACGTCATCTGTCAACCAACAGCTCCAGCACGGATGCCAAGCTGGGAAATGGTCTTTCAATGAGAAGCCGGCAACACCCTCGTAACCTGGCGTGTTCGCTGCTAGGAAATTCTCAAATCGAGAGTCATGGTTGCCGAGTGGCCAAATAAGCTGGACGTTGTGGCGTGCTGCTTTGGCAACCGCTTCAATCTCTGCCAGAGCCTCTTGGCAAGCGTTTAGCTCCTCTTTGACACTTGGCTGCTGCGTCCAGCCAATGCGCGGAAACCGGCTGATTGAAGCCCCGTCAAACGCATCGCCGTTGTTTATCACAGCGTAAGGTTTGAGCTGGCTAATCGCCCACAGCAGACCCTTGAACGCCGTTGTACGCAGTCCTGGCCAGAAGTGTGCATCGCTGAATACGATCACCGTGCCGTCAGTGATGCCAGCATGGTGCCGAGCTTTTGTTAAATGATGGGTTTGCAGATGCTCAAACGCTTTAGCGCTTGGTGCTGTTGCTTCAAGTTGAATCTTGAGCTTGGCTTCTAATCGCCGCCGATTCTGATGCGCCCATCTTTCGGTGAAGCCAAAAAACTGAGCGACTTTAGATGCGCTCTTTAATCGGGTCCAGGCTCCGAGAAAATCTTCATCGGTAACCTTTTGCTTTCCCTTCATTTTTTAGCACCATTTGTTGCGTTGGTGCTAAATACCACGCCAAGATTACGCTGTCTAGTGCCAAACGCTTGTTTTATATATTTTTTTTCGCGTAGTCTTCGACAGCGTTGACTCGACGTGTCCAGCCCTTGCCGAACACAGGATACGCCTTTAGTTTCTCAAGAAATCTCAGCCTGAGATCGCTGTAGTCCTCAATCAAATCTGACGGTTTCTCGCGCTTGACCGCTGCGATTGTGATCGGACCAATGATCCCATCATCATCAACGCCCAAGATGCGCTGCAAGAATACAATCGCTTGTTTGGGTCCACTGTTGACCGCCGCGTCAAAGACGCAGTAGTCCAGACCCGCCGGCAGATCATCGCCCCAAACCTTGTTCCAATAGAGTCCACGATACAGCGGCACTACGTCAGAGACGCATAGCTCGCGCATACACTGCTCGTCGACACTCTCGCCTGTCCAGTCTTCCCAGACGCGCTTAGTGACGCCGTGGTTGGTCATACCGCCTGGATCCGATGGATGGTTGCAGTACCCGCCCTCAAAGCCTAGCGTCAGATCCAGCGCTTTCTGAAAGTTGTCTTTCATTTAGATGCAACGCCCTGCACTTTTTCAAAGGTCCGTAGACCGCCAAGTCCCAACATTCCAAACATCAGCTCCCAAAGGGTAGCGTCCAGCGTCGGCATATCGCCAACCTCAATCCCGTTCAGTCGTGCAACATAAGAGCCAATCGGTCGCAGAACGTATTGATAGGCGAGCGCTGTAGCGCAAACCCATCCAATCGCTGGACGCCAGCCGGCAACAAACAAGCTGCCTGATGTTGCTTCGGCTTTGTTGATCTCAAGCTGGCCGACGATCTTGGCAAGCTCGCCTGATTGCTGGAGCTTTAGCAGCTCAAGCTGAGCGCTGGCCTGCTGCGCTGGATCTGGCCAGACCCGCTTGATGATCTCACCACCAAGCCCCAGGATCGCCTCGATGCCGATCATTTGGACCAGTGGCTGATGACCCAACCGGCAGCGGTGCTGATGCCGCTGATGACTGCCATGCCGAACCAAAACCCGCCCTTGCTTTGATTAGCAAGCTCCAACAGTTTCTTTATGTCGGCTTGCATATCTGCGACTTGCTTTTCCAGCAAATCGACCTTGGCGATTAGCTGACCATATTTGACGGGATCAATATCTGACATGATCAACTCACGGTTTGTAATTCAAGAAATCTTGTAGCTTAGTTTGGTCACGTGAAATTTTACGCTTTTCCATGCCGGCTTTCAGAATTCTTTGACCAACGTACATTGGTACGCCTAAACCTGGTTGCTCTGCAAGAGTCTGACCAAGAACCTCGCCGCCAACCCCTGCCAGCGCTCCAAGGATCGTCTCGCCGCTGCCTGACGTGCTTAGCACTTCCCGAGGTTTGGTTTGAATCTCTTTTACCACCTCGTTGAGCGTGCGGTAATGGTTAGCCCACTCAGGACCAAAAACCAGATCCAGCTTGCCGCTCTTGTCTAACGTCGTGACCAGTTTATTCATTTCTGGCGTGGAAACGTAGGGCCTGCCTCTAGTGTCCAACTGCACATTCTTGGTTGTGTTTTCCAAGATATGCTCACCAAACCGACCTTTAATGTCGCGCACCAATTGCTGACCTTCTGGACCAGAATTGTCTAGCAGATCAAAAACACTGCGAACCTGGTCGCCAGACTTTCCAAGGAAAATTTGATCAAAGATTTTTTCTGTGGGAACCGCCTGGTCGGTGGTGCCTTTTTTGATTTGATTGATTGATCGAACCGTGCTTTGATTTTCAAAGTCGTTAGACCATTGCGCTCGCTGCCGTCTGGCTTGTTTGTAAATATCGCCACCAGCGTTCTCAGTAATGCTATCAATCAAACGCTTGGTCTTGGTTGATAATGCCGATTGACGCTTATCCGTCCAGTCGGTCTCATCGTTGATAAGCTGCCGAATGTCCTCGAGCTGGCGCACGCCAATTGACCGAGTGCCGCTTGGATCGTTAGCTGCAAACTCCTCCTCAATGATCCCGTACAACGGATTTTGAGATTTGCGAGTTGGTCGATTCGCCGTTGACTTGTTGATGAAGTCCAGCACCGGCTGGTAAGAAACTGGTTGTGCCAGCTCACCCGCCGCTTCTGCCGCTGCGTACTGGTTGCGAATGTCGGCCATGCGAGCATCCTTGATGCCCTGCACGTAGGTCTTAACGCGCTGACCAAAGTCGGTCGGTGAAACGCCCTGAGATTGCGTACCAGTCGCCTCGATTCCAGCTTGCATATTCTGCTGAACCTTGGCATTTTGATCGGCATAGTGCTCAAATACTTGCTCAGCCAGGTGAGGAGTCTTGGCAGCAACACCAGCAAACTTAACGTCGGTCGGGTTGCGCGTTGCCTGAGCGCGATCAATTGTGATCGGCACTGGCAGATTGCCGGCTTTCTCAGCTCGAGCGCGTGGCGTATCAACCGCTGCCGCACCAACGCTGCCCGGAGTCGCTCCAGCCCCGCCAATCGGTTGTGCAAGCCCTGCGCCCAAGGTCCCGCGTGCCTGAGCCTCTTGCAAGCTCGGAGCGTTGGCAAGATCTTGGAACGCTTGTTCTTTTGCCGCTTTTCTTTCTGCGAGCTGCGCTTGCAAGTCAGCATAGGCAATGCGTGGCTTTGGCTGGCCTGGTGCCGGAGCTGGTGCGCCGATGCCTGGCTCAACCCGTGGTGCCGGCGCCTTGGCTGCAAACTGGTCGCGCAATGCTTGCTCGGCGCCATAGGTGGCTGCACCAGCTCGTTGGGTAACTTTGGCTGCTCCAGGAATCGGCAACAGCCCTAGCGAGCCGATCATATTCTCAACGTCGCCAACCGGAATGCCAGTCTTCTCAGCAATCCAAGCTGCGCCCTTGCCGACGTTCTCGCCGATGTAGTTTGTCAGTCTACGGGTGGCTTCGGCTTTGTAAGCCGGATCTTCGCTGATACCCAAAGCACGGCCAAACGGGTCTGTACGCTTTTCAACAAACTCAGCCACAGATTTTTGAGCTTGTTCAGCAGGAACGCCCATTGCACGTTGTATCGCATAGCTTCCCTGACCAACAAGCCCAGTAAGACCGCCAGCAGCAACGTCAGCCATAGAGACGATGCCTTTCCCGAGATCGGCCATTGAGCCGACCTTATACTCCGTCTTAGGCGCTGCTGGTTGTTGAGCGACTGTCGTGGTAGGAATCTGATCCGCTGCCGCCGCTGGAGCCGTTTGAGCGGGTTTTGGAGCCAATCTATCCTGCATAATCTTGCGGATTAGATTGCCCTCTGGTACGCCAGACGATGTAAATTGCACCGGCTTCGGTGCCGCTGGTTTGGCTGGCTCCTCGGCTTTCTCTGTGCCAAGAATCAACGCGCTGATCTCGTCAGTCGGTGCCGCCGGCATCTTAGACTTGACCTTGTTGATATACCCAGACGGGTTCTTGGTCACAAAGCCACCGTACTGCGCCAGCGCTTTATCAACGTCGCCGTTGTTCTTGTCTAGCAGCGTCTGCAAGTAACCTCGAGCTGCTTCCCGCGCTTGTGGCTCGTTGAATGGATCAAATTTGACGCCTTGGTTCTGCAACGCCTTAACCGTACCAGGCATGAATTGGTACGCACCCATTGCACCTGATTGCGGATTGACTGCACGAGGGTTGCCGCCGCTCTCTACTGCCTTAACAGCATCCAGCAATTGGTCGGTGACAACGGTCTTGGATGGTTTCCCAAGAATCAGTTCTGAGACTTCATCCATTACAGAGATCCAGTTTGCTCAAGACGCAGAATATTTTGATATTTGCGGTTGAATTCTTCGCGCTCTTTCGGCGTGGCATTCTTCAAAATCTCATTTGCCACTTTGACGCGCTCAGCCTTGTCTTGAATCAACTTCGGCAGCGCCATAATCTCAAAGATGCGAGAGTCGGCATTCTTGGACCACGTTTGCTTAAATGCGTTGTGGTTAGCGTCACCAAAGTTCTGTGCAAAGTTTGCCGCCGCCCTGCCTTCCAGTTCGGTCGCCAGCACGTCAGCGTATGAACGTCTGGCAATTGACTTCAGAACATTTGGAGGGTAAGTCTCGTCGCCGTTAGCGTGTCTGGCAAGAGCTTGGCCAGAGACGGTATCCAACGAGCCGCCCTTGGATTGGATCATCCCAATCTGGACGTTGGCTAGATCCTTTGACAGTTGTTTGTAATCCTCGCTGCCGAAGAATCCGCGCACGTTACGTTCCATCGAACCGGCAGCGCCGGCTTGGAAATACGATTGCTGTTGGATCTTGTTGGCTTTGTCAATAACTTCTTCAATGCTGCGTCGAGCCGTAGTCATCGCCGGTTGCATTGATACCAGATCACCAACGTATTTTTGACCCGCAGCTCGGTCTGCTTCTTCGCCCACGACTGGAGCAAATGGTTGACCAGGAGTCCTTACGGGATAGCGCAAGGCCGGCATGGTCATAGCGCCAGCAGTAACGCCTTGTGGCTGCGTCGGCGCTGCTGGTTGCATTAATGGGACGCCAGCGCCCTGCTTGTTGGCTGGTGCCGTCTCAGACAAGCCCAAATCCATAGCGCGTTGTTGAATGCCCATTGACAACGGAACGCCACCCGTCTGCACGCCTTGCTGCGGCATCTGCTGCGCCGGCATTTGCTGGCGTGGCTCAATAAGCGTAGGCACAAACTGAGAACCTGCTGGTGTCGCCACGACGCTACCAGGAACGCCACTAAAACTGACTTGCGGTGCGCCATACGGTGCAAACGCTTGCTGTTGTGCGCTCGGCGTCTGCGATGCCATCAAGTTGCGAAACATCCATTCTTTAACCGGCGTTGGATCGCCGGCTTCTTTGGCTTTCGCAATTTGGCTATACAACGATGCCGCAAAATACTCGGCAGCATCAGCAGGAACGCCGGCGGCAATTGCTCGCTCTTTGGCGCTCATCACGTCTTTGATTGCTGCTTGAGGATTGACAGCAGGATTAGCAAATGAATTTAGCTGAATCAACGGCGCAAAATTGTCACGCAACGTCTGCTCAACGCTACCGGCAAAAGCCTTTCCTGCCGCTTTTTCCCCTGTGACCGCTGTGCCGCTCAGCGCTTTCTGTCTAGCAATTTCAGCAGATTGCGTATCTCGAGCAATACCAAGCTCAATTCGAGCTTTTTCAGCTTGTATTGGGTTAAGCGTTTGTTCTTGCTCAAGCGCCTGTGCGCCTCGAGCCAAGTTCAGCAGATTACCAGCAGAGCCAAGAAAATCAATCGGCTTGACGCCCAGCGGAATGGTTGGATCAAGTGCCATGATTTATCCGAGGGTTGGATAGTAAGTGCCTTGCATACTTTGCTGTTGGGCACCACGGCCAATTAACGCCGGTTCAGAAGGCCCAATCTGGATCGGTGCAGGCGCCTGCTGCTGGTTAGGGTTCCGCAACGCCTGAAGGTAGTTGTAACCACCGATGTTGCCCAACGCGCCACCGTAAGCATTTGCCGCTGCAACCTGACCGGCACCTTGAACTGCCGCCGAACCAGTCGCCAAGCTCGATAGGTTAGTACCAAGTGCTTGATTTGCCGCGTTGACTGCCGACTGCCCAGTCTGGCCAATCCCAGCAATTCCGGCCAGCGTGTTGTAAATGTCCTTGCGCTGGTTTGAGAAGTTCTGGAAAGCGTTTTGATAGGCGTTGCTTGCGTAATCTTCGGCAAACCTTGTGATGCCACGGTCAATATCACTGCCGCCACTGCCACCGGCATTCAGACGCTGACGCGCAGCTCGCTGACCTTCCTTCAACATAAACTCGTAATTGGGAGCCAGGCTTGTCTTGAGATCCTCAGGACCAAATTGCTTTGTCAGGTATCCCGATCCGGTCTGCATCATTGGCTGACCGTTGGCGTCCAACATGGGCTTGCCCTGCGCGTCAAACATTGGCGTCTGACCGCCTAACATCCCGCCGATTTGACTCAGCGATGTGTAGCCAATTCCGCGATACGGAGCTTGCTGTTGATTGATTAAATCAAATTGACGTTGCTGAAGATCGGCAGCGTACCGAGCTGCGTCTGCCTGAGTATTTGCTGATGATCGCGCAGCACCAGCACCCAAAGCGCCACCAAGCAGACTAAGACCGCCACCAATGACTGCTGGACTAGAAATTAGGGCCATGAACGGCATGATTAAATTCCTTTGCTGATTAACACAGCATCAATTTCGTTCTCGTCTGTCTCGTCCGTTGCATGGATGCAAAACCATACGCAATCCTGCAACGCTTCAATCTTGTGGTGCGTGCCAGCTTTAATCTCAATGCACGCTGGAGCGTTGTAACTTTCGACAGAATCATCAGTCGAAACAATGACTTGTCCCGATGCCAGTATACTCAAATGGGAATAAACGTGCTTGTGAGTCGCAGCAACATATCCCCTAGGGATAAACATTTGCTTGGCATAGATGCCGCCTGAGAAATGATGCTCCACTTGTGGATCTGCATCGAATCGGCCAGCAATCCCTTTCACAAAATCATCGACTTTCATTAAGTATACAGCGGTAAATAATACGTTGTACCGTCAGCCACAACCGGAAGCCATTTTGCAATGACTGTGTGGGTTCCAGTTGCTGCCAAATTGTTGACCGTCACGGTGCTGGACGTCGTGAGCGTGGTTGCGCTGACTGACGTGCCAGCGATTGATCCACCTGTAATTGCAACGCCGCTGGCATTCTGTGTGGCCATTGTGCCGGTGCCAGAGACGTCGGCAATTGGCACCGTCGCGCTAGCCGTGAGCGGCGTTGTGCCGGCGCCCTTCACATAACCGGTCAGCGTATTAGCGCCCGTGCCACCAGATGCCACGTTTACAGTGCCGCCGAGCGTAACCGCACCAGACGCTGCTGCTGTTGGCGTCAGACCCGTTGTGCCACCGTTAACAGAGTTAACCAGACCAACGCCAACCGTAATCGTTGAGACGTTAGGGTTTTGCAACCAGATCAACCATTCTCGAGCCGGTCTTTTAGTGACTGGATCTAGGAATGGTGATTGCGGATAGCGTAGATACGACGTTGCCATCAGTTTTCGCCTACGCTGGCTTTGAGATTGGCAGAGACGATTGCCGCTTTGACCGGATCGCTAATCGACACTTCCCAAACACGATCTCTGGCCATGCCAAGCCGACGCCAGATTGCTCGATTTTGGTATTTGCCAATCTTGCCGATGGTTGTCCAATGCTCGTTTGAATAAGTAGAGCCACCGTCATTTGACCAACGCAGCATTGCTTGTGGATCTTTACCCTGTCCAGTGCTTAGACCAACGCCAGGTTGGAATTGGATTTGCAGCTCCTCAAAATACTGTCTCTGAAAGTCAGAAACAATGTGAGGAGTCCGGCGCAATCGTCGAATTGGATTGCCGCCCTCGGTGTACACCTCGGTATCTACAATGTAGATCTTGCCGTTCTGGTAATCGCCAACCAGATTGTAGGTATTGAAAAAGGTGGCACAGTTTCCGCGATTGCGCTGGAAGTTATTCAACGGGTCCAAGCTCATCCACTTGAACCAGAGCTTAGTGGTCGAATCGTAAACCCAAGTCAGATTGGCCTGCGGGAACGTGACGATGTACCACTCGTGTCCCGTGATCTGCATTGAATAGGCAATAGCGTCAGAAACGTCGTAACCAATCAGCGAGTTTTCAACAGCGTGCGTTGACAGCCGGACAAACTGGTAACCGTTGATGGTGCCAATCGTCGCGTGACCAAGCAGATCCCGCGTGACAAACATGAATGTCTCAGCCCATCGAGCTACGCTAAACGGTGCGTTGATGCCGTGCTGAATGAACGTGCCGCTGATCGGCGTAAACGGGAAAGTGGCAATTGTCGGATCTGGTGGCGGTGACTCAACCCAGACCTCGGTCGTATACTCGCCAAACAGGAATAGCTGCTGGTGATCAAAGAACAACGAGACAAGATTGTCCGACCCGCCATCCTTGCGACCGTAGAGCGTGCTGGTTGTGTAAGCCGAGCCAGGATCGGTTACCGTAAATAACTGGCTGTTGGGCTTGTTGTAAGCAACATAGCCGTTGGCGTAGTCACAAACCGTTGCATCAGCCCAAGGTCCATCGCTAGACAGTTGGGTAAACGTACTGGTTGTCAGATTGTAGATATACCGCGCAGACCCATCAGCGATGTAAGCCACAACGCCGTTGGCAGCGCCATCGTCGGTCGTTTGCGTCTCGGTGATGCTGACGGGTCCAGACGAAGTTATAAGCGTGCCTACCTCGGTATATGACCAGTCTGCAAGAATGACGTATAGCTTGTTAGCTGCGACGGCAACCATTTGGTTGAACGGGTTGATCGCTCGCATTCCGCGCACGGGACCGTTTGGCAACGTGACAATGGTGCGATAACCCGGAGTCGGCAGCAGCGCTATGACGCCTCGAGCGCCTTCGGGTTTTACTGGGTCAATTTCTGGATACCAGTTGATGCACTCTTGGGCATCCTGATAAATGGTCGGAGCCTCGTAAGACGCCCCAACAAATCCAAAATCAGCCATTACACAAACCCGCCCGTCAAAATCCAAGAGGCATCTTTAGCCTTGCCTGAGAACAGAACGTCAGGGAATTGAGCAACCATGCTTGGACGCATATTGGTGCGCTTGAGCGTTGCCTTGGCTTGTGCTGCATAGGCGTTGATCATCGCCAGTTGAGTCGTTGAACCCTTGCCGTACATTGGGCATAGACGCTCAGCTAGGCACCAACGCAGAGCCATCAGATAGCCCTGTGGCAGCGCTATAGACTCGTACAGGTTGCCGTAGCGCCGGAACATTGTGTCGGCAAATACGTGCATCTCGCCTTGCGCCGGAGCTGGCCAAACGTAGATTGTTCCAAGAAGCTCTGCCGGCTGGTAATACAACGCCTTGGGCCACGGACCGTTCAGATTCTTAAGACCAATAAGCTCGTATTGATCCAGCCCAATGACTGCAACAGGATAATCCAGCGAATTCTGCGAATAGTTTGGAGCGCCCGAAGATTGTGCAACGCGCACAAATGCGCTGTTGATGCTAACTGGTCGTTGATAGCTGGCCGTGATTGTCGTGCTGGCAACGGTCTGCGATGTGCTGACAGTGTACGTGCCAAGTTCGTTGATGTTGCCGCCAGCGCCCGAGTTGAATTGCACGATAGTCGTGCCAGACGCGATGCCAGAGCCAACCAGCGTCTGCCCGAGCTGAACCGATCCGCTTGTCAGCGCCGTGACTGTTAGCGTCGTGCCGGAGATGGAGCCAGTAAACACTGCGCCGACCTGACCACCTGGCCCGATGGTGTACTGCACCTGGTTCTGGACAATTGGGAAGATGATCTCAGTCTGATAGCTGATCATCATCCGTTCGTTGGACCACTGATCCAGAATGTCGTTGAGCATATCGAACGCATCTTGAGCTGCGTCAGACGTTGGCGTTTCGCCGGCCTCGAGCGCCCCAATGTCCTTCAGGGACCGAGAGATGATTTCAATTGGCGCAGTCATGGTCAGTACTCAATGATTACGTAGCCGTTGAGCGTCGGAGGAGACGCTCCGTCAAACAGCGCTTGCACTGGGACAATGTTGGTAGTTCCTCGGCATTGGTTTGCCAAGCTGCCATCAAATGCCTTAGAAATGAAATTTGCTGAACCAATTGAGAATGTTGAATTCAACGCCGTACCACCTGCCGGCCCTGGCGTGCTGCTAGTGCCTGGACCTTGCGCCGTCAGATACGATCCAATGCTTGTGTTGCCACCACCAGAACCAACGGCAATTGCAATAGATGCGCCAGGTGTGACGGTGATGAAACCAGCGGCAACCGTAAAAACCAGAATTGCGCCGTTTGAGTAAACACCGCTACCAATCGTGGCTCGCAACCGAGTAACGCCGGATGGGACCGTAAACGTATCTGATCCGCTGGTGACCTTGTAATACAAGCTGAATTGCAGGACGCCGGTGCTGATCGTTGGGGTCGTGGCAACAGCGCTGATGATCTCGTTATTGGTCCCGCCAATCGTGATCGTCGTTCCATCAGGACGCAACGCACCAATCTGAGCCGTTGTAGCAACCGGAAGCGCTGCACGCTTGATGATTGCATCGTAGTTCAGAACCGACGAGATTGAATCGCGGTATAGATAACCACCACCGCTTACCGGCAGCGATTGCCCCGTGGTCGACAATGTGCTGCCAACATAGCTCAGCCCTGAACCAATCGTCACGTTGCCGATGCCGCCAGCTCCATCGCCACGCAGAATCGACGATCCGCTCGTCAATCCTGTCAGATCGTTAATGCCCGAGATGTTGTCGTAAGTGCCAATCGTGACCGCCGCACTGGTTTGCAGCACAAACTTATAAGACACTCCGACCGTCAGCCAAACCTCGTTGGCGGTGCGCCCAGCGGCATCCAGCACGATTGGGTTGGCGTTGGCAATGGTTCCCGTGTTGCTGGTATACGTCGCTTGTGGCGTTGTGGTCCCTGCTGTGTATGTGTACAACAGACCGCCGGCCAGCGGCACTCCGAGATTGTCGAAGAACTGCCAACCAGCGCCAGCTAACGGGGAAAGTCTAACGGCCATGATTAACCTTGGCTGATTTTGTAAGCGGCAACCAGTGCGTCATAGTTAGATCCGATTTGCGCTTTCAAGACGTCGCGCACGCGAATCGACTTATTCTGTTCAGCTTTTTCGGTGCGAACCAGAACGCGCAGACGGTCGCGGTACTGAAGATCGCCAATTTGGGCAACCTGATCGTCGCTCAGATCGTGCGGCAGATCTTCGGTCTTAATCGTGCGGAATGCTTCCAAGTTTGCTGGCCATTCGCCAGCCGGAAGTGCTTCAAGCATTGCAGCGTAGTTGTCGATGTTGAGCTGGTAGCCGTAGATTTCCATTTCACGATGGAACGCATTCATGACTAGGCCAGCTTGTTTTTCTTGGTCGGTGATCATGATTTACCTTGTTTGATTGCTAAATGATACACAATTGGGAACGCCTGGCGTCGTGGATGGATTTGTATATTGAGACCCAACGCCACCAGACGTCCAAGGATATGCTTTGACATATGGAATCACTGCCGATGTTGCACCGGCAATTTCTGATCCAGTACTAGACCAATCAGCAGAATTGACTGTCGTGCTTATTGATGGTCCAGAATACAAAGAGCCAAACCCAGAACCCCAACTATAAATCTTTAATGCCGCTGGTGTTGAGTTGTTGCCAACAGCAATTTGACCGCCAGTAGGGGAGAATCTAACCGAATAAACCGTGCCGCCAACAGCCGATGATGGGTTCGAATATTTTGCACCAAATCCACCAGACGTTACTGGATAAGCAGCAATAAATGGCGATGCGGTGCTGCCGATTGCAACGTCATTCGTTGTCTGGTTGAACGATACGCTGCCAGGATTGTTGCCAAACGGAGGAATCGTGACCGGAGCTGCGTACTTACTTCCAAATCCAGTCGACGATGACCACGGATATAAAGCAATCGCGGTGCCGCCGCTTTGACTGAACGCCACTTGCGTATTGTCACCGTTTAGCGTGATGCCAGTTGCTGCACCAATACTATTGATCGCTGCGCCGTTTGAATACTTGGACCCAAATCCGCTGGCTTGGCTCCACGCCCATGCCTGTGGAAACGATACTGCGGTTGCGTTTGACGTCAGAATCGCGTCAACCGTCTTAGTCCAAGTAAACCCTGCTGGACCGCCACCGGCTGGGCTTAAAGCACTAGCAGGATTAGAATATTGCGTCCCAAAACCCAAACCAGACCATTGCCAGACGCTGAAATAAGGAGCGGCAGTAAATGATGCTGAAAAAACAGAGTTGTCACGGACAAAGGAGACCTG
>Ga0114973_10001732_pt1 | contig 16024 bp, 17 predicted proteins | sample M_140807_MF_Meta_FD_87025 | JGI IMG/M metagenome (GOLD analysis project Ga0114973, IMG submission 87025) | Freshwater microbial communities from Lake Montjoie, Canada to study carbon cycling - M_140807_MF_MetaG | ecosystem: Environmental > Aquatic > Freshwater > Lake | place: Lake Montjoie... | reverse complement strand
ATGCCGATCCTTCCGAACTGGAACGCCGCTGACGGCAGCCATCAGGCCAGAGGGGCTCTCTTGACGCTCGTCGCAGAACCGCCCTCAAGCCCCGTTTTTACCCACGGATTCTGCCGAGGAGCCTCTAATTATGACGACTCCATTTCGAAACGTGTCAATTGCGTTGTCGAGCGCTCAGGCCCTCGTGTTATTTGATTGGCTCACTAGGTGCGACGACGAGGGGTCGTTCACATACGTGCACGACGCTGAAGAGAGAGTTGTGTGGGAACTTCAAGCCCAGCTTGAAAAACTGTTGGTCGAACCTTTCGATCCAGGCTACGCACATCTATTGGAGAAAGCGCGTGCCGAGGTCGTGGATGACTAATCGGAGCTTTGTTTGCTTCGCTTTCGTTGGGTGACGCTGATGGGGGCTCCCAAAGGTAGTCAGCAATTTCACTTCTTTGAATCGTGGTGGGGATGAGGAAAAGGGCGTCCGGCGTTATCGCCGCAGTTCTGGACGCCTGCCCGAACATTCAGTGGCGGCTTGTGGTAACGCTCTGCCGGCTGGCCGGGCTCCGGTGTCCGTCGGAAGTCGGAGCCCTGACTTGGGGGGATGTGAACTGGGAGAAGGGCCGGCTCGTGGTGAGGAGTCCGAAGACGGAACACCACGGGGGGGAACATGCTGTTCGCGTGGTGCCGATCGTCCCTGAGCTCCGCACCAAGCTGGACGACGCTTTTCACCGTCCCGATGCAGGGACGTTCGTGGTGCCGATAGCAGCCCAATGGGGAGCTGGGGCGAATCTCCGTACCTCAGTTGGAGAAGGTGATCCTCCGGGCCGGCTGCCAGCCTTGGCCACGGCTGTTCCAAAACCTACGGGCCAGTTTCGAGTGTGACGTGGTGGAGAAGGACCCTGCCCACGTGGTCGCCAAGCGACTCGGCCACAGGCCGAACATCGCGGCGGCTCACTCCCTCACGACGACGGAACATCACTTCGACGACGCGGTGAACGTCTCGCTGGGGAAGGGCCGACAAGGCGGCGCCTATTCCGGCGCACCAGAGGCGCAAAAAGCGGCGCAGCAGGCATCCGCAAGGCATCGCACCCCGTCGCCCGCCGGGAGCGCAAACGCCATGATCCCCGCAGGAAACGCTCGTTCCCCCGGGGATCACGCACGAAGATCGTCGAGAAGTGGGCAAAGAGGGGCTCGAACCCCCGACCCCCTCGGTGTAAACGAGGTGCTCTAACCAACTGAGCTATTTGCCCGCGAGGGAGTCCCGTGGCCTCTCGGCCGCAGGCTCTCGCTTCAGTGTCGCACAGCAACGCGCGCCGCGGAAGCCTTCCGCTATGCTCCCCGGCATGAACACCGCCCCATTTTCTGTTTTGCTCCAGGCCGAAGGCTCCGCCGCCCGGGCCGAGATTCTCGTCGGCCGCGGCGGCGCCTGTGCCTCGGCGATCCTCGAAAGCCCCCAGGGGCCGCGCGACGTCCTCTGGGCCCCCGACAACTACACCACCCCCGCTGGCCGCCCCTCCGCCGGCGGGATCCCCATCCTCTGCCCCTACCCCGGCAGGCTCGCCTCCACCACGATGGAGTTTGGGGGGCGATCCTTCACGCTCCCCGCCGGCGATCCGCTTGGCCGGCCGATCCACGGCCTCGCCCATACCCGCCCCTGGCGGGTCGTCGAGCAGTCCGGTCATTCCGTCCGGGCCGAGTTTCGCCTCTCGATCGATGCCCCCGATGCCGTCGATTCGTGGCCGGCCGACTTCACGCTCACGGCCACCTGGACACTCTTTCTTGATCGGCTCGATCTCGAGCTCGACCTCCTCGCCCACGGCGCCATGCCCGCTGCCTTCGGCCTCCACCCCTACCATCCCGTGCCGGTGATTCCCGGCGCCGACCCCGACGCCTGCCAGGTCGAGATCCCCGCCACCCGCTTCCAGCCCCAGGAGCAGCTTCTCCCCGTCGGGGCCACGGTGCCCGCCAGCGAGCGGATCGCCTTCCCGGGGCGCGTGGCGCTCGGCGGCGTCGCGCTTGACGATCCCTTCTGCGGGCTTGGGTCGGAAGGGGGCGATGGCGCTGACGGCGCGATTGTCACGCGGGTCATTGATCCGGCCAGCGGCGCTACGATCCGGGCCGAGTGGAGCGCGGAGTTTTCGGCGTGCGTGATCTTCACCCCGCCGCACCGCAAGGCTGTCTGCATCGAGCCCTACACGGTGCTGCCGGGGCAGCGGACGTTTGACACGGCCGCCGGGTGGCGGATCCTCGCAGCAGGGGAGCGTCTCGGCGGCAGGTATTCCGTGTCGACGAGCTGACGTTGGGGCTGGAACGAAGCGAGGCCGATCGGGTTGCTCAGCCCTTCGGCGGCGGCACGACCGTCCGCACGCCGAGCTCCACCAACTGCTTGGCGTCGACCGGCGACGGGGCTCCGGTCATCAGGTCGCTCGCCTTCTGGGTCTTCGGGAAGGCGATCACATCGCGGATCGAATCGAGGCCGCCGAAGAGCATCACCCAGCGGTCGATCCCCAGCGCGATCCCGCCGTGTGGCGGGGCCCCGCTGCGGAGGGCGTCGAGGAGGAATCCGAACCGCTCGCGGGCCACGTCGGGGCTGATGCCGAGCAACGAAAACACCTTCTCCTGCGTGGGGCCGTCGTGGATCCGGATCGTGCCACCGCCGGCCTCGGAGCCGTTGATGACGAGGTCGTAGGCCTGCGCCCGGCAGCGGGCCGGATCGGAGGAGAGAAACTCGCGGTCGGCGGCCCGCGGCGCGGTGAAGGGATGGTGCATCGCCCCCCAGCCGCCGCTCTCGGCGTCGTGGGCAAACATCGGGAAGTCGACCACCCAGGAGAAGTTCATTGTGGCGGGGTCGAAAAGCTTGAGCTGGCTTCCGAGCCGCTTCCGCAGCATGTGGAGCGCCTTGCAGGAGACGTCGAAGGAGTCGGCCACGATCAGCGCCAGATCCCCAGGCTCGGCACCGAGCTTCGTGCGGATTGCCGCCGCCACGTCGGGCCCGAGGTTCTTGGCCACCGGGCCGGTCCAGTCGCCGCTGGCTTCGGCCTTGAGCCACACCAAGCCCTTCGCGCCCCCCTCGACGGCGACGGCGGTGAGGTCGTCGAGATCCTTGCGAGAGAACTTCGCCGCGGCACCGGGGACGCGGATCCCGCGGACCCGTCCCCCCGACTCCAGCGCCCCTTTGAAGACCCGGAAGTCGCTCGTGGCCACCTCGGCCCCGAGATCGACCAGCTCGAGGCCGTAGCGGAGGTCGGGGGCGTCGTGGCCGAAGCGCTCCATGCACTCGTCCCAGGTGAGCTGGGGGAGGGGAAGGGAGACATCAAGGCCGAGGATCTCCTGGGCCGTCCGCTTCACGAGCCCTTCGATCACCCCCATCACGTCCGCGGAGGTGACAAACGACATCTCGACGTCGAGCTGCGTGAACTCCGGCTGACGATCGGCGCGGAGATCCTCGTCGCGGAAGCATTTTGCCACCTGCACGTAGCGGTCGAAGCCGGCCATCATCAGGAGCTGCTTGTAGAGCTGCGGCGACTGCGGCAGGGCAAAGAACGAGCCGTGGTCAAGCCGGCTGGGAACGAGATAGTCGCGCGCCCCTTCCGGCGTGCTCCGGCCGAGCATCGGCGTCTCGACGTCGATGAAGCCGAGGGCATCGAAGTGGTCGCGCATGATCTTCACGATCCGATGCCGGAGGAAGAGATTCTGCTGCATCGCCGGCCGCCGCAGGTCGAGCCAACGGTTGGTGAGGCGGACTTCTTCGCCGGGGAGCTCTGTGGCCCCCGGCTGGAAAACCGGCGTCTCGGCCTCATTCAGGACCTCGAGATCGCGGCACACCACCTCGATCGCCCCGGTCGTGAGCTTGGGGTTGGTGGTTCCCTCGGGGCGGGCGCCGACGGTGCCGCGGACGAGCACGACCCACTCCGAGCGGACGGCGCGAGCGGCGGCGAGCGTGGCGGCAGGGCTCTCGGGGCCGATCACGACCTGCGTCCGCCCCCAGCGGTCGCGGAGATCGAGGAAAATCACCCCCTTGTGGTCGCGGACACGGTCGATCCACCCGCACAGCGTCACTTCCCGACCGAGATCGTCCGCTCGCAACTCACCGCAGGTGTGACTTCGAAGCACGCCAGGAGCCTTTCATGGATGGGCAGGGGCGCGGGCCGCGAACGGGGCCATGCCGCGCAAGACGCAAGAATACGCGATCGGGCCCCCGAGGTCAGCCCGGGAACCGCCAGCCCGGAGGGGGGCCTGCGTGGAGCGGCCGAAGACGTGAGGGCGCGGAGGAGGATTTTGCCAGGCGTGGGACCGGGGGCCGCGTCAGGACTGAAACGACCCGAGGACGAGGACCACCGTCGCGAGCACCGCCGCCACCCCCGCCATGGCAATCCCGGCGAGGATCAGCGTCGGCCCGAGGCCGCCGAGGGCGCTCCCGCCGAACACTCCCGCCAGCGAGACGCCGGCGAACAGAAGCGTCAACACGAGCGCCGTCCAGGCGAGGATCTTGGAGAGCATCGAGGTCACCTCCGGGGCAATGGGGACAAGGCAGGGCCGCCCGGCAGCGCCGCTTCGGCCGCCGCAGCGCGCTCGGCGCCGAACTCGAGATGGAGCTGCTGGACGCCGTCGGCGTCGGGGCTCAATTCCCGAAACAGCATGCTCGGCTGGATGTCGCGGTTGTGCTGGTATTTCGTGCTCGAATACTCGGTGATGTCGCCGTGGATCTGGTGGAAGAAGAGCTGGCAGATCTGCACACCGGGATAGATCTTCACCGGCTGCACGGCAAACATCTCGAGGGTCCAGTAGCCACAGAAGCCGACGTCGCCGAAGCCGGCCGTGACATGGACAAAGAGCCCGAGCCGGCCGATCGAGCTGCGCCCCTCGATCATCGGCACGAGGTTGTGGGTCTCGGTCCGTTCGATCGTCCGGCCAAGGTAGAGCTGATTGGGCGTCAGAACGAGCCCGTCCGCGGGGATCTTCACCCGCTCCACGCGGTTGCTCTTCCGCATGTCGAGCACCACCTCCTCATAGACGAGAAGCTCGTCGTGGAGGGAGAGGTTGTAGCTGTTGGGGTTGAGCTTCGAATCGTCGAACGGGTCGATGTGGATGTTGAGGCCAAGCTGCCGGCGGATCTCGTGGCCAGAGAGGATCATGGGACGTTCCTGCGCGGCTTCCGACCGGTCTGCCTGCCAACACGGCGGGATTGTACCCCTCCGGAGCCATCCTTCCCATGCCCCGGCGCCCTGCCGCGGGGAGCGACGGGGGGGCCAGCCGGCGCCGCTACCCCCCGCCGCGGGCAAAGATCGGCCAACCCGCAGCCCGTGCAGCGGGGCCGACGGGCCAGGCAGACGGCCCGGCCATGGTCGATGAGCTGGTGGCTGAAGACGATCCACCGGTCGCGCGGGACGACCGTGACGAGGTCGCGTTCGGCGCCGACCGCGTCGGTGCGGCGCGTCAGATCGAGGCGCCGGCAGATCCGCCCGACATGGGTGTCGACGACAATCCCCTCGGCCCGATCGAAGCCCACCCCGAGGACGACGTTGGCGGTTTTCCGCCCCACGCCAGGCAGTGTCACCAGTTCGGCCAGCGTGACGGGGACCTCGCCGCCATGCCGCTCGACGAGGGCCCGGCAGCAGCCGAGCAGGTTCTTTGCCTTCGCCCGGAAGAATCCGGTACTGCGGATCACCCCCTCGACCTCCTCCTGACGGGCAGCGGAAAGCGACGCGGCGGTCGGCCAGCGGCGGAACAGTTCCGGGGTCACCAGATTCACCCGCCGGTCGGTGCACTGGGCCGAGAGGATCGTCGCCAGAAGGAGCTCCAGTGGCGAGCGGAAGTCGAGCGAGCAACGGGAGGCGGGATAGAGCTCTCCCAGCCGCCCGGCCACGGCCTCCCCGCGGGCCGAGCGGGCCTGCCGGCCGCCGGTGCGGGCTGCCGCCGCCGTCGGGCGATGGCCCCGCTCCGCCCGGGCGTCTGGAGTGCTACGATTCATGTCGTCGTCGCCCGCTGACCGCGTCCTTCGCGCCTCGCCCCCCGAACCCCGAACCCCGAACCCCGAACCCTTGAAGCCGCCGCCGGCGTGAACCGATCCATGGCCTCCGAGCCTCCCTACGATCCGCTCTATCTCGAGGGGATCCGCCACTTCAATGCCTGCGACTACTTCGAGAGCCACGAGGTCTGGGAGGAGCTGTGGACTGAGTATCGGGGGGAGGCAAGAAAGTTCTACCAGGGGCTGATCCAGGCCGCCGTGGCACTCTATCATTTCGGCAACGGCAACCTCCGGGGAGCCCGGAAGCTCCATGGCAGCGTCCATGGCTACCTCGAGCCCTACCTCCCCAGCTACCTCGGCCTCGATCTGGTGACGTTTCTGCGGGACTTCGATCGCTGCCTGGCCGATGTGGTGGCCAACCCCGAGGCGACGGCAGACATTCCCCTCGACCCCGAGCTCCTCCCCGAAATCCACCTCGCCCCGTCCCCCACCTGAAGCCGATGTCCGACGAACCCCTCGCCTTCGAGCCGGAACAGTTCCAGGGGCTGGCGCGGGTCTTCCCGTTGCCGAACCTGGTCATGTTTCCACACGTCATGCAGGCGATCCACATCTTCGAGCCGCGCTACCGGGCGCTCCTCGAGGAGGCGCTGGCCACCGACCGGCTGATCACGATGGGAACCCTCCTTCCACACGAGGATGCCGGGGCGACTGGGGAGGGGGATGCCCCGGCCCGGCCGCCGGTGGCGCCGATGGCCTGCCTCTGCCGGGTCGCCACGCACCAGCGCACCCCGCAGGGCACTTACAACGTCCTCCTGTTGGGGGTCCGCCGGCTGAAGCTCGGCGTCGAGTTGCCGCCGATGCGCCCCTTCCGCGTGTTCGAGGGGGAGATCTTCGAGGATCTCGAGCCGGCCCTCCCCGACGCGGCCACCGCCACCCTCCAGACCGATCTCCTCGCCGCCTTCCGCCGGACGCTGCCGCAGATCCCCGACGCCCAAGAGCAACTCGACCAACTCGAGGGGGCGAAGGTGTCGCTCGGGATGCTCTCCGACATCGTGGCCTACTCCCGTGACGTCGACCCGGCCTGGAAACTGCGGATGCTCGGCGAGCCAGATGTGCTGCGGCGCACCCGGATGCTCGTCAAGGCCCTCGGGGCCCGGGCCGCACGGGAGACGCGCCCCTTTCCCCCGCCTTTCAGCCGCAATTGATTCGCGCCGACGGGCGCCGCGGCCCCCTCCGCATAGGTCGGGGCCCGGGACGGGGTGGTACACTTTTCCCATGACCAAGCCCCCCACCCCGACGCCTCCCACCGACGACTCCCCGTCGTGTGGCTTCGACGACCCCGAACTGACCACGCTGCGGGCCGGCCGCGGCGGACCTGTCGACCATCCCCGCATCGAGCGGGCCGTGCGCGAGATCCTCCTCGCTGTCGGTGAGAATCCAGACCGGGAGGGGCTGCTCCAGACCCCGGCGCGCGTCGCCCGGATGTACGCCGAGCTGTTCTCGGGGCTCCATCAGGATCCGCGCATCCACCTCCAGACGGCGTTTACGGAGAAGTACGACGAGGTGGTGCTCGTCCGCGACATCGCCTTCCACAGCGTCTGCGAGCACCATCTCCTCCCGTTCATGGGGAAGGCCCACATCGGCTACATCCCCGACGGGCGCGTCCTCGGTTTGAGCAAGCTCGGGCGGATCGTCGAGGTGGTGGCGCGGCGGCCGCAGGTCCAGGAGCGGCTCACCGAGACCGTCGCCGATCTGCTCGTCGAGGAGTTGGGGGCCAAGGGGGTGGCGGTCGTTGTCGAGGCGGTCCACACCTGCATGACGATCCGTGGGATCCGCAAGCCGGGAAGTGAGTGTGTCACCTCGGCGATGAAGGGGCTGTTCCGCTCCAACGTCTCCAGCCGGGCCGAGGTGCTGTCGCTGATCTTCGGTCGCCGCTCCTCCTGATGGCCGGGGAGCGCCCCATGACGATGCTGGTCGACTTTCTCTGCCGCTTCGGCTTCGGGATGGCCCTCGGGCTCCTTCTCACTCCGGCCCGGCTCGTGCCCCCGGGCTTCTTCCGCGTCAATCTCCTCGTCGTCATGGGGCTGGGGACGTTCGCCGCCCTCCTCGCCCACGGTGCCGTGCCAGGGGGATTGGGGATCCTGCCGGCGGCCGCGGCGGTCGTCGCCTGGATGGGAACGGTCCTTTGGCTCGCTCACCGGATCGGTGCCGGCCAGGGCGCTTGCGGGCTCGCCGGTGGGCTCCTGGCGGTGGCCGTCGGGCTGATCGCGACGCTTGTCCCCGCAGGGGGCGGGGCGGAGGTCGTTCGGGCGGGATTGTCTGGCTGGAGGGTCATCGGCCACCTCCTCTCCGGAGCGATCGTCGGCCTCACGGTCCACGCCATGCTCCTCGGCCACTGGTATCTCAATGCCCCCGGGATGCGCGTCGATGCCCTCCGCCGGATGATCGACGTGGCGCTGCTCGCCTGGCTCCCGCAATTCATCTTCGCCGTCGTGGCGGCCGGCGGCCGTTTCGGGGCGGATTCGCCGGGGGCCGTGCCGGCGGTCCACTCCGCCACCGCCGCCGCGCTGGTCGCCCTCCGCTGGCTGGCCGGGCTCATCGGCCTGCCGATCCTCCTGTGGATGAGCCGCAAAACGCTCGACATCCCCAACACCCAGAGCGCTACCGGTATCCTCTATGTGGCTTGCCTGGCGGCGATCGTCGGCGAACTGGCGGCGCAACTCCTCGAGGCGTCCGGCTGACAGTCCCCCGCCCTCGGGCCGCCCCCACCACCCACGGATCCCCATATGCAGATCGGATACGAATGCCCGACCTGTTCGGCGCCGGTCCATCTTTTCGACATCGAGACGCTCACCGTCCTCGCCTGCCCGCGTTGCGGCACCGCTCTCGAGGTGCCGGAGGACGGTTTCGTCGGAGACTCGTCGCGACGGCTGGCCCGGTGCCTCGCCTGCCCGAGCCATGACCTCTTCCTCCGCAAAGACTTCCCGCAGCGGCTCGGTGTGGGGATCGTCGTCGTCGGGCTCCTCGGGAGCTGTGTCGCCTGGGGGATGCGCGAGCTCGTGGCGACGTACGCGATCCTGTTTGTGACAGCGCTGATCGATCTGCTCCTCTATCTTCTGGTCCCCGACTGCCTCGCCTGCTACCGCTGCGGGGCGCGGTACCGCGATGCGGGCGCCGATGGCTTCGCCCCCTTCGATCTGGAGACCCACGAGCGCCACCGTCAGCAAGTGGCCAGGGTGCGGGAACTGGCGACGCGTCCCCCGGCCGGCGGTTGAGTCTGGCGGCGCACGGTGGCAGAAGGGTTGGGGAAGGGGAGCTCATGGATCAGGAACGGCAGCGGATCGCGGAGGACCTGCGCGGGGTCGTGGCCGGGGAGGTCCTCTGCGATGACGCCTCGCGCGCCCTCTACGCCACCGACGGCAGCCTGTTCGAGGTCTGGCCGCTGGTCGTCGTTCGGCCGCGGAGTGTCGATGATGTGGCGGCCACCGTCCGCTGGGCCGCCGAACGGGGCGTGGCGATCCATCCCCGCGGCGCCGGATCGAGCCTCACCGGCGATTCCCTTGGCCCTGGGGTGGTCGTCGATTGCTCGCGGTACCTGCGGCGGATCGTCGCCACGACCGGCGACACCGTTCGCGTCCAGCCGGGGGTCGTCGGGCTCCAGCTCGAGGAGCACCTCGAGCGCCTCGGCCGGACCTTCGGCCCCGATCCGGCGGCCGCGGCGGTGACGACGATCGGGGGAATGATCGGCCGCAACACCTCCGGCAGCCGGTTCCTCCGTCACGGCGCGGTCCGCGGGCGAGTCGCGGCGCTCCAGGTCGTGCTCGCCGACGGGACGGTCGTCGAACTCGAGCCGACAGCGCCCCGGCTCCTCCCCGGGGCGGTGGTGGGCGGTCCGGTCGATCCAGCCTCCCGCGTGGCGGGCTTGGCCGTCGGCGTCGATGCGGTGCTCGCCGATGCGGCGGCGGTGATCGCGGCCGGCCAGCCCCCCAACCGGCTCTCGCACGGCGGCTACCGGCTCGACGATCTGCGGCGCGACGGTCTCGTCGATCTGCCGCGGCTGATGTGCGGCGCCGCGGGGACCCTCGGCATCGTCACCGAGGCGACCCTCCGGACGGTGCCGGGCGACACGGCCGTCGCCGTGGCGCTGGTGCTCTTCGACTGTCTCGAGAAGGCGGGGCAGGCGAGCTTGCGGATCTCGTCGCTGGGGCCGAGTGCCTGCGACCTGTTCGACAAGCGTCATCTGGCGCTCGCCCGCGGCTCGCGCGTCGACTTCGATCTTCTCATTCCGCCGGTGGCCGACGCCGGTCTCCTCATCGAATTCACCGACACCGACCTCACCGCCGCCAACGCCCGCCTCGACGACGCGATCCGGCGCCTCCAGGGGGTGAAGCGGTTGTGCCTCGACATCCGCCGCGCCGAGGACCCCAGGGATGCGGCGATGTTCTGGGATCTCTCGCGCCACCTCGTGTCGACGCTCCATGGTGTCCGCGGGGTCTCGCGTCCCGTCCCCTTCATCGAGGACATCGTCGTGCCGCCGGAGGCGCTGCCCGATTTCCTCGGTCGCCTCCAGGGGGCGCTGAAGCGCTGTGCTGCTACGGCGATGATTTTTGGGCATGCGGCCCACGGCCAGCTCCATGTCCGCCCCTACGCCAATCCGGGGGATCCCGCCGATCGGGCGGCGCTTCTGCGCCTCGCCGAGGCGGTTTACGCCGAGGTCGTCGCCGTCGGTGGCACGATCGGCGGCGAGCAGGGGCTCGGACTGTCGCGGACCGGATTCTTCGCCCGCCATTTCCCCGAGTTGGCCGAGGTCTTCGCGCGGATCAAACGGGTCTTCGATCCGGCCGGCCTGCTCAACCCGGGAAAGATCGTCGGCGGCCCCGACGAAGCCGCCTTTCCGTTCCGCGACCAGGTGCTCGTGCCGGCGGAGCCCCGCGGGCCCGCCACCGCCTCGCCGGCGCTGGCGCTGTTGCTGCCGGTGCTCCACTGGCCCCAGCCCGGTGCGGCTGGGGAGGTCGATGCCTGCAACGGCTGCGGCGCCTGCCGGACGCAGGCCGCCGGGAGCCGGATGTGTCCGCGATATCGCGAGGATCCCGCCGAGGAGGCATCGCCGCGGGCGAAGGCGAATCTGTTCGGTGCGTTCCTTGCCGGCCGGCTCGACCCGAAGGCGCTCACCGGCGAGGAGGTCCGGGCGATCGCCGACACCTGCTTCAACTGCCACCAGTGCCGTGTCGACTGCTCTGCCGGCGTCGACGTGCCGGCGCTCGTGATGCAACTGAAGGGGGCCCATGTCGCCGAGAACAGCCTCGGTCTCTCGGCGTGGCTGCTCTCCCGCGTCGACAGCTTGTCGCGGTGGGGGGGGCTCGTGGCCCCGCTGGCCAATGCCGCCCTCGCCGACCCGCGGGCGCGCTGGATCCTCGAGAAGACCGTCGGCGTCGCGCAAGGGCGGAAGCTTCCCCGGTTCACCGGGAACCGGACGATGCGCTGGGCGGCACGCCGGGGGCTGACCCGGCCATCGCGCCGCGGTGGTCCCCGCGTCCTCCTCTTCCTCGACACCTACGCCCGGCGCCACGATCCGCTCCTCGTCGAGGCGCTCGTCGCCGTCCTCGAGCGCCACGGCGTCGGGGTCTCCATCGATCCCCGCCAACGGGCCGCGGGGATGCCGCTGGTGGCGGCGGGGGATCTCACGGCAGCACGGAGGGTGGCGGCCGCCAACATGCGCGTCCTCGCGGACGCCGTGCGCCTCGGTTACCGGATCGTCTGCACGGAGCCCGCCGCGGTGACGGCGATCACCCACGACTACCCGCTGCTGGTCGAGGATGACGACATGGAACGGGTCGTGGCGGCGACGTGCGACGCCAGCAGCTACCTCTGGGAGCTGCACCGCGAAGGGAAGCTGAAGCTCGATTTCGACCCCCTCCCCGCCCGCGTGCTCCACCACACTCCCTGCCATCTGCGGATCCCCGGGCAGATCAGCGCCAGCGAGCACCTCCTCCGGCTCATCCCCGGCCTGACCCTCGACGCCGCCGATCGGGGATGCTCCGGCATGGGGGGAACCTGGGGGCTGCACCGCGATCACCACCGCTCGAGCCTCCGCATCGGCCTGGAATTGGTGTCGGCGATGCGCGGCGGGGGGATCGACGTCGGCTCTACCGAGTGCAGCGCCTGCCGGCTACAAATGGAGCAGGGAACGACAAAGCCGACGGTCCACCCGGTGAAGCTTCTCGCCAAGGCCTGGCGGCTCCTCCCTGGTGCGGCCGGGCTCGATCCCTTGCTGACCACCGCCAGTGGCCGATTGACGACGAGTTGAGCCGTGCGCCGAAGTCCCGGGATGGTTCGAACCGACGAGTCGCCAATGTCCAGCGTCCCCACCACGGCCGATCGGCTCCCTCCTTCAGCGGCCGGCTCACCGCTGGCCGTCATCTTCTTTGCCGGGATGGCGGAGATCGTCGGGGCGCGTCGGCTGGAGATGCCCTGGGAAGGGGGCACGGTGGCCGATCTGCGGCGGGAACTGGAAGCTGGCCGCCCCGCGCTCGGGCCGCTCTTGGCCCGCAGCGCCGTCTGCGTCGCCGGCCGGTATGCCGCCGACAACGTGACCATTGCCGTCGGCGCCGAGGTGGCGCTGATCCCTCCGGTGAGCGGAGGTTGACGATGCCCGCGCCGCTCCCCACTGCGTCGTCTTCAGCTGCGCCGGGCCCATGCCCCGACGCCGGGGCGTGCCGGTTCGTTCACGGGCCGATCGACGGCGCCGCCATCCTCGCGGCGGTGGCCGCCCCCGATGCCGGCGGCAACGTCCTCTTTCTGGGAACGACGCGTGGAGTCACGGCCGACGTAACCACGCGCAGCCTCGACTACGAAGCCCATGAGACGGTCGCTGTGGTGATGCTCGACGGGCTCCGCGCCGAGGCGCTGGCACGGTTCGGGCTGTGCGGATGCGCGATCGTCCACCGGCTCGGGCGGGTCGTGGTGGGGGAGGCGAGCATCGCGATCGCCGCCAGCGCTCCCCATCGCCGCGAGGCCTTCGCCGCCACCGAGTGGCTCCTTGAACAGGTCAAGGCGGCGGTGCCGATCTGGAAGTGCGAAGAGGATGGCGAGGGGCGCCGCACGTGGATTCACCCCGGTGACCTGCGGGGGATTGGGGGGCGCGGATGAACGGCACCGGCTCCGCATCCCCCGCCCCCGGGCGCGCCAGCCCCATCCGCACCGACCGGCTCGTCGACCGCTTCGGCCGGGTCCATACCGATCTGCGTGTCAGCGTCACCGACCGCTGCACGTTGCGGTGCACCTACTGCATGCCGCTCGACGCGGTCTTCAAGCCGCGTGGGGAACTGCTGACATTCGATGAGCTCGTCCGTGTCGTGGCGGTCGCCGCCGGTCTCGGGATCCGTTCGGTCCGCGTCACCGGTGGCGAGCCGTTGCTGCGGCCCGGCCTCCCCGAGCTCATCGCCCGGCTCGTGGCCCTTCCCGGGATCGGGGAGGTGGCCCTGACGACCAACGGCCTGCTGCTTGCATCGCAGGCCACAGGGCTGCGGGCGGCCGGCCTCCACCGCCTCAATGTCAGTCTCGACGCGCTCGACGATGAGGCCTTCCGGCGGATCGCCCGGGCCGACGGCCTCGACCGCGTTCTCGCCGGGCTCGGGGCGGCTCGGGAGGCGGGCTTCACCGGGATCCGCGTCAACGCCGTCTCGATCCGCGGGCTCACGGAAGCCCAGGCGGTGCCCCTGGCCAGGTTCTGTTGCCGCGAGGGCTTTCATCTGCGGTTCATCGAGTTCATGCCGCTCGATGCGGACTCGGCTTGGTCGGGCGCGCAGGTCCTCACGGGCCGAGAGGTGCGGCGGATCCTCGAGGCCGATCTCGGCCCGCTCGAGCCCGCCCCCAGCGCCGATCCCGGTCAGCCGGCGGTCGACTGGCGCTTCGCCGACGGGAGCCTGGTCGGTTTCATCGACCCTGTCTCGCATCCCTTCTGCGATCGCTGCGACCGGCTCCGGCTCACGGCCGATGGCCAGATCCGCAATTGCCTCTTCTCGACCTCCGAATGGGACGCGCGAGCGCTGCTCCGCACCGGTGGGAAAGACCTCGACGACCAGCTGGCGCGGCTCCTCCTCGACTGCACCGCCGCCAAAAACGCCGCCCACGGCATCAGCGCGCCGGGCTTTGAGCGGCCGGCTCGGGCGATGTACCAGATCGGGGGTTGAGGTGCGATCTGAGGAACCTCCACGGCGGTATCTCGATCACCCGGCGACATCATGGCCGAAGCCGGGCTCGGTGCTCGAGGGGGTGCTCCATGCCCTCCGTGACATCGGTGCCGCTGCCGGTCGGGGGATCCACGCCGATGCCCGTCGCGCCGATGCCGTCCGCGAGGGGGCCCGGAGGGCGGCGGCCCGGATCGTCGGCGCCGCCGACCCACGGCGCGTGGCGCTCGTGTCGGGCGCCACGTTCGGGCTCAATGTCGCGATCCACGGGCTCGTCGAGCCGGGATGGCATGTCGTGGCGACGGCGGCCGATCACAATGCCACGCTCCGACCGCTCCAGTGGCTCACCGACCGAGGCGTGATCGATCTTGAGGTCGTGCCCTGTGATGCCAGCGGCCTCGTCGACCCGGACGACGTCGCCCGGGCTTGGCGGCCGGCGACGCGGCTGCTCGTCTTCAGCCATGCCTCGAATGTCACCGGGGCGCTTCAGGATGCGGCGGCGCTCGCCGGCATCGCCCGCCTTCGCGGCGGGATCAGCATCCTCGATGCCGCGCAGACGGCGGGGATCGTCCCACTTCCGTCGGGGCATGGGGGGGCCGATGTCGTCGTCGCGGCTGGGCACAAGTGGCTCCAGGGGCCGGAGGGGGGGGCGATCCTGTTCGCCCGTGAGGGGATCGAACCGCGGCCGTTGGTCCAGGGGGGAACCGGCTCGGCGAGCGATGACCTGAGAATGCCCACGGAGCTCGTCGAGCGGCTCGAGGCCGGCACCCCCGACCTCGCTGCCCTGGCGGGCTTGGCGGCGGGGATCGCCTGGGTGGAGCGGCAGGGGATCGGGGCTTTGGCGTCGTACGGTCTGGAGCTCGCTTCGGCCTGTCGCTCCGGGCTTGCCGCGCTCCCGGGGGTGCGCGTGCTCGGGAAGGGGGGGCCCGAGGGGCCGCCGATTGTCGGTTTCACCGTGGAGGGCTATGATCCCGCCGACATCGCGGTGCTCCTCGAACAGATCGCTGGCGTCCAGGCGCGGGCCGGTCGGCACTGCGCGGCGCTCATCCACCGCTACCTCCCCACGGCGGCGGGAGGGAGTGTCCGCCTCGGCTTCGGTCCCTTCAACACCCCCGGCGATGTCCGCGCCGTCATCGCGGCGGTGGCTGCGATCCTCGACGTTCCCGACACCGACATCGTCGACCCTTTCCCGAGCCCCACGCAGGTTCCCCAATGGCAGGAGTGAGCAAGGATCTCTGGTATGCCGAAGGGCTGAGCTTCTCCTGCACGCAATGCGGGGATTGCTGCTCCGGCTCCGAGGGCTACGTGTGGGTCAACCAGGCGGAGATCGACGCCATGGCTGCCCGCATCGGCCTGACGCCGGCGTTGTTCGAGAAGCGGTATGTGAAGCAGGTTGGGGTGAGGCGGTCGCTCAAGGAGCGGCCCGGAGGCGACTGCGTGCTCCTCGATGAGAAGACGCGGAAGTGCACCGCGTATGAGGAGCGGCCGCGCCAATGCAAAACCTGGCCGTTCTGGGATTCCAACCTCCGCTCCCCCGAATCGTGGGCGGAGGCAGCCGCAGCCTGCCCAGGGTGCAACCGCGGCGAGCTCGTGCCGATCGAGGCGATCAAGCTCCAGGCATCGAAGATCAAGATCTGAAGGCCGACCGCGATCAGGCCGGGGGCTCGGTAGGACGTCGGTGATCCCACCCGCCGCGCCACGGTCTCCGAGCGGGCGAAGGAGCGCCGTCGGTTGACGCCGCCAGCACGGTCCGGAATACCCCTTCCGGAGGGCCGTCCGGAGAATACCCCTTCCGGAGGGCCGTCCGGAGAATACCCCTTCCGGAGGGCCGTCCGGAGAATACCCCTTCCGGAGGGCCGTCCGGAGAATACCCCTT
>Ga0114973_10001728_pt1 | contig 16037 bp, 11 predicted proteins | sample M_140807_MF_Meta_FD_87025 | JGI IMG/M metagenome (GOLD analysis project Ga0114973, IMG submission 87025) | Freshwater microbial communities from Lake Montjoie, Canada to study carbon cycling - M_140807_MF_MetaG | ecosystem: Environmental > Aquatic > Freshwater > Lake | place: Lake Montjoie... | reverse complement strand
CCCTACCTAAAGCTCCAAAAGAAGAACCCCGATGATTTGCCAAACCCTCTAAATCTATTATTGTTGCAGCTTTTTTATCTAACTCATGTAGAATATGTGTTTTCCCACTTCCAGTCATGCCACCAAGAATAGAAAAGTTATAGTTTACCTCAAAAGATTTTATAACTTGATGTCTGTAAGATTTATAGCCTCCTTTAATTATAGTGACTTTTAAACCAAAAAATTCCAGGAGATACGCAAAAAAGGAACTTCTCATTCCTCCTCGCCAACAATGAACAACTATATTTTCTTTGTTTTCTACTAATTTAACAGCTTGTTTTAAGCGCTTGCTTAAATGAGGGCCAGTTAACTCTAAACCTTTTAAAATAGCATGTTTCTGCCCTGCTTGTTTAAAGGTAGTCCCAACAATTTTTCGTTCTTCTGTGTTTAAAATAGGAATGTTTACAGCACCAGGAATATGCCCTTTATCGAATTCAATTTCGCTTCGAACATCAATGATGAATGAAGTATCTAATAAATCCCAGGAGAATGCAATGCTTCCCATTTTTACTTAAAATTATGCTGATTTTCTTATAAACTGAATAGAAATAGCGTTAAAAATCTCCGCTTGTTCAATGTTTACTACGTGTCCGCAATTTGGAACGACATTTAATTCAATCCGCGGATTTAAATCTACGATCGCTTTTACTGGCTCGAGAAACATGTGATCCTCACTACCCATTATATAAATAGTAGGTTTATTATTACTTTCATGTTCCACAAGATTAAGGTAAGTTGTTAATCTGGCAGTTAATTTAAACCAGCGATTAAATTCCTTTGTCATAAGTTTTTTTGCCTCATTAATAAACAAGATACGAGATGTCTTATGGTTCTTTTTAGGCATGATAATTCTTGCTAGCAAAGCATATAAAGTCATGTAAGGCAGAAAAGGATTAAGTATTCTTCCAATTCGTAAAAGCAACCTCGACTTAATATTTAAGCGTGTAATTGCTCCAGAGAAAATCATTGACTTAACAATACTTGGTTTTAGGTCGAAAATTTGGTAAATTATAATTGTCCCTAAAGAAACACCGATAAAATGTGCTGAGGCTATTTTATTAAATTCTACAACCTCAATTACATCTTGGGCAATCATTTCAAAAGAGTAATTTTTGGAGGTTTTTAAATCTTTTGATTTTCCGTGACCTCTTAAATCAATTAGCAATAGATTAAAATTTTCAGAATAGGCCTTAACTTGCTTATGCCAAATACTTGAACTACCACCTGCACCATGGATAAAAACACACCATTCTTTACTATTTGTATTAAGTATTTTTTTAAAATATAGCATATGCAATATTAAGCAAAAAAAAGGACACTCTAAATGAGTGCCCTTTTCAGTTTAAAAATTTATTATATTACTTTTTCTCATTTACTTCTTCAAAATCAACATCTGTAACTTCATCTTGTGGATTCGTTTCAGCACCTGAATCTGAGGAGTTTCCTGCATCTTGAGCTCCCTGAGGATTTGCTGCATTATACATATCTTGAGAAGCTGCTTGGAATAGCGTATTTAATTTCTCCATTGCAGGCTCTAGATTTTCGATATTACGCGCTTCAAATTCCTTTTTCAATTCAGCTAAAGCATCCTCGATAGGTTGTTTTTTATCTACTGGGATTTTATCTCCGTATTCTTTCAATTGACGCTCTGTTTGAAATATAGCAGAATCTACTTTATTAATCAATTCAACTTCTTCACGTTTTTTATTGTCTGATTCAGCATTTGCTTCTGCTTCTGCTTTCATACGCTTAATTTCTTCGTCAGATAGTCCAGAAGAAGCTTCAATCTTAATTGATTGCTCTTTTCCTGTTCCTTTATCTTTTGCAGATATATTCATTATTCCATTTGCATCAATATCAAATGTTACTTCGATTTGAGGAACTCCTCTTTGTGCTGGTGGAATATCTGTTAATTGAAAGCGGCCTAAAGTTTTGTTATCATTTGCCATCGGTCGTTCTCCCTGTAAAACATGAATGTCGACACTTGGTTGATTATCCGAAGCCGTTGAAAACGTTTCAGACTTCTTCGTAGGAATTGTTGTATTTGCATCAATAAGCTTTGTTAAAACTCCACCCATTGTTTCAATACCAAGTGATAAAGGAATAACATCTAACAACAATACATCTTTTACATCTCCAGATAAAACTCCACCTTGAATTGCAGCACCAACAGCAACAACTTCATCAGGATTTACACCCTTAGAAGGTGCTTTTCCAAAAAAGCGTTCAACAGCATCTTGTATGATTGGAATTCGTGTTGATCCACCAACTAAAATTACTTCGTTGATATCTTTTGGCGTTAATCCTGCATTCTTTAATGCTTTACGACATGGTTTGATAGTACGTTCAACTATTTCAGAAATCAATTGCTCAAATTTAGAACGCTGTAAAGTGCGTACTAAGTGCTTTGGAATTCCATCTACCGGCATTATATACGGTAAGTTAATTTCTGTAGATGTTGTTGACGATAATTCAATTTTAGCTTTTTCAGCAGCTTCTTTTAATCGTTGTAATGACATTGGATCTTGACGTAAATCTACACCCTCATCTGACTTAAATTCATCTGCTAGCCATTGAATAATCGCATCATCTACATCATCTCCACCTAAGTGCGTATCACCATCAGTAGAAAGAACTTCGAAAACACCATCTCCTAATTCTAAGATAGAAACATCATGTGTTCCACCACCAAAGTCAAAAACAACTATTTTTTGATCGATGCCTTTTTTATCTAAACCATAAGCCAAAGCAGCTGCAGTTGGCTCATTAATGATTCTTTTTATTGTTAATCCAGCAATTTCTCCAGCTTCTTTCGTTGCCTGACGTTGTGCATCGTTAAAATAAGCCGGAACAGTTACAACAGCTTCTGTTACTTCTTGACCTAAATAATCTTCAGCAGTCTTCTTCATTTTTTGAAGAATCATCGCAGAAATTTCTTGCGGCGAATAAAGACGATCATCTATTTTAACTCGCGGTGTATTGTTGTCACCTTTCACTACAGTGTAAGGAACTCGTCCAATTTCTTTTTTACATTCATCAAAACTAGACCCCATCATTCGCTTTATAGACGAAATTGTTTTCTCTGGATTTGTAATTGCCTGACGTTTTGCTGGATCACCAACTTTTCGTTCACCGCCATCTACAAATGCAACAACTGAAGGAGTTGTTCTTTTACCTTCTGAGTTCGATATAACTACCGGCTCATTTCCTTCCATAACTGAAACACATGAATTTGTTGTGCCTAAGTCGATTCCTATTATTTTTCCCATTTTTCAATTAATTTTTCAATTTTTACAATTTCACATTTTCAATTTATATGCCACAGCAATTTTATGCGAGAAAAATGACAAATTGATCTAATCAGTAATAAATAAAGTGTCTTTTTGTCAGTCTATGTGACATTATTCGATTATAAACCGAATGATTTTGTTTATTGAAGCGACTTTTAAATAATACATTCCTGGAAGACAGGAAGATGAAGTTTTTATTGATTGTGAATCATTTAAGTCAAATCCATTAATTGCTTGTCCCAACTGATTGTAAACAAAAATCTGCTTATCTGGAACTTGAGTTGAAATAAAAATAAAATCTCCAGCTTTTAAACTTGTTGGATAAGCATAACTATTACTTGTGTTTTCAAATAATTCTGATTGATCTTCTTCTAAGCGTACAACACCACTATTATAGGTCCCCAACCATTTTACAGTAGTTGATTCAGTTGCAATTGAAAGAATATGATTTTCGGGTAAATCAGTATTTTCTGTAGAATATTGTAGCCAATTATCTCCATTTTTAATTAGAACTCCATAAGAATCTGTACCCATAAATATTCTTTCAATTGCATCTATAGCGATTGCATTTATACCATTTGTTGGCAAAGGTGAATTACTCATGTTAAAGCGCAGCCATGGTCCTCCAAATCCTTGATCATACACCAAGCCCTGAGCCGGAGTAGCAAACCAAGGGTGATTTGTAGCATCTACAACTATTCCAAGAGCGGAATTATCAGGAAGACCAGATTGAACAATACTAAGAAGTGTGAGTTGATTGTCAGACGAAAAATAATTTAAACCTCCATTAATCGTTCCTATAAATTTTTCATTTTGCTGACCAATTGCAATCGCAGTGATATTATTTGTGAGTAAATTATGACTTAGGACATTCCAGGTATACCAATTCACTCGATCAAACATTGCAATTCCTTCTGAGGTAGCACACCATATATTATTTTGAGTGTCTATTGCAATGCCTCTAACTAAATAATCTGGTAAGCCCGAGTTTGTTGGATTGTAATTCTCCCAATTTAATCCATCAAAAGAATACAAACCACCTTGCATTGTTCCAACCCAAACTAAGGTGTCATTTTCGATACAGACAGCACGAATATCATCATCCGAAAGCGGAGAATTTAGTGTAGTATAAACAGACCAATTTACCCCATCAAACCTGGCAAGGCCATTATCAGTCCCAAACCATTTAAATTGATTTTGAATAGCAATACAACGAACAGTATTAAATGGTAGGGGAGAATTTGAACTAGAATAATTCGTTAGTATTGGTTGGGCAAAAACAAAAAAGCTCCCGGTACAAAAAAGTACCGAGAGCCATTTATAAAAATAATTCATTATTCCTTTATAAAACGTTTAGTGTACGTTTTTCCTTCAAAAGTAAGATTCATTAGGTAAATTCCTTTTGAGAAATTTTTAATATCAATCGCTTTTTTAACAAATCCATTTAGATTCTTTAAAGACTGAGATTGAATAGTTTTTCCAACAATATCAATAATGTCGATTGTGACATCTGCATCTTTTCTAGTATTGAAATTTACTTCAAATTGACCATTGTTAGGATTAGGAAAAAGAGAAATAGAATTTTTAAATGCTACGTCTTCACCCAAAGCTGCACATGATTCTACGACTGCTACAACCTCTTCACGTGGACTAGTACAAGTACCATTTTCTGTTAAAATCTCCCAATCATATAAATAATAGTAATAAGAAGCACCAGCAGAAGCACCTGTTATGGATAATAAACCTGGTAATTCATAAGGGTAGATTGCAGAATTATTATTTCGATAGAGACCAGATACAGTCATTGCAGTCACACCTAATCTCAAGTTACTATCAGCAGGAACAGAAAAATTTAAATTTACCCTACTTGCACCTGCAGGAACGGCAAGCAATAATGATTGCAGTGTTGCACCCGTACTATTTTGAAGAGCGAAAGTTATGTTACCAGCATTTTGAGAATATATTAATGCAGACTTAAGCGTAAAGTTTTGTAAGGCATTGAAAACATTGTATTGAATTGACGTAGAGTAACCACCACCACCAATACCATTTGTATGCGGCTCAGCGTAAGTTGAATCCATATATGTATCTGTATTATCAACAAAGTAAGAAGTTGTAGCATTCAAAACTGGAGTTGTAAAACTTGAACCTGTTCCAAGCATGTTATTTTGAGCGTCATACCAAGAAATTGTTCCTGTACCATTAGCAGTTAGTGTCATTGCTCCTTCCACACAAACTGTATCTCCGGAAACTGATGGTGCATTTGGAATCACACTATTTATAATAAATGGAGCTGAAGATGTTGTTCCACAATAATTTGTTACTGTACATGAATAGCTTCCTGCTTGAGAAACAGTAATGTTTTGAGTTGTATCTCCAGTTGACCACAAGAAAGAACTTCCTGCAGTTACACTTAAAGATACACTTCCGCCAGAACATAAGTTATTAGATCCGCTTGATGATATTTTAGGGGCTTGAGTAGAATTAGCTTGATGTTGCATTGTTAATGTTACTGGTACAGCAGTAAAATTATTATCATCTCTTTCTTCTTGGAAATAATTATTCTTATCAACTTCCATAACTATATAATAATTACCATTACAGGTGTTTTCTGGAACATTTATCCACATACCATCTAGATGCTTTCCATAAACATCCGTCCAACCAGAAGAAATCCCTTGCTCTGTAACAGAACAGTTGTAAGACCCTCCTCCTAAATTCCAATTTGGAAAATCAACGTTCTGTAAAATAGTGCCTTGATTATAAATCGTATTTTCATCTCGGCAATGACCATAATAAGTGCTTCCTGTTGATGTACCGCATTGACCATAATCCATTAAACAAAAACCTATTTTAGCTCCTTCACCAACAATTGGCCATGATAAGGGATTTGGATCTGAAGTTGGAATTCTTAGCGTCATTACAGCCCAGTCATTCACATGATTGTGGCCATGAGATGGATGATAAGCCATACTCCCTGTCCAACGATCAACGTAGCTCATTTGAGTACTATCTTTTTTATAAATACGTTGATTTAACAACTGCTTCGGATTAATTATTCCATTTGGACAAGTAAAATCTCCTGTTGCAGCTACGTTAAAAATAGTATCAGAACCACAAATAAAAGCTCTTTTTCCGTTTGCATCTACACCTCTTACTGTAAATGATCCATGACCAATATTTGGTGTTGAACCAGTTACACGTAATCTTCCATCGTCAGGCCCTTGGCCATTATAATTAGTGCCAGCATTTGATTGTGGATATTCTGTCCAACCGCCATTCGCAATACCTTTCCAAGAGGCTGTAATATCTGGTAAAAGCAAACAGTTTTGAGTTCCATCATCACACACACAAGACGTTGCATTTGTTGTTGTACACTGTGAATAGAAAAAAGTGATGTTAAAAAAAAGGATAATTGAGAGAGTAGAAAATTTCATAGTTTATATTTTAGTAAAAATTTATTTCAGTTATAAAGTTAAAGATTTTATTTTTTATATAACAAAAAAAAAGAACTTATGTTTTTCTCAGGTCATATTCTTTAAAAAGTTGTTCTGCGGCAATAAATGCTGAAAGCTTTCCATTTGCAACTTTTTGCTCAGCAATTAAGAATTTATTTTTCCATTTATCATTCCCAAAAAAATCTTGCTTTAAAAGGTTTGAAAGACATTCTTTTAGAAGAGTGATTTCCTGTAACCTTCGATTTTCATCAAGCCAAGCACTTAGCACTATTTTATTAAAATAATTTTCAGTGGCTTCCAAAACTTCATGTAAACCGACTCCTGACACACTACTTGAAATTAGTGCTTGAGTAGTCCAAGTACTTGGTTTACTTGGAAATAAATGAAGTGCATTTGCATATTGACTTCTAGCATTCTTGGCATTTTGCAAATTGTCCCCATCAGCCTTAGTAATAACCAATAAATCTGCCATTTCCATTATCCCTCTTTTAATTCCTTGAAGTTCGTCTCCAGCTCCAGACAACATTAAAAGTAAAAAGAAATCAACCATTGAATGAACTACAGTTTCAGACTGACCAACTCCAACTGTTTCAATAAAAATAATATCAAAGCCAGCAGCTTCACAAAGTAAAATTGCCTCTCGCGTATTGAGAGCAACTCCACCTAAATTATTTCTCGTTGCACTTGGACGAATAAATACATTCTCTTGTTGTGAGAGCCAAGGCATTCGTGTTTTATCTCCTAATATACTTCCGCCAGAAACATTCGAAGAGGGATCAATTGCCAAAACAGCCAATTTCAATCCTTTTTCTAAAATTATTTTTCCAAAAGCTTCAATAAAAGTACTTTTTCCAACCCCTGGAACACCTGTTATTCCAATTCTCCAAGATTTCTTATTGAGATCCGAACAACTTTTTATTAATTTATTAGCTTCTTTTCTATCCTCTGAAACCTGACTTTCTACTAAAGTAATAGCAGAACTTAAAGCTCCACGATTTCCGCTGATTAGTGCAGGAAAGAGCAAAGCAGCTGACAAACTTTGTTTGTGTGTTTTTCGTTTGTAAAACCAATCATCCAATTGTTTTTGACTAGGCATCAAAGAATTTTTACTTATTCAAAACTAAGTTACGATAAATTTCCTCGTAAAGAGGTAGTATTTTCTCCAAACTAAATTCCTTGGAACGTTCTTTTGCATTGATTTTAAAGGTGGGTAAATTATCCGGATGAAGTAACTGAATCATATTTTTAGCCATATCTTCAACATCACCAACATTTGATAAATAGCCCGAAAATCCATGAATATTTACTTCTGGAATTCCTCCGGTATTTGAGGATATAACAGGAACTCCAACTGCCATTGCTTCCAATGCAGCAAGTCCAAAACTCTCTGTTTCCGAAGGTAAAAGGAAAACATCTGCAATTTCAAGTACATGAGTTGTATCTCTAACTTTTCCTAAGAAAATAACCTTGTCGCACAGATTAAATTCGCGGCATAAACGCTCGCACAAATAGCGTTCTGGACCGTCACCAACTAGAATCAACTTTGAAGGAATAACTTTATTAAGCAAAGCGAAAACACGTACAACATCATCAACACGCTTGACTTTTCTAAAATTAGAAATATGACAAACAATGCGCTCTCCATCTGAAGCATATTTTAGACGCATGTGTTCTGAAAAAACTGATTTTTCGGATTCTGGGACAACAAAATTTGAAATAACATGAATGTCTCTCGTTATCTTAAAGTGCTCAAAAGTTGCTGCTTTTAAACTTTCAGAAACAGCAGTGACAGCATCTGATTCATTTATACAAAAAGTAATTACCGGCTCAAATGATGGGTCCCGACCAACTAAGGTAATATCTGTTCCATGAAGGGTTGTAACAAAAGGAATACTAATCCCATGAGATTTTAAAATTTGCTTTGCCATAAAAGCAGCTGATGCATGAGGGATTGCATAATGAACATGTAAAATATCCAGTTTTTCAAAACGGACAACATCTACCATTTTACTCGCTAACTCCGTTTCATAAGGTTGGAATTCAAAAAGTGGATAATCAGAAACTACAACCTCGTGGTAAAAAATATTCTCTCGGAAACTTCCAAGTCTCACAGGTTGTGAATAAGTGATGAAATGAATCTCATGACCTTTTAGGGCCAATGCTTTTCCTAATTCTGTTCCAACTACACCGCTCCCACCGAATGTTGGGTAAAGCACCATTCCGATTTTCATATAACTATTTTAATTTAAAAAGGAATGTTAAGCGATAAATAACAGGATAAATTTTTGAATACTTCCCAGTAATCGGATCTTTGACTTTAAAAATATAAGAGCTCCTAAAAGGACTATTATCAGCATTGATAACATCGTAAAGAATTCCTGCATTAATTCCAATAACATTATTTACTCGAACTAAAAAACCGCCCCCAATAAATAAAGTGGGGGCCCATTTCTTTGAAGTATTATTTTGAAAATTTATGTCAACAAAGGGACTTCTTAAATATTCAAATTCCACTGCTCCGAAAACAGTACTTTTTCCTTTTGATTTATATCGAATATGTGCAAAAGCACCACCTCCATACACAGTTTGAGAAAAAGAATTACCTAGTAAATTTGACCAATTTCTTTGAATTCTAAAAGACGGACCAATTGCAATGTTTTCATTCAAAATAAAACCAAATTTTGGTCCAATTCCAAAAGATCCTCCCTGATTAGATGCTCCAAAATAACCTTCAATACCAAGCTCTTGTGAAGTCACATCTATTTGAGCTGTTATATCTTGAATTGTAAAAATTAAAAAAACAAATAAAAACTTTTTCATACCCTATTATTTAGAAGATTTCTACAAAGATAAGTTCTTTTAGGTCAATACAAATAACTTCTTTCTATCTTTGTAAAAACATTTATATGCAACTACTTGATGGGAAATCTTGCGCAGCTGAAATTCGCTCAGAGTTAAGAGAAATCGTTCGCATACGCAAGTTAGAAAATAAAAAAGTTCCTCATTTAACTGCCATAATTGTTGGGCAGAATGGTGGATCTATTTCCTATGTAAATGCAAAAGTTGCCGCATGCGAAGAAATTGGCTTTGAAAGCACCCTTATTTCCTTTGATGAATCAATAAGTGAGGAAGATTTATTAAAAAAAATTCTAGAACTTAACAGTAATAAAGATATTGACGGCTTTATCGTTCAACTTCCTTTACCAAGTCACATTAACGAATTAATAATAACGCAAGCAATAGATCCTAAAAAAGATGTTGATGGATTTCATCCTCAAAATTTAGGAAATATGATGCTCAATATTCCGAGCTTCTTGCCCGCTACTCCCGCTGGAATTATCGAACTATTATCTCGAAATAATATCCAAACTGAAGGGAAAAATTGTGTGGTTATTGGAAGAAGTAACATCGTTGGAATGCCGCTTTCGATTATGTTAGCTCGGAATTCAAATCCTGGGAATTGTACTGTAAGTTTGGCGCATTCAAAAACAAAAAATCTAACGGAAATTTGTCGGAATGCAGATATTTTAATAGCAGCTATTGGAAAACCTGAGTTTGTTACAAAAGTGATGGTAAAAGAAGGTGCTGTCGTTATTGACGTTGGCACTACTCGTGTTGAAGATCCTTCGAGAGAAAGAGGTTGGCGCCTATGTGGGGATGTTAAATTTGATGAAGTGGCTGAAAAATGTAGTTTTATTACGCCCGTTCCAGGAGGAATAGGACCAATGACAATTGCATCCTTAATGATGAATACCCTAAAAGCTCTTGAACTTCAAGGAAAATGAATACGAATTTTAAAATCGAAGGAGAATACATTGAACTCATGGCTTTACTAAAAGCTTTGGGGATAGCTCAAACAGGTGGACATGCTAAGCATATTGTAGATTCTGGAATCGTTTATCGGAATGGTTCAATTGAGACAAGAAGACGAGCGAAATTAATCAAAGGAGATAAAATTCTAATTGAGAAAATGTTTATTAATTTGATTTAGTTAATCGATTGAAATAAATTAAATGCTAATTCACTTTCTTCCCAGCAGGAATTCCCAAATCAATTGTTCGATTTAGAGCTCCTTCAACTATCGAAATTCCATTATTTGCAGATTTTACTTTCAACCAACCGTACTGATAACCATTTTCTTTTATGACTCGATAACCGATATAATGTTCTCCTAAATAATTACACGAAAAAGGTGCACTTGGAACAGTCAAAGCGAAAGTGATAGCAGTAGACCAAGCTTTAGTTGAATCAAGGATGTCATTTAAGTTTAAGGTATCTACTTGATTGTACAATCCACTTTTTGTAAATTGAATGTCACTTTGAACAGAGGCTAAAATAATGCTGTGTCTATAATTCACACATGGGAAACTTGCACTCAAAAATTCATACCAACTTTGCGCACTGATGTAACAGTCAATAATTAAATCATTATTCAAATCTAGGGAATCAACATCTAAAGAATCAGAAGGTGATGGAATCAGTCCACAACCTGCGGGATGATTAATAAAAGCATCAATGGAACTAACTACCCGATTTGTATCAAAATCCAATTGTATTATATCAAAAACCTTGGGTTGTAAAATAGTTTTATCTTTTTTACAAGAACAAAATAAAAGAAGCAATCCAAAGAAAAAACTTAAGATAACTTTACTTAATATACCTAAAATCTTGACCATCTTGAATTGTTTTTAACGTTTCATAAATTAGGCGAATACAATTCTCAACATCTTCTTTTTGAACCATTTCAACGGTTGTATGCATGTATCTTAAAGGTAAAGAAATTAATGCGCTTGGCACACCTTCATTTGAATAAGCAAAAGCATCGGTATCCGTCCCTGTAGAACGAGATACTGCCGCTCGCTGAAAAGGAATCTTATTTTTTTGTGCAACTGAAATAATTTGCTTTAAAAAATTTGTTTGCACAGCTGGACCATACGTTAATACGGGCCCATCTCCTGACTTCTGATCTCCATTTTCTATTTTATCAACCATTGGCGTACTTGTGTCATGACAAACATCTGTAACCAGTGCAAGATGAGGTTTAATTCTGTGAGCAATCATTTCTGCACCTCTAAGTCCAATTTCTTCTTGAACTGCATTTACAACATACAAGGTAAAAGGAAGTGTAATTTTTTCTTCTTTTAACATACGGGCAACTTCAGCAATCATGAAGCCACCCACTCTATTGTCCAATGCTCTACCAACGTATTTGTTTTTATTAAGTAGCATAAACTCATCTTCAAATGTTGCTACGCAACCAACATGAACTCCTAAATCCTCCACTTCTTTTTTACTAGCACAACCGCAGTCAAGAGAGATATTTTTCATGCTTGGAGTTTCTTCTTTTTGCTGTCTCGTATGAATTGCTGGCCAACCAAAAACAGCCTTAACAATTCCTTTATCCGTATAGATATTTACGCGTTTTGACGGTGCAATCATATGGTCAGAGCCACCATTTCGCTTGAGGTAGATAAAACCATCTTTTGTAATGTAGTGAACAAACCAAGAAATCTCATCAGCATGCGCTTCTATAACAACTCGGTAATCTTTTCCAGGATTAATTATCCCTGCTACTGAACCATAATTATCTGTAAAATAATCGTCTACATAAGGTTTAATATATTCTAACCATAATTTTTGACCTTCTGATTCAAATCCTGTAGGACTTGAATTATTAAGGTATTTCTCCAAGAATTTTTCTGACTTTGCTGTAATAATCTTTTTCATATTTTTTATTTCATTAATGTAACATTTCCTTTTGTAATTGATTTTAATCCATTGTAACAAGTAACATCCAGATAGAAATCATAAACATCTGGATCTAATTTTTTACCTCTAAAAGTTCCATCCCATCCAATTTGTGGATTTTCTGACTCAAAAACCAATTCTCCCCAACGATCAAAAATCCTAAAAATCATTTTTTCAATAAAAATTCCACGAACTAATAAAACATCATTGTTATCGTCACCATTTGGAGAAAAAGCATTTGGAATAAAGACATAGGGTTCTTCGCAGATAATTTCATACACCTTAATTTGTACAGTATCTGAACGTGTGCAAATACCATCTGAAACTGTTAATGTGAAAATTGTGTTTTCTTGAATAAGGGCATTTGTTTCCTGTGAGTTGGGTGATGATAAACCCGTAGTTGGCGACCAAGAATAATTTGGAAGACTATTCGGTAAACCACTTAAAACAACTGTAGCACCCGGAACGACAATATATTCCGATGCACTTGCAAGTACTGATGCAGGATTAATAACAGAAACTAAAATAAAAATAGAGTCTTCTACAAAACAGCCATTGGAAGATGCTGCTGATAGATAATAATAATCTGAAAAAAGAGGTTGAACTAAAATCGAACTTGAGGTATTTGAACCAATAATCCCAGCAATTGGTGTCCAAACATAATTAAAAGAAGTTGTAGGATTTGTATTTGTTGCTGTAAGTGTTGTTTGATCACCCAAGCATAAATTATTTCCACCACTTAATATTAAATCGGAACTAGTGAAAGAAAGTAAGACACTATCAACAAGTGCGCATTCAGAATTTGAAACTTGCACATAATAATAACCAGCTTGCGGATCATTTAATACAAAAAGAGAATCAGAAAAATCAAAATTTAAGGTATCTGTAAAAAGAGAATTTGTGGACCAAATAAAATTACTTGCTGTTCCATTTGTGTAAGAAATTAAGTTAATTGGAATTGGAGAACATAGGTCAATTCCATCGATTAAATTTAATTGAATATTTTCATAAATAGAAATTGTAATCTGAGCAGTATCTGTAATGTCGCAATCATTATCTGTAACGTATAAAAATACAGTGTAAACTCCAGGAATTGAATAGGTGTAACTTGGCGAAAATGTTGTGGAGTCAAAGTTGTTATTTCCAAAATCCCATAAATACGTGTCGTTTTCTGTTGAATTATTTTGAAAAGTTATCGGAATATCCTCGCAAGATGATGTGGAACTAGCAGTAAAATTCGCTATAGGAATTACATCTGTACTAAATTTAAAGACTATGTTATTACAATTAGAACTGTTATTTGCTGCCGACCACGCTCCTGAAGAAGTTGGAAAATCACTAAATCCTCCACAACCACCGCAAACAGATTGATAAACGACGCCATTTTTATCGAAACGAGAAGTGCCGCCGTCTACATGTTCCTTTGCTTGACTTCCGCCCAAGTAAGAACCATATAAAAGCCCTTGAAAATCTCTTTTTATAACAATAAGATAAAAATCAAAACCATTTGGAGAAGTTCCTTGAAAAGCATCAGAGGTTACTGGCATTCCGCTTAACAAAGTATTTTGTAGAATATTAGCTCCCCATCCAGAAACATAGATATTGCCACAAATATCAACAAGAAAAGCAGAAGGTGAAATATGAATAGCAGAGGAGCCATTACCAAATACTGTAGACGCAATATTGCTTGTTAAATTTGAATTTAACTCAATTATAAAGTTACTACTATTCGGATTTGAAAAAGTAGCATTAACAACAGGAAAAGTTCCGCCAACTGATTGACCTAAAACATAAATATTATTGTTTTTATCAATTTCAACAAAAAAAGCTTGGTCGTAATTATTTTTTCCTAAATAAGTTGCTTGTTGAATTCCTAAACCAGTGGAATTTAATTTAACGACAAAACCATCCGTTATTCCTCCATTATAGTTTGGTGAATAAGCTCCAACAGTTCCCGGTAAATCAGTAGATTGGGTTCCCCCTGAAAAAACAATTTGATTTGCCGTATCAATTTTAACAGAATAACACGCATCATCTAATGAACCACCATAATAAGTTGAAAACAATAAGGATTGAAAATTTGAAGCTAATTTAAAAACTATTCCATCCTGCCCTCCGGCATTTGCACTTTGAAAAGCATTGGCGATAGGAAAGTCCGTGGAACGAGAAGAAGATGCAATTAGAATATTGTTGTTTTCATCCAGCATTATTTCACCTCTAAACTGATCTCCATAATTAGAAGATAAAGCAGAATATGCAGCAACTGAATTGTATGGCAAAGAAAGAGGATTGTAATTTACACCGTCATTTCCACTGCCCCCAACAAATGTTGAATTTAATAGATTATGTCCATTAGAACTAATTTTTGAAACATAAATATCTGTTCCTTGGTTAGAAAAAGTGATGCCGTTATATGTAAACTGTGCTGCAGTTCCTCCTGAATGTATCTGTTGAAAAGAATTAATTGTTATAGGGAAATCTGAACTAGATGTTGCGCCCATCAAATAAACATTGTTACTCTGATCGCAAATTAAACTATGAACTGTTTCCGTCCCTTGTGTGTTATCACCACCTCCAATAAATGTCCCCCAAAGCATTGCGCTTCCATCGGAAGAATATTTAGAAACGAATACATCTGAAATACCGTATCCGATTGCACCTGCCACAAAATTTGATTGAATATCATAAGCCAAAACATCAGGAGCGGGATAATCATTTCCATAAATTGTTCCTGCGGTGTATGCAGTTCCATCATTTCCATAGGTGGCAGTCATTCCAAAATTATCAGAATTTGCACCATTATACGTTGCAAAAACTAAAATAGGATCAATAATTAATGGAGTGTTAAGATCGTAATTTCCAAGGTCAAAACGGACTTCATTGTCTTTTAAAATAAAGCGGCATTTCACTTCTTTTCGTTGTCCATTTATTAACTGATAAGCGACAGGTTTATCCTCAATTACTTTCCCTAAATCAGTTTCTAAAATCAAATTTCCCTTGGTATCGATCTGAATCTTTTTCTGACCGCTATAATCAAGAATAATTTGAGATGGATCACTATTTTTCTGAACTATAAATTCATATTTAACCTCATTATTTATACCTGAAATTTTAAAATCAATTCCCTGATAGAAATTCTTTAAAATTGCTTCAGAATAAGAATGAACCTCAGATGTCCATTTTTTTTGGTCATTTCCTTTAAAAAAATTAAAATAACTGCTTGAAGGATCTTTTTTTTCAATGTTAATTACTTCATTAGAACCTCTAAAATTTAGATGAACGAGCGTTTGACCTACATCTTGCCCCTTGTAATTAGGTTCAGCCATTGCATGCAACTTGTGCATTCTCGAATAATCTTGAAGATGGAAAATAAGTTTGTGTTGCTGCACCCAAAGTTTTCCTCCCGGCATGTTTGAGCGAAATAAAACTCCCTCTGGCCATTGACCTTTATTTTCAAGTAATAATTGCCCTTTATTTTTTGAAAGTATTTCAGTAGATAACT
>Ga0114973_10001727_pt1 | contig 16049 bp, 15 predicted proteins | sample M_140807_MF_Meta_FD_87025 | JGI IMG/M metagenome (GOLD analysis project Ga0114973, IMG submission 87025) | Freshwater microbial communities from Lake Montjoie, Canada to study carbon cycling - M_140807_MF_MetaG | ecosystem: Environmental > Aquatic > Freshwater > Lake | place: Lake Montjoie... | reverse complement strand
GTATATTCCCCGTTTTTCAATCGATCTATGTCTAGGTTAAGACCAGGGTTTACCGATAAATACGCCCCCTCATTGGATCGGATTGCGGGTCCCTGACGAGTCATAACAAATACATGTGAACTGTCTACAACAATCTCTTGCCGTTTTAACGTGGAGAGTGTCTTGGACAGGGCATCGATTGTTTGATCACAGGACAGACAAATGTTTTTGTCCAAGGTGTCTTTACTAGAGGATGTGTCCGGATCCTTGGCTATAGCATCCAATTGTTCTTCCATATTCTTGGTGTAATCATAGGAGAAGAGAGGTCCAAAGTGTTCGATCAAGAATTCGATACAGAGTGTACCCACTGGTTGAATACGGAGTTTCTGTTTTTCTCCTCCCAATTCCCTTTTCACAATCTGTTTGTCCAAGACGCCTCCACATTGTAGGATGAATTCTGTGCACTCTTTTTCGATACCTGGAATATCCTGACATTTTACATACCCCCGATCTTGGACAGTGTCCACCAGAAGAGAAAAAGTCGATGGTCTCCCAATCCCAAGATCTTCCAATTCTTGGATCAATCCTGATTCCGTATAATGGGTTTTTTTGCCTCGAATCTGGATTTTGCTCTCAATATGGGTGTAGCTCATAGATGACCCTTTTTGACTCTGTAAATAAAAGAGGGTTTCGGCATCGCTACCTAAGGGGGCACCTCGTTCTAAACCAACCTTTTTCCATCCTAGAAAAACGGGTATTTCCAAGATTCGTTGATAGGTGTGTTTTTGAGGAGCCGACACAGAAGCACAATAAGTTTTATATTGAGCATCGGACATGCAACTCTCCACGGTGTTTCTCCAAATAAGGCCGTACATTGAGACCAACTTTGGACTAATATCTGCGGGCAGGTCTCTAAGCGAAATATTCGTGCATCTTATCGCTTCATGTGGATTGTTGGCATCTTTGTTTTCTATTGCATCGAGTACACCGATATACCTAATATCGGCGTACGTTGTTTCGATATATCGCCGGGCTTGATCCAAGAAGATGGGACTATATTTGGTATTTTCTGTGCGCATATAAGTAATGTATCCATTTTGATACAATTCTTGGCAGGTTTGCATGGTTTGTTTGGGAGATGACTTTAGCAAATTACTAGCCACCTGAAGTAAACGAGATGTGTTGAATGGTTTCGGCGCCTTCTTGATAGAACCCTTTTCTTGACCAATGTCCAAGATATGTTGAAACCCGGCAGATTCTTTCAAAAATCCCTCCATATCCTCCATTTTTTCGAAATCGTGATCCAAGACGAAATCCAAGGCTCGGCTACTAAAATGCCCCCGGGTTTTGTAAAGTAGCTCGGGTTCGGAGTCGCGACAGATTTTTTCATTGTCATAAATGAGACGTAGCGCGGGGGTCTGACATCTTCCTGCGGACAAAGCTGCGCCTTTTTTCCCCTGTTGGATGTGTTTCCACAGCAGCGGCGATACTTTGAATCCCACAATAACATCGAGGACTTGTCTCGCTTGCTGTGCCTTTACTAATTGCATATCGAGCCGTCTTGGAGAACGAATCGCCTCTTGGATGGCGGGTTGAGTGATCTCGTGAAAGACGATTCGATTGTCGATCGTAGTGGGAAGATCAAAGAGTTGATAAATGTGCCTGGCAATCCCCTCTCCCTCGCGATCATCATCTGTGGCGACCAATACACAGTGTTTTTGATACAGTTCTATCATGGATCGCATCCAGTTAACATGTTCGGCTTTTTCCTTGATAATCGTGTATTTCGGCGTGTAATTGTTTTTTATGTCGATGTCTTTGAGTCCCGTTATTTCGCGAATATGACCTTTGCTTGCGATACATTGATAGTGAGGTCCAAGATAACTCTCAATCTTGGCGCACTTGGATGGTGATTCTACAATAACGAGATAACTTGCTCCATTGGTATCGGATACTTTTGTTTCTTTAGGCTCGCGTTTCACCAATTTTGTAGGTTTTGCAGGTTTTGCAGGTTTTTTGTATTTTTTATTGGTAGAAGACATATTGGATCTTGGATACAGTATACTATAGCGAACCGTTTATGTTTTTTGCATAGATCAAGATAGTATTGCGAAAAATTGAACAATCCAGATCAACTATTGTTGAACACATAATACAACGATAGTCCCATATAATGTCCTTTCTAATGAGTAATCGACAACGAGTATATGTCCAAGATCTCATTGAAGATCGCGAATATTATGTTATCGATAAATGGAGGTTGGACAATAGTCGTCGGCCGCATATAATTTATTTTCAGGGAACGTTTGTTCGACAGTATCCATCCTATAACAACTCTGTCCGCGCGGAATTCTCTACAGGAAACTCGATAAAGGTTGTAAACTCTTATAATGAGTTTTACCTTGCTCATCCATCTATGCACCCCAAACTTAGAGGAGCCATTGCTCGGAGAGCTGCATTGATATTGAATCCAAAACTATCCTTGGAACAAATGCACGAAATACAATACAATCCGATGTTTGTTTTACGACAACCCGAAGACCATTTTAGTGCGGACACGATTGAACGGTTCTTTTGATATATTTACACCCTTGAATATTTTATCACTTGTAAAATTGGGACATTTTAAGGAGTCCCACTAGATATTTAAGGAAAATGTTTCCGATAAATTAATTGAAAAGGCAATGATCTACAATGATTATCCCATTTTTTACAAGTCCTAAAATGTTCATCAGTGTATATTATTGTGTTTTTGTCTTTCTTTGTCTAAAATATTCTGATACTGGATATACTAGTGATTATATTTTTATACTTTCGGTGTTGGTTTTGGCGATAACGGTATACTTTTAACATTTTTACTCATATAATCTAATAAATAATTTATATCATTCAATCTATTGGTCGATTGTGTATATGGTGGATTATTCATGTTGGTTGTTATTTCGTTTAATCTTTGATTCAATGAATTAATTACATTAGTATGCATATTATTTGCATCGCTTAATTTTTGCATTTGTAATTTTGCCTCAATCGGATTCACTTTTCCGGTAGAAATTTTGGTTGTCAGATCTTGAATACTTTTTTTATTGTCATTGATATAACCGATATATCTATTTATTTCTTTTTCGATATTAGATTTTTGTTGAATAACACTATTCACATTTTGTTGAAGTGTACTTTTTTCATTTTGTAATTTGTTATATTCATCTAAATAATATACATTAAAAAATGTATTTACATCTTCATGCATTGCTGACATTGTGCCAGCTGATGCGGGTGTGGGGATAACTTCTAACACAACCGGTTCATCTGCTGCACCTGCTGCACTTGCTACACCTACTGCACCAGATGCACCTGCTGCACTTGCTACACCTACTGCACCAGATGCATTTGCCAGTGATTCGAAATTAATAAAATTGAAAAACGCTAAATAGACTAGTAAAAAAACAACTATTACTCCAAGAACCTTGACAATAAAATGTCTAGACGTACGATTCATATAAATTAACGTTATATAATAATCGATATAAACCTATTTACACAGTATATATGTAAACTATATAGCCACACAGAATGCAAGAAACACAGGAAACCAAAGAAGAATACCGGATTTTCATAGACGATCGGTCGTATACTACTTGGACTTTCCAAAACCCCTATACAAATGAAGAAACCGCGCCACCCCAAACGATCGACCCCTCTACAGAAAAACTCTTCTCGAAAGATATTTTTTCCATGGATCAGGAGTCCAAGATCACCATACAATACTCCCCCATACGTTCGGCAAAAACCTTGGCCGGTGTCTTGCAATTAAGTGAAAACAAAACCTATGGTCGAACAGAAAACAAGAAGCGGCTCCTATACAAGTGCATCCCCGACGACAAACATTTACCCGTATTCTTAGTGCCCTACGAAGTAGCAGTAGGGTTCAACAAAACCCAATCCAATAAATATGTGGTGTTTCGATATGATCATTGGAACAACAAGCACCCCCGCGGTTTACTAGTCGAGACCATTGGTGATGTTAGTCAACTAGAAGCCTTTTACGAATAGCAACTCTACTGCAAAAGTCTCCATGTTTCTTTGACACGAACTATCGACCTAACGAAAAAAGCGCTCTCCAACAGGGATTATATGAAGGATATGATGGAGGATCCACGATTCCATGTCCAAGATCGGTTAGCCGAGTATATTTTCACAATCGACCCCACAAATAGTATGGATTTTGATGATGGATTCTCTATTAAGACGTGTGTCCAAGATCCCACAAAAACCGTGCTTTCAGTCTATATTTCGAATGTGTATATGTGGTTGGAGACGCTTGGACTCTGGAATTCGCTCAGTCAGCGTGTATCGACCATTTATTTGCCCGATCGTCGCAGGCCCATGCTCCCAACTGTCTTGTCCGATGCGCTGTGTAGTTTGCAAGAGGGACAGACGCGGTTCGCTTTTGTTATGGAACTATATATTGACCAAGACGGTACTGTTGTAGGTAGTCCTACGTTTTACAATGCGGCGATTCGCGTGAGGAAAAACTACCGATATGAGGAATCGGGACTTTTACGAGACCTGAAATATATCCAACTCTTGGACTTGACGAAAAAGATGGAGCGATATATTGACAATAGCCATGATGTTGTTTCCTTCTGGATGGTACAGATGAATACCATATGTGCGAATGAACTGCGGATGGCGAATACGGGGATTTTTCGATCTGCCTGTTTTACGAATCACCAGTTGCGCGACCTAGTGGACGTATCCACCGTGGACAAGGGTCTAACCGATGAAACACGGCGGGTTATCCAGATGTGGAACAACACCTCGGGACAATATACACGATTTTCGGCGGAGGATCCCATGCCTGCCCACGATCTCATGAAACTAAAGTCGTATATTCACATGACAAGTCCTATTCGACGATTAGTCGATCTCTTGAACCAAATGATGTTTCACCAATCGATACTGGCCGTAGAGTGTAGTGTAGAAGCCCGGTATTTCTTGGATCGTTGGCTAACCCAATTGGACTATATCAATACCGCAATGCGCTCTATTCGGAAGGTGCAGACGGATTGCGAGATCCTATATCGATGTTCCACGTCTCCCGAACTCATGGAACTAACCCACGAGGGAACCCTGTTCGATAAGATTGTTAAACACGACGGTACTATAACATACATGGTGTTTATCGAAAAATGGAAGATGATGTCGCGAATCAGCACGAATCAGGATATCCCGAATTATTCTGTGGCGAATTTCCGGATCTTTTTGTTCGAAGATGAGGATCAAACCAAGAAAAAGATTCGTTTGCAGATTGTATGATCCATCGATTATCTATAAAATTGAAGATACTCCACCTTGTATAATAAATGTATTATAGGTACTTATACCACTACGATGTTTAACGATGTTTCTTGTGAACAACTAATGGATGAAATCGGGCGATATTTAGGGTTTGAAATGTGGAATGACAGGGATACATCAAAGTCTTATGATTTTCCTGGCGCAAGAGGAGATGTCGATTGTTTAGGCGGCGATCAATTTGTAAAGGGTGATGTTATTGTATATAATAGCACTAAATTATTAGTGTATAAAAATGTAGGCTGTTTTCACGGCGTCAAAACATTATATACATTCAATCTTACAACCCTGAAACCTACAAAAAACTCGAAAAGACAAACTTTATTGCCGCAAAACTTAATTGAAAAAATAAAAAATACAACCTTTATTCCCACAACAATTAATTGAGAAATAAAATCACACAAAATTGAATGCAATATTCTGTTGCATATTGTATTCAATACTCGAATCAAACCATGACTCTAACTCACTTCTTCGTACTTGTTGCTCTTTTCCTAACACAATGTGTGTTGGAATCTGTGTCGTTTATACCAAGATTCCGATTTTATCAATCCATGATGAGGCTTGGAGCCTCGAAAGGAAAGGAGGTTTCGGATCATTCAAAGAATAAAACGGATCCTTGGTCCTCTATTCCGGATACATATGAAGGTCTAGTAGAGGCGTGGATCCTTTTGCAAGATGGAGAGATTCCGTGGGACTTTCCAGAAGTAGACAACAATAAAAATGATACCAAGAATGGGAACGAAACCGACCCTATATCAGGTGTCCAAGGTCTACCGCCCACGGATCCCAATAGACCCATTCCATTCACAAAAAAAGGCGGACAAGAAAAACCCCAAATAAATATAAAACTACCGTTATACACTAGGATTAGTTCCCACGAATTACGTATGGCCTATGTTTGAATTCCGAATACATTACAACTGCGTTCTACTTTGTTCCACTATTCCATTGATTGCATTATAATAACATACTTCAAATATATTTTCATAAGAAAAATTATAGTCATAACATAACCCTTTTTTGTCGTATTGATCGAAGTTGAAGTGGAAATAAAAACCGGAACTATCTAATTCTATATTTTTTATTATATCCATTTTCTTACGTAGAATCGGTATAATAACATTATATCTTTCGTCGTGTTTGTGTATTATATTGATATACTCGCCTTTTTTGTATTTTATTCTTCCTTCATATTCTAATATGATGTGCAATATTTCCTTGGGAATGTATGTCGCTTTCATTATTCGACCCTTGATTAGATAAGTGCTACCATTTTATATTTTTATAATATATTGTATACAAATGTCGAATTCTCGTAAAAAAAGATCTACGAAACGAGTATCAAGTGTACACGTATGGGCGCATAAAAGGCCTTGGCGAATCTCTTATCGCAATAAAAAAGGCGAACGAGTTGTAAAAGTAGTAAAGAACGGGACGAGAAAAGATAGCTTGTTGAAAAAAATAGAAAAGGATGATTTACACATATATGGGATAAATTATTTATCCCACATATATGGGATAAATAATTTAACCGACAATCAGATCAAATTGTATGAACGAAAGCAATTACTATAATATGATATGATAACTATAACTCGATCTAAATATCATCAAAATCTACTATGTTGACGGTTCGACCACCAGCAGCGGCATGTGTATCATCAGACATCCCTCCATCGTATTCGGGTTCATCGACAACATCATTCGTGAATTCCAGATCATCCACTTGTGTCTTGAATGCGCCTCCCAGCTTGGTCGTGTAGACTTGATCTAACACTGAAAGATCGACCCCGGGTGTAGATTTCAGAACGCGAACATCCGCTGTATCGTATACCTCTAGCAAATCGCACTCTTTTTTTGACGAGAAATCACGCATTCCGATCATAAGCAGCGACCCCACCGAGACAATGTTATTACTCTTGTTCCTACCGCGAAACTTGCCGCGAATATGACAGAGGAGGTCTTCTCCCTTGTCCGAAATAACTTGACACATTCCATTGCCGTATAGCTTGAAGACCATTGCAAAATGCGCGCCTTCTTCTAGCTGCGTTCTAACGGGTCCTTTACCCGAAGAGACCAATTTTCGTGCTTGACTCTTGTGTCCGGAACCACCTTGTGTGTTGCGAACCATGGTTGTTTAGTTTGATATTATTGTAGTTCTGTGAAGATGTTTTGTATATATCCAGATACCACACACGTATAATCAATTTTATTGTGGTATGATTAGTATGGGTTTTATAATATTAAGATATTTAGCCATAGTATTTATTTCTCTGTATTTTATATATAAATATGGGCGGCCCACGTAGATGGACACATATAACAGGAACTTCAATAATGGAGCGTTGCAAAATTATTCATAAAAAAAAGAATACTACATGTAAACGCCGCAATGTAGTTAATGGACGAGTAGTATCATCAGGAACGTTTGGTTTTTCGAACAATGACAAATCTTTGACGAAGAAGGATCGAAAGAATATTTTGAAAGATTGTTGCGGAAGCGAAAAAGAAAGAAATAATAAAACTATGACATCTTGGAGAAAGACGGCATTTAGAAGATTAAACCCTACTCGTCGTTAATTATTTTATAATATAAATATAAATAGCCACAATCGCAAATATGAGTCGTCCGCGAACATCAAAATATCGGCAACCCTCATGTCTAATGTATACAAGATCCAAGGGGTCTAAAACAAAAGGATGCGCAACTAAGTGTACCAAGAAATACAGAAATACATGTAGAATGGTAGTCGGTAAACGTGAAACGTGTTGCATTCGTCCAAATCGGGGATTCTGGTGCTGGAGTAAAGGTATCAAGAAGGCAATATCCAAAAAGATGAAACGAGAGTGTTGCCGAACCTAGTATTATGTTTATTTTTGTATACTATTGTATATAGTATATAAAGAACGCAGACGCTGATGAATACCAAGAAGACAAAACCAAAGCGTAATAAAACAAAGAAAACTACGTGGATAGAACCACCTTCGGTATGGGGAAAGAATAAACCCCTTGAAACTTTTTGGAGGGGATTGGCTTCCAGCAAGTACGTCGTCGTAGTATACAAGACCGGAAAACACAAGTACGTTAAATTACCTACACCCAACACCGAAAAATCGACGAATCTTTTCAATGAATTTGACGCCGATCCCAATATAGTGGCGGTTTTGTCTAGTAATTTATCGCAAGATGCCTACGAAGTGTATTTGTATCCAAAAGCGAAAGATCAATCGGTAGAGTATGTCATAAAGAATTACAAGAAGTTTTTCAAATCGATGGGACCTTTAGGTAAAGATCGATTAGAGGGCACCCCTTTGATGAAAAAGGTTCGTGTTCCTTGTTAACCAGTTCTTATAAACCATTTAAATTTATAAGACCAAGAATAGTATCTACAAATGCAACCCATTCTATCGTTATTCGAAGACGCCGTGAAATTCTCTTTTTTATCTAGGCTGAAAACGAACAATATCGTCTTGGACACGATCCTCTCCACAATAGCATTGAGTTGTATTAGCTATCTAGTAAATTTCTTATACCTGTCCGAGTATAGCAAGACGTCGTACATGACTCTAGCTCTACACTTGAAATCCCTGATTTATAAGAAACAGTCGATAACCATCGAAGGTCGCAAAACAATCGCTCAACCGGGGTTCAGCCGAACACCCCTGATCTCCATGTCGTTTAGTGATCGATTCAAGGCGGTGTGGTATTATTTGTTGAAAACCATGGATCAAAATCCCACGATTGGTGAAATCAAAGAGGTGTGTAATATGATAACCACCATTTCGGAATCCTACCTGGACAAAGATACGACGTCTTCTATCAATGCCGAGGATCACAATCTGTTTATCGTATCGCAGAAATACCCGTTTTTATTCAACAAAGAGTTGCAAATATACGCTGTTGCAAAATTCGATGCATGCGATGAAGATGGAAACGGGGGTCATGGTGGACGACGCGGAGAAACGAACCATGCATCTATGCGGGTTGAACGAATGTCGATCACTTTATACTCATTCCATTGCAATTTGCACGACATCCGTGAGTTTTTGCAAACAATAACGAACGAATATTTAGTCCATGTCCAAGAAACACGACGGGATAAAAAGTTCATTTATACTCTGTCTACTACGAAATACACGGAAAACAAATACGAGTGTTGGATGGAATGTCCTTTTGAATCTACACGTACTTTTCAGAATATGTTTTTCGATGGGAAAGAAGATGCAGTGTCCAAGATCGACTTTTTCTTGGACAACAAGGCGTGGTACTATGAAATGGGGATCCCTTATACTTTGGGAATCGGACTACACGGTGAACCCGGTACAGGTAAAACGTCGTTTATCAAGGCACTGGCGAATAAGACTGGTCGGCATATTATTGTGCTCTCTTTGCAAATGATCAAAACCCGGAAACAGTTGACCGACTTTTGGTATGAGATGCAGTATAGTAGCCACAACAAACGTGGGTCGGTGAATTTTTCGAGTAAAATTATTGTTATTGAGGACATTGATTGTGCGGGTGATATTGTCTTGAAACGCTTTCACAAACGGGGTGATTCCAAGAAAGTAGATAAACACGCAAAAAGACGCAAAGATGATGAAGATGATCCATACGACAATACCAATTCCAATAATACCAAAAAAAAGACGGTGAATGGGGAACTCGTTATTGTAAATCCGATTGACCAAGAAGATCCGATCCATTTGGACGATATTTTGAACGTTATTGACGGAATTCGCGAAACTCCTGGGCGTATCTTGGTCATGACCAGCAATCACTATGACAAACTGGACGATGCTTTGGTTCGACCTGGACGCATCGATTTAACAATATCATTGAGCAAGGTTTCGAAAAAGGTGGTTAGCGAGATGTACGAACATTATAAAAGAAGGCCGATCCCAAAGAGTGTGTTGTCGAAGATAAAAGAGAACAAATATACGCCGGCGGAGGTCATGAGAGAGATAGTGAAGGAAAAGTAGGAGAGAAGAAAAAAAAGAAAAAAAGTAAGGGGTAAGGGGTGGTAAGGTGGGAAATAATAGTAATAAGAGTGAATTCAAGTAAATGAGAGAAGTTTGTTATAGAGGAACGAAAGCATGACCGCGAAGATGTCCGAGGAGAGGATTGCCGAGATCAGAGTCGGGAGAATAGAGTGCGCCATCGGAATCATCGAGAAGATAGAGGACACCATCAATGTAAATTTCGCGCGTTTGGATGTCTTCTTCTTCTTGTTCTTCTTCGTCATCTTGTTCTTGTTCGTGTTGTTCTACCTGTTCCTGAGGTTCTTCGAGAACAGGAAGAGATTGGACAACAGGAGTGGGAGGAGTAGCCTTTTTGTCCTTCTTTTCCTTTTTTTCTTTAGGAGCCTTTTCGGCCTTAGGAGGTTTGGGTTCTTTGGATTCCTTAGGAGCCTTTTCGGCCTTGGGTTGCTTGGGAATTTTTTCCTTCTTGGACTTGGTCTCGGAGGAAGGAGCAGGAGGTTCAGGAGTAGCAAGAACAACAAGAGGAGTAAGAGGAGTGTCGGTGGTAGGAAGAGGAAGAGGAGGGACGGAAGGTTTGTCCTTCTTGACACGGGGTTTCTTGACCTTTGCTGCAAGTTCAGAAGGAGAAACTTCGGCAGCAGAAGATTCTACAAGAGGGGTCTCGAGAGTAGAAGGAGGTTCGTAGTCGTATGCAGCGGCAACAAGTTGCGCGACAAGATTGTCTTGTTGATCATTAGCAACGATAACATTCTTCTTGGCACGTGGTTTCTTGGGAGCATTGGGGTCCTTGGGTTCTTTAGGAGCTTTGGGTTCCTTAGGAGCTTTGGGCTCTTTAGGGGCCTTAGGAGCCTTGGGAGCCTTGGGCTCCTTAGGAGGCTTGGGAGGTGCATTGCGTGCATTGACGAATTTGCGCAAGATCTTGTTGTTTTCGGTATGCGAATCAAGAAGATTGGAAAGGTGCGCGGAGAGTAGGTCAAGAGGAGCGCAAACCTGAAAGAGCGCAACAGCAGCATCGTAAGCTTCAAGAGAAAGGATCTCGCGATCGCGAAGACGATTCAAAAGAGCAAACTGGAAGGCAGCAAGACGTTGCAACTTGGCAGGAAGCGCGGGTTTCTTGACACGGGGTGCCTTAACAACAGGAGCATTCTCAAGATCTTGGAGAACTGTCGTCTCATTGGCGAGAACGACATTGGAGTCAAGAATAACAAGAGAAGACGACATGGTTGGAAAGGAGGGGATAAACGATAAAACGGAAACTAAACAGTACTTTTGCTTTGAAGCATGCAATAAAGAAGATGAAAAAAAAGCAAATCAATTTTCTGGAAAACCCCCCCTTTTTGAAGAAAAAGCCGATGGACCCTGTCCACCCCCACCCCCCCTTCTAACCGAGGGTTAAGCCCAAGGGATCCATACCCCCAATCGATAGTAGGGGGAAGTGAATATAAACTGTAGCAAATCGGGGGCAGGGGGATTCAAGTCTTGGACTTTACACTTATCGATGTATAGTAGGAAGTACCAAGAAACACCGATAAATCAATATCCCACTCATTTCTGGATAAGTGCAAAGTCCAAGGCTTGGACACAACAGGATCCAAACACCATTTGATAGTAGGGGGAATATAAACTGTAGCAAATAGGGGGCAGGGGGGTTCAAGGCTTGGACACAAGAGGATCCAGAAAAGGGGGGGGGGTCAAGTAGTAGGGTTGCAGATAGGGTTCCACCCCCTTAACCAAGGATACACTCAATAACCGATAAATCAATATCCCACTCATTTCTGGATATCCCACTCATTTCTCGATAAGTATATAGTCCAAGGCTTGGACACGGGGGTCTACACATGATTGGTTAGATAGTAGTAGGGATATAAACTGTAGCAAATCGGGGGTATGGGGGTGCACTAGACAATGCTATAGTATTCTTTCTGTACACAGAATACTATAACTATAACAAAGATCCCAAGATAAAAGGGAATACAATAACAATAACAAAGATCCCAAGATAAAAGGGAGAGGTTTACAAGTTATACGAAAAACCGTAGGTTCTCTGAGTAGGTTCTCTGATTAAATAGCATTATCAATATTTCGAAACATGGCAGTCATGAAAACAAGAAGGAAAATCCGTATTCTCCTGTCCAAGATCTTGGACTCTTTCCATTTATACACCTTGGTAGCAGTATCTGGACGATTCGTATGATAGACAAGCATACACAAGGAAGACAAGGAAGCCAAAACAACAAAGGAATCAAAAGAGGGCACATCATGTACCAAGAAGACGGATCCCATGACGTTTTTCTCATCCATCAATTCATTGGAAAGAAACTTTTGCAAAGAAGCGGCGACAGTTTTCGAAACCACAATGGTTTTCAAAGGAGTTAGGAACCCTAGTCCTAACCCCAATTGTCCAAGAAGAATGAAAGCAAAGAACATATTAAAATCGTGGTTTTCTGAGAAGTGGATCATTGGGAATCAACGCACAATCTGTTTCAATTTTCCGGGGCAAAGGTTCAACACCGCCGAGTAGTCCAAGAGGCTCCTCTTCTTTTACCACGGTTTTCTTGGACTTTTTCTTGGTTTCCAAGGGTGTTTCAACAGATGACGACGTTTTCTTGGACTTTGAACCTTCATAGAGTGCCAAGATGTGCCCAACAACAACACTCCTCTGGACATCACTAACATTCATCTGAACCAATTGAATAGACGGATCCACACCAGGATGATATCTACCTAAAAAGTCCAAGAGACCATTGTCCAACATGCGATCACTCTGTTTGAGATCCCCCGTGATCACCATCTTGGACTTTCTACCCAAACGAGTCAACATCATCAACATTTGATTCGGAGACGAGTTTTGCATTTCATCAGCAATAACAAAAGATCGGTGAAAGGTCCGTCCACGCATAAAGGCCAGAGGAGAAATCTCGATCACCCCATTCTGAACCATAAGATCAATATCCCTTTGTGAATAAAACTCTAGCAAAATATCGAAAATGGGGCGCGTCCAAGGCGCCATCTTGGACACCACATTTCCAGGTAAAAACCCCAGTTCTTCTTCGACGGAGACCATGGGTCTAGTCAACACAATCTTTTGCACTTGTCCGCGTCTCAAATCTTGGACAGCCTGAGAACAAGCAAAGAGGGTTTTGCCCGTTCCAGCCGGTCCCAGTCCAAACACTACTGATACATTAGGGTTTTGCAAGTGTTGTAGATAGAGTTCTTGATTGACACCTCGCGGAGAATAGGAAGGTGCAAACATCCGAGTATTTGTAGAGGGAACGCCGGAACCCAAAACAGAAGAGTGTTTAGCTGCCCTCATCATGACCAACGGCGACGACGAAGCCCTAAAAAGGGGGGTAAAGGAGGAAAGCAAAAACACACATCTGGAAATCTTGGACAACATACAAGAAAGAGTATAGATGTATAGTCCAAGAATGTTTATGTCATTTTCTGGTCGTTGCTTTAGATAAGACACAATAAAAAATGAGAATATAGTATAGGATGACATTAAGATTGAGAGAAACACCGACGAGCCCAAGATCGAGAACAATATCCATATCCAGATCCAGATCACGTAAAGAATTGCAAGACGATGTACTGGATCCGAATAGTATACAAAAAATCGTAAAATCCATGGATCACTATACCGATAAAAAAATAGTAGACATTGCGGAAACCTATATTTCAATGGTAGATGTATTGCAAAAAAACAGCGACGCTTTGTACGAATCATTCCAAGAATTTCTGAGTGTGATCTATTCAAACAAGGCTTCAAACAAGGTATTGAAACAAAATGGCGGGTTTGCATCAATGAGTATGGGATTGAATGCTGCGAGAATAGCAAAAAATAAAAAGCGAAATGAGGCCAGAAAACGAGCGCATAAGCTTAAGAAAAAGATGCATGATGATAAGATGAACGAAAAACACGCCAAGGAAATCCAAGAAAATACAACACAGATCGGACCCTATGGTCTTGAACTGGACGATAACGAAAAACAATCCTATAGTGTTGTGGATTTTTTAAATCAACTAGAAGAACAACAGAAACTGCGAGACAATGCAGAAAAGGATCGGATTTGGAAGCTTGGCGAGCCACAACGCCAAATGATCCATAAACAACTATTGGGACAACAAGCCGAGGTTCGAACCCACGTAACGTACTTTGTTGCTTTTTTAGGCGTAATTCTTCTTCTTATAGATCGCAAAAAAGTAATCTCTTTTATAAATTCCTTCTTTACAAAACCAGGAAAACCCGATGATTTCGAAGATGATAAACCCGCGCCTTGGATCAAGGTGGATTTGCCCCCCACTTATACATCAAACACACGGAGTGGAAGACGATACACGGTTGAAACCAAAAATAGACCACCAGGATACAAATATATCAGAGGCGGAAAGTCCAAGAAAATGAGAAGACGAAACATAACTCGGAAAAAGGGGTATTAGATCAGCGTTGTCTAACTGAGGGTATACCAAAGAAAAAACTCAGACTTTACACATGTCTGAGTTTTTTCACATACAATACGCAGAAGGTTTATACAGAATCGTCGTCCACCACATCAGCCCAACATCCGCGCACGAGCAATGGTGGATTGGCCTTGAACGCCGCAATCTCCTCGGAAGAAGGAGACAAAGATCGCTTCTTTGTGCGAGGAGGATCTTGTGATCCTTTTGCGTAGGCTGCGTAAGACGCCTTCACTGGTTGCTCTGGCTCTTGGACACGAGGAGGAGTGTCTGGTCTCTTGCTAGGTCTATGCTTTTTCTTTGTATCCTGATCCAAAGAAGATGGAGATCCAGTGTCGAGGCACGCGAATGCATTGGACGTAGGCATCGAAATCGGTTGCACACGTGTGCGCTCAGCCTCGGCCGCACGTCTGGTATCGGAGACGGTCTTCATGTAGTCAACATTGCTGCAAAATAGACGGCCTTTTTCGGTACACCAAAACTCGACGTGGCCTTTCTTCAAGCAGCAGTCGCATCGGCTCTGTAGCATGACCGGGCATGTGAAGCGCTTGCATGGATCGCGATTGTCCCTCAGCCAATGGTTGGTCGGGAGCTGCGCCTCCATGGGAAGACTCTTGTTCAAATGCACACAATGTTTGCACACGGCTCGGGGATCGGTTTTATTCACAGGCTTGAGCGCAGATTCATACTTCTGAACCTTGTTGTGTCTTGATGCCTTGGACATGATTACGGAAAACGGGAAATAGATTGGAACTTAAACAGTACTTTTGCTTTGAAGCATGCAATACAATAAACCAAAAAAAAGCACATCAATTTTCCTGAAGGGTCGGTGGGAGGGTTGCGTTCAGGGTTAGGTGGGAGGGTTGCGTTCAAGGTTAGGTGGGAGGGTTGCGTTCAGGGTTAGGTGGGAGGGTTGCGTTCAAGGTTATCCCGAATAACCGATAAATCAATATCCCACTCATTTCTCGATATCCCACTCATTTCTCGATAAGTATATATCTCGATATAGGCATAAGTCTTGGACATCATGGTATATGTAGAGAGGAGATAGGGAAGGGACACAGTGGTGCAGGGGGGTGGCCACTACCAAGAGGAGGACACGACAAAAAGGTCTACGAAAAAGGTCTACGAAAAAGGTCTACAAAAAGGTCTACAAAAAAGGTCTACAAAAAGGTCTACGAAAAAGGTCTACGAAAAAGGTCTACCAAGAGGAGGACACGACAAAAAGGTCTACGAAAAAGGTCTACCAAGAGGAGGACACGACAAAAAGG
>Ga0114973_10001719_pt1 | contig 16089 bp, 8 predicted proteins | sample M_140807_MF_Meta_FD_87025 | JGI IMG/M metagenome (GOLD analysis project Ga0114973, IMG submission 87025) | Freshwater microbial communities from Lake Montjoie, Canada to study carbon cycling - M_140807_MF_MetaG | ecosystem: Environmental > Aquatic > Freshwater > Lake | place: Lake Montjoie... | reverse complement strand
GGGGGAGTATGAATAGCTGTTGGCCTCGCCTCCCGTGGACGTGGTGCTCACCCGCGTGATCGCCCCGGTCACGAGATCCTTCACGAAAATGTCGTAGATGCCGTTCGTGTCGCCGGCCACGAGGTTCGAGGCCCAGCTCCAAAACGCGATCTTCGTGCCGTCGGGGCTGAAGACGGGGGGGAATGAATTGCTGCTGTTGGCCTGGCCTCCCGTGGCCGTAGTGCTCACCCGCGTGATCGCCCCGGTCACGAGATCCTTCACGAAGATGTCGTAGGTGCCGTTCGTGTCGCCGGCCACGAGGTTCGAGGCGTAGCTAACAAACGCGATCTTCGTGCCGTCGGGGCTGAAGACGGCGGAGAATGACTCGTCGTTGGCCTCGTCTCCCGTAGCACTCGTGTTCACGCGGGTCATCCCGACAGTCTGCATGTCGCCCGAGAAGATCGGGCGGAAGAGGTCGGGAATCCGGCCCGGGTCGGGAAAAGCGGCCGGCGTCACCGGCGACGGCGTCGCCGCATAATCACCCAGCCCACCGGCGTTGACGGCCGCCACGTGAAAGAGATAGGCCGTGCCGTTGGTCAGGCCGGTCACCGTCGCGGTGGTCGCCTGAGAGACGCCGTCGTCGAACGCGTGCCAGGTCGTGCCGGCATCGCTGCTGTACTCGACCGCGTAGTCGGTGATCGGCGAGCCCCCGTCGGAGGAGGGGGCGTTCCAGGAGAGGCTGGCCTGGCTGGCGCCCGGGGTGGCTACGACGCTGCTCGGGGCCGAAGGCGTTGTCGCCGTGGGAAGTCCGGCGAACGTGCCGCCGGCGTAGGGCGCCCAGGCGGCATTGGACGCGGGATAGAAGACTGTCGCGGGCGAAAGCTCTGCAAGTGTCGAAGCCACTGCGGGCGGATCGCCCAGAAAGCGGATGACGTCGAGCAAACCGCACCACTGAAACGCTCCCCAACTGATACTCGTAACACCGGCAGGAATCGTTGCCGAACGGAGAGCCGTGCCCGCAAAAGCATAGGCGCCGATTGTCTGCAGCGACTGCGGCAAGGTGATCGACTGGAGCGGTCCGTTTATGCCCGCCCAACTCTCGATCGTGGTCACGCCTTCAGGCACGGTCAGAGACGTGCGCTCACCCGGAACCGCCCACAGCGTGGTCCCGGTCTTGTCGTAGAGCACGCCATCCCGGCTCGAGAACCATGGATTCGCGGGATCGACTTCGATCCAGGTCAGGCTGGGGCCACCGCTCATTGCGAGGCCACGCAAGCCCCCCTGGTAGCTGGCGGGCAGATGGAGATTCGTGAGGTTCTCACACCCATCGAAAATCTGGTAGCCGAGGTACTGCACTCCCTCGGGCATAGTGAGCGATGTGAGTGGTATGGAACCGACAAACGCATCGGAGCCCACCGCGGTCACGCCCGCAGGCACGACCACCGAAGACAGGCCGCCGGGAGCCTGCAGCAGCGTGGCACCGGACGCATCAAGCAGGATTCCGTCGACCGCCCGGAAGACCGTGTTGCCCTTGGCCACGGTGAATCCCGTCAGCATGGTGCAGTAGGCGAAGGCCTGCGTGCCGATGCTCGCCAGCGACGCCGGGATCGCCACCGATTGGAGTCCGCGACAGCCGTAAAAGGCTCTCTCGCCGATGGTTGTCACGGAATCAGGAATGGCGACCGATTTCAGCGCACGGCAATCGAAGAAGGCATAACCCGCGACAGTCGTCACGGAATCAGGAATGTCGAGGCTCTGCACGGCGGACAACGAGAATGCGTTGCTCCCGATCCCCCGCACCGGATAGCCATAGATGGCGGCCGGGATCGTCACTGACGTCGCGGACTTGTCGCCACCGGTGATCGTGGCGACTCCGCCGGCGATCGAGTAGGCAAACATCCCGAAGCTGCCTGAGGCCGGGACCACCGGGAGCGTGTAGTCGGTCGTCACCGGCGTCGAGCCCGTCAGCGCCGGATCGCTCACCGAGATCGTCACGGAGTAGCTGCCCTTCGTCGCGGCACTGAGCGCGGTGCCCGCCCGCAGATAGAGCGCCGAACCGATCACCACGAAGGAGTCGGCGTCGGGGCCCGCAAGCGCGATCGCGTTCGCACCCTGGCCGTCGTCGGTGACGACGATGTCGGCGAGCTTGATGGCGGCCGACGTGTCGGTCGTGTCGACCAGTCCCGCCGCCGCGTTGGCCAGCGAGACCGAAGAGGGAGCGGCATTCGATACCGCGGGCGTCAGGCTGAGCTTGGCGACGAATAGGTTCGCGCCATATCCTTCAGCCACCGCATGACTGCCGAACACGGCGTCTCCGCCAACAAACTTGCCCATCACGATCGCCGACCCGTCGGACAACGTGGCGATGGCCTGCGGTAGTTCTTTGGACGTGCCGCCAGCACGCGTCGCCCAGACAAACTCACCGCCTGCCGTGAGCTTCGCGACGTAAAAATCGCCTCGCGTGTCGCGAGTGGCGAGCACAGTGTCGCCAAACGTGGCGGTGCCCCCGAAATTTCCCGTCACGAGCGTGGAGCCATCAGGCAAACCCGCGACATCACCCGTCCAATTCCACGGTTCCGAGACACGGCCGGGCAACCGCTTCGCCCAGGCAAACGTGCCGTCGGGGTTGACCTTCGCGACGAACGCGTCTTCGCCCCATCCGGCGCTTGCCAGCGTGATGTCGCCGAACGTGCCAGCGTCCGAGATCATGCCCCGCACGATCGCCGAACCGTCGGGCAGCGCAGCGATGTTGGATCCGAAGTCCACCGAATAGATCGACGTGCTGGCGCCACCGGCCCGGCTGGCCCAGACGAAGTTGCCATCGGCATCCAGCTTGGCGACGAACACGTCACTCGCACCCATACTCTCGAGCACAATGCCCCCGAAGGTGGCGGCCCCGGAGAACGTGCCGCTGACTATGGCCGAGCCATCCGCGTACGCCGCGACAGCCATGCCGGAATCAGTCCCCGTGCCGGCCGCGGTCGCGACCCAGGCAAACGTTCCGTCCGCAGCGATCCTGGCGACGAACACGTCGTACGACCCGGCGCTCGTCACGGACGTGCCCCCGAACACAGCGGAACCGGAGAAGGAGCCGGCAACGATCGCCGTACCGTCGGGCAGCAAGGAAACGCTCTCGCCCCGGCAATAGCCCAAGCCGCCCGACTGCAGCGCCCAGGCGAACGTGCCGTCGGGATTGACCTTGGCGACGAACGCGTCGGAATACCCGGCGCTCGCCAGGGTCGCGCCGCCGAACGCGACGGATCCGACAAAATCGCCTGTCACGATCACGGAGCCGTCGGGCAGCGCCGCGACGGACCTGGCCCCCTTCGCGGCTGCACCGGTGGCCTGCGTGGCCCACGCCCAGGTGCCGTCGCGATCGAGTTTGGCGATGAAGATGTCGCCGGTGGTATCGCCAGTGCTCGTCAGCGAAAGCGTGCCGAACGTCGCCGTTCCGCTGAATGATCCCACCAAGACGGTGGAGCCATCGGGCAGCGTGGCTGCATCGACGAAATCAAACCAACGAGTGGCTGTGACCGACGCCGCCCAGTCCCATCTGCGGTCGGGCGAGGGCACCTCGGGCACGATGGTGTCGATGGCGATGAACGCGAAGCCAGGATCGCGGACGGGATTCCCGGCGATATCAGTGAACAGCCCCGCGCTGATGTAGCCCGACCCAAAGTGGTTCGCAAGCGGAGTGAACGTGGCGGAATAAGTCGTGCCGGCTCCGGAGAAATTGGAGAGCGTCCCGCCCCAGACATACACGTTTTCGGCGACAAACGAGCTGGCCGGCTCGCTGAGCGAAAACGTGATCGTAGCTGTCTCGCCGGCCTTGAGCTCCGCGGCCGAGGACGCGATGGTGACCGACGGGCCCGTGGTGTCAATGGCGATCTGATTGATGGCGCCGATCGAACCTGCGGTCCCCGGGGCGGGCAGCGTCAGCGTCGCAGCGGCTCCGTCGGCATTTCTGATGGTGCCGCCGTTGAGCAGCAGCGCCGACGACGAGACATAATCGAGGAGTTCGGTCGTATCTCCCGGCTGGATCGTGTAGGAAAACTCGAGCACGTTAGAACCCGAGCCGCGAGAGTAGGGGATTTGCCGGTCGGTGACGCCGGTCTCGAGCGTGAGCGTCGGCGTGCCGCCGGTCGTGTCGACAAAGACTGGGGCGCTGAACGCCACCGACACCATGACGGTGCCGTGCGAGAACCTTCCGTCGCCGCCCGCGATTGATACGCCGGTGACCGTCGGCGCGGCCGCAGGCGTCACCGCCGCCACCGGGAGGTCGACGGTTTGAGTGTTGTTGGCCTCTCCGGTACGGCCGGCATTCCCCTCGTCGACGTTGCGGTAGTAGTCGGTCGTGAGCGACACCGACAGCGTGCCCACCCACTCGTCGCCAAACGTGGTGACGTACGTCACCTCACGCTGCTGCTGGGCTCCGGGGGCGATCGCGGTATTCCCGTCGATGAAGGCCGCCACCGCCCCAATGAGCTGCTGACCCGTCCTGGTGTTGACGACGCGGATAATGTCGGCCCATGGCCCATTCGCCACCGCCGTTCCCGCGTTCAGATCGTTCCAGCGAACCGTCAACGACGTCAACGCGCCGACGGCGCCAGTCGGCGCTGACACGACCTCGAGCCCGGTAACCTGCAGATCTGCCGAAGGGCCGAGGATGCTGGATACGCCGACGAATCCTTGATTGTTAAATTCACCCGTGCCACCGGCGTTGTCTTCACCCACCTGTCCCGAGACGTCGGTGGTGACGTAAACGCTCAGTTCATCGGCACCGAACTCGCCGCTCGGCAGCGTGAACGAGAACTCTCGCGGAAGCGATCCGCCGGCCAGAATTGTGTTGGCGTTGGCGACATTGGCACTGACCAGAACCCGGCCTGCCGTTTTGTTGTAAACGAAGACGTTATCAGACCACGGCCCGGTGGCATCGGCCTCGCCGACGTTGACGTCGTTCCACCGAAGCGTGACGGTGTCACCCGACTGGAGCGTTCCTGGCTCGACGGTGAGATCGCTCACGATCAGATCGGGCGTGGCCGCCAGCATCGACCGGCGCTCGAGTCCTTCGCCGCCGCGGAGGTAGGAGAGCCAGCGATTGCGTCGCGCGCGGCGGAGGGCGCGGCCTGCCCGCGGGCCTCGACCGGTGCGGGCTCGCCATGGGCCGACCAGCCGGCGGAGTACGGTCCACGAGTGAACAGGCCGTTTCATAGCACCCCTCCTGATGCACGTCCGTTTGCCCAGCCCCCTTACAAGAAGAGGCCCCTTGCGGGGGGCGTTCTACAACCACTCGCGGTGGGAGTTCAAGCACCCGACGTGCGAGAAATCTGTGAGCCTTACTGGGCCGCAGTGGAGGGCTACTTCCCGGGCGTGTCGGAACCTACGAGGCGGGCTGCCGGCGGCCATGGCCTGGCCCGGGATGCCAGGATCTTGGGCATACCCAAACCCCCGGCGCAACCGAAAAAACACGCCCCTGCCAGCATCGGCGGCACCCCGTCGGTGTCGATACCATTAACCATTAAGATGGAGAGCACGTTGGATACGACTGAGTCCGGCACCGCTCCCGCAGGAGTGAGTCGATGAGGCGTTCGCCAACCGTCGCCACAACCGCCCCGGCTCTCGCCGCGGTCGCCGCCTGGCTGATCGGCGTCACATCGGCCGAAGCGGCCGATGCTCCCGGGGCATTCGAGGACTCCGTCGCCCCGCTCCTGGCCGTCCGCTGCGGGTCGTGCCATGGTCCCGACGGCGCGGAGAGCGGCTTTCGGATCGACGACCGGGAGGCGGCGATCCGCGGCGGTGACTCGGGCGCCAAGGCGATCGTGCCGGGGAAGCCCGCCGAGAGCGAGCTCTACAAGCGGATCGTTTCGGCCGATGCGGAGTCGCGGATGCCGGCCGACGCGGACCCGCTCTCCGCCGCCGAGCAGCAGCTGGTCAAAATATGGATCGAGGCCGGAGCCCCGTGGCCCGACTCGATGCGGTCGCTCGCCCACCTCGTGCCGAAGGCCGAGGCGCAGACGCACAAGGGGGCGGATCACTGGGCGTTCCGTCCCGTGATGCGGCCGCCGGTGCCCGCCGTCGCCACTGGGTCTTCCAATCCGATCGACGCCTTCATCGCCGCCGGCCTCGCCGAGAAGCAGCTGGCATTCAACCCCGAGGCCGACCCGCGGGCACTCATCCGCCGCGTCTCCTTCGACCTCATCGGCCTGCCGCCGGAGCCCGAGGAGATCGACGCCTTCGAGAAAGCCTGCGCGGCCCGCGGCGTCGACGGCCCATACGGCGAACTCGTCGATCGCCTGCTCGCCTCGCCGCACTACGGCGAGCGGTGGGCGCGGCACTGGCTCGACGTGGTGCGGTTTGCCGAGAGCAACGGCTTCGAGATGAACCGGATCCGGGAGAATGCCTGGCCCTACCGCGACTGGGTGATCGCGTCGCTCAACGCCGACATGCCCTACGACGAGTTCGTGCGGAAGCAGCTCTGCGGCGACATGCTGGGCGCCGACGCCGCGACCGGCTTCCTCGTCGCCGGTCCGAAGGACATGGTGACCTCGCCCGATCCGGTGCTCACCGCCAACCAGCGGGCCGACGAGCTGCACGACATCGTCAGCACGACGGCGACGACGTTCCTGGGGCTCACCGTCGGCTGCGCCCGCTGCCACGAGCACAAGTTCGATCCAATCCCGCAGGCCGACTACTACCGCGTGAAGGCGGTGTTCGCCGGCATCGAGCATGGCGAGCGGCCGATCCTGCCGCCCAACAACGCCGCGCGGCTCGAGCGGATCGCCGCGGTGAAGCGGGAGCTCGAGGAGCCCGCGCGACGGCTCGACGCTTTCAAGCCGCTGGCGAGCCTGCATCGCACGGTCGTCATCGACGACTCCGGGCCGGGCCACGAGCTGCTCGTACCACCGAGCGGAGAGGTGGCCCACGCCGACGGCGGCGGCCGCGGCCAGGCAGGACGCAAGGGAAGCCTCTTCACGCTGCCCGACATCGGCCGCAAGTACCAGTGGTGGGGCGGTGTCACCCGCACCCCGGTGATCGCCTACGCGCCGCAGGCGGAGGGGCTTTTCCGCGTCTGGATCTCCTGGGGCGCGGGCTGGCACTCGCACGCCCGCGACGCCCGCTTCATCCTCGACGCCGACGGCAATCCCGGCACCGCCGACGATCAGGAGACGATCACCACGGTCGACCAGCGGCTGTTCGCCGACGGCAGCGGCGATCCGACCCCCGATCAGTCGCTCTGGAGCGAGTTCCTCGACGCGGGCGTGCACCGGCTCGGCCCGAAGACGAGGCTCTTCGTCAGCGGCGGCGACACCGCCGCCTCCGTGACGGCTGACACGGTGCTCTTCGAGGAGGTCGACGAGCGTGCTGCTGAACAGGCCGGCCCGGCCGGCCGCCTGCCGCACCTGAGGTCGAAGGTGAGCCCGCGGGAAAACATCGACCGCTTCAAGCCGGTGACGGCCCGGTTCCTGCGGTTCACGATCCGCGCGACCAATAGCGGCGAGCCCTGCATCGACGAGCTGACCGTGCTCTCGACCGACGGCCGTGAAGTGTCGCGCACGGCCATGCCGTCGGCCTCGGGCTCGTATGAGGGCAACGCGTCGCACAGGCTCGAGCACATCAACGACGGCCGGCTCGGCAACGAGCGGTCCTGGATCTCGAACGAAGCGGGCGGCGGCTGGGTGCAGCTGGAGTTCGCGCAGCCCGAGGAGATCAGCCGCGTCGTCTGGAGCCGCGACCGCAGCGACAACCCACGGTTCAAGGACCGCGTGGCGACCCGCTACGAGATCGCCGTCTCCGACGACGGAGCAGCGTGGCGGCCCGTCGCCGGCGACGTCGACAGGCTGCCCTTTGACTATCCCCACGAGGTGGGCCCGATCGCCGCGACCTCGCTGATCGCGGCGGCTGATATCACCGAGGCGGAGCGGCTCGCGAAGGTCGTCGCCGATCTGGAGAAGCAGCTCGCCGCCCTGGAGACGCTGCCGAAATCGTACGCCGGACGGTTCGTGACGCCCGACCGCGTCCACCGGTTCTACCGGGGCGATCCGCTGCAGCCGCGGGAGGAGGTGCCGCCGGGAGGACTGTCGAGCTTCCCTGCAGCGTGGCAACTGCCGGCCGATGCGCCGGAGCCGGACCGGCGGCGGGCGTTCGCCGACTGGATCGTCTCGCCGGAGCATCCACTCACGGCCCGCGTGATCGCCAACCGCCTCTGGCACTACCACTTCGGCACGGGGATCGTCGACACGCCGAGCGACTTCGGCGTCAACGGCGGCCAGCCGAGCCACCCCGCGCTGCTCGACTGGCTGGCGAGCGAACTGGTCGCGCCCGCCGACGTCGGCAGCCGCTGGCGTCTCAAGCCCCTCCACAAGCTGATCGTGACGAGCCGCACCTACCGGCAGTCGAGCGCCGCGACGCCCGCCGGCCTCGTCGCCGACTCGGGCTCGCGGCGGCTCTGGCGGTTTCCGCCACGGCGGCTGGAGGCCGAGCCGCTCCGCGACACGATCCTCGCTGTCAGCGGCAGCCTCGACCGCACGATGGGCGGCCCCGGCTTCGATCTCTTCGAGCCCAACACCAACTACGTGAAGGTCTACACGACGAAGACCTCGTTTACGGAGGCCGACTTCCGCAGGATGGTCTACCAGGCGAAGCCGCGGTCGGAGCTCGATTCGTTCTTCGGTGCGTTCGACTGCCCCGATGCGGGCCAGATCCAGCCCAAGCGGACGACGAGCACGACGCCGTTGCAGGCGCTCAACATGATGAACGGCGACTTCCTCCTCGATCAGGCCGCCCGGTTCGCGGCCCGGGTCGAGAAGGAGGCGGGCGACGACGCAGGCAAGCAGGCCGGCCGCGCGATCGAACTGGCCTTCGGCCGCAGGGCGAAGCCCGAGGAGCTCACCGCCGCGGCCGCGCTCGTGCGCACCCACGGCCTCCCGATCCTCTGCCGTAGCCTCTACAACGCCAACGAGTTCATCACGGTGTACTGACGACCATCGCTCGATCGCTCCTGCCCTGCCGCCTCTTCGTCACGCGTTCATCTGCAACTTCACCGACTGCCAAGACACTACGCGAGGGCCTGTTCATGCTCCGAGAGCCGGCGTTGCTGACAAGCGCAGCCATGGATGTCGAAGCGCGGTCAGCATCGAGAGAGCGGAGGCCAGGATGGCCGCAGCGAACGTCCGGCGACGGGGCGTGGACAGGCCCGGGCCGTGCTTGAGACTGGCTGGACACTGAAAAAAGACGACACAGCGATGACCCCCGACCTCTCCCACGCCGGCCGCCGGATGCTCGACCGCCGCCGATTCCTCCACTACGGGGGCACGGGTCTCTCGAGCATCGCGCTGGCGGCGCTCCTCCACGAGCAGAAACTGCTCGGCGGCGAGGCCCCGATCCGGCCCGCGATCGACCCGGCCCGCCCCTACGCGCCGCGGCCGCCGCACTTTCCGGCGAGGGCGAAGCAGGTGCTGATGATCTTCTGCTCCGGCGCCATCTCGCATGTCGACACGTTCGACTACAAGCCCGAGCTTGTGAAGCGGCACGACACGCCGATGCCGGTCGAGGGGGGGAAGCTGATCACGTTTCAGGGGGAGCAGGGCAACCTGATCAAGCCGATCTGGGAGTTCAAGCCGCGGGGCGAGAGCGGCACGATGACGAGCGACCTCTTGCCGCAGCTCGGCGAACTGGCCGACGAGATGTGCTTCATCCACTCGATGACGGCCAAGAGCAACACGCACGGGCCGGCAGAGAGCCAGATGTCGACCGGCTTCACGCTCGAGGGCTTTCCGAGCGTGGGCTCGTGGGTGAGCTATGCGCTCGGCAGCGAGTGCCGCGACCTGCCCGCCTTTGTCGCCATTCCCGACCCGCGGGGCACGCCCCAGAACGGGCCGCGGCACTGGTCGTCGACGTTCCTGCCGGCGGCGTTCCAGGGAACGGCCTTCAACGCCGACAGGCCAATCCCGAATCTCGCCCGGCCGCCGCAGATCTCGGCCGACGCCGACGTCGCCACCCGCGACTTCGTGAAGATGCTCAACGAGCAGCACCTCGCGCTGCATCCCGGCGACACCGACCTGGCTGCGCGGATCTCCGCCTACGAGCTGGCGGCGAAGATGCAGCTCTCGGCCGCGCGGGTGGCCGATCTCTCCGATGAATCGGCGGCGACGCTGGCCCTCTACGGCGCCGACGACACGGAGAACGCGAACAAGGCCCGGTTCGGCCGCAACTGCATCCTCGCCCGCCGGCTGGTGGAGCAGGGGGTGCGGTTCGTCGAGCTCTTCAACGGCTCCTACGCGATGGGCGAGGGGGTGGGCAACTGGGACGGCCACAAGACGCTCGAGAAACAGTACAGCGTGCATGGGCCGATCCTCGACCAGCCGGTGGCCGGGCTCCTCCGCGACCTGAAGGACCGGGGGCTTCTCACCGACACGCTCGTGGCGTTCGTGACGGAGTTCGGCCGGATGCCGACGTTCCAGAAGGGGGCCAGTGGCCGCGACCACAATCCCTCCGGGTTCACCGTCTGGCTGGCCGGCGCCGGCGTCAAGAAGGCGTTTCATCACGGCGGCACCGACGAGTTCGGCTACAAGGCGGTCGAGGATGTGGCCACCATCTACGATCTCCACGCCACGATCCTGAACCTGCTCGGCCTCGATCACACCCGGCTCTCCTTCTACAACAACGGCATCGAGCGGCGGCTCACCGACGTGCACGGCCACGTGATCCGGCCGGTGCTCGCATGACCGCCGACTCGGGCGGTGCTGGCGACAGCCACGACATCGGCCATCACGCCGCCGAAGCCACCGCTTTCGCGGCCGGGCCGAACGCCGGCGCGTGGAAGACCTGGCTCATGATCGGCGCGACCGGCTTCGGCGGCCCGGCAGGGCAGGTGGCGATCCTGCACCGCGAGGTGGTGGAGCGGAAGAGGTGGCTCGACGAGGATGAATTCCTTGCGGCCATGCGGCTGTGCATGCTGCTGCCGGGCCCGGAGGCGCAGCAGCTGGCCACCTATGCGGGCTGGCGGCAGGGGGGCGTGGCCGGCGGCCTCCTCTCCGGCACGCTCTTCGTGATTCCCGGTGCGCTGCTCGTGACCGCGCTGGCCTGGCTGCATGCCGCGGGGGAGAAAATCCCGCTCGTCGCCGCGGCGTTCGCCGGCACGCGGCCGGCTGTGGTGGCGCTGGTCGCCCTGGCCGCCTGGCGGATCGGCAGGAAGTCGCTGCGGTCGCCGGCGGCCGTCGTGCTCGCCGGCGCGGCCCTGGCGGCGCTCGCCGCGGGGATCAGCTTTCCGCTCGTCGTCCTCGCGGCGGGAGTCCTCGGCGTCCTGCTGCCTGTCGGCCTCGCGCCGCCCGCGAAGCAGCCGGCCGAAAAGAAGCCGGTTTCTCCTGCCGTGGAGCCGCCGGCTGCCGGCAGCGAATCGGCGACGTCGTGGCGCCGCGCCGTGGCCGCCGTCGCGGTCTGCGCCGCCACATGGACGGCGATCTGGGCCGCTGCGTTTCTCGCCGTCCGCGGCCTGCACCTGGCGGGGGGCCGCGGCGCCGATATCGCCGCGCTCTTCACCGAGACGACGCTCCTCTCGCTCGGCGGCGCCTACGCCGTCGTGCCCTGGGCGCTCGACGAGTCGGTCGCCCGCGGGTGGCTGGAGCCCGCGGAACGGTTCGACGCGCTGGCGATGGGCGAGGCGACGCCCGGCCCGCTGATCCTCGTCGTCACGTTCATCGGCTTTCTCGCCGGCTGGAAGACCGACCCGGCCGGTGCAGCCGTGGCCGGACTCGAGGGCGCGGCGATCGCGACGCTCTTTGCGTTCATTCCGTCGTTCGCGATGATCTTCGCGCTCGCGCCGCTGGTGCGGAGCATCCGGCCGACGTCTGGCCTGGGCCGGGCGATGGCGGCGATCGGCGCGGCCGTTGTGGCGGCGATCGTGCTCCTCGGGCTCAAGCTCGCCGCCGCGTCGTTTCTCACCGCGGGCCGGCCCGACCTCCTGGCGGTGGCCGTCGCCGTCGCCAGCGGCGTGGCCCTGCTGCGTGGCTGGGCATCGACACCCGTGGTCGTGGCGACGGCCGCGGCGCTGGGAGTTATCATCAAGGCTCTGCAAGGTTAGCCCGATCGCGGCTCTCGCGGCGTCCGGGCGATTCCCGTGCGAGCCGTGCCATGCATACGACGAGGTGGGCCGTCATCGTCGTGGCCATGTCGCTTGCCGCAGCCCCGGGGGGCCGGCTGGCGGCGGCCGACGCATTCCCCGACTTCGTCCGCGACGTGCGGCCGGTCCTGGAGCGGAGCTGCGGCTCCTGCCACTCGGGCGAGCTTCCCAAGAGCGGGCTGCGGCTCGACGTGAAGGCGGCCGCGTTTCACGGGGGCGACGGCTGGGGGCCGGCGATCGTGGCGGGCAAGCCCGACGAGAGCCCGCTCGTTCGCTTCGCCCGCGGCGACGATGAAGGGATGCGAATGCCGCCCGCGGACTCGGGCGTCCCGCCGCTCTCGGCGGCCGAGATCGCCACGCTCGTCGCCTGGGTGCAGGCCGGTGCCGACTGGCCCGACGGCGTCGACAAGAAGCGAATCATCGACCCGACGGCTTCACCTGCTGGATGACCGGCGCAGGCGTGAGGCCGGGCGTGAGCCACGGTGCCACCGACGAACTCGGCGTGAAGGCGGTGGCCGACGTCCACCCGCTCTACGACTTCAACGCCACGATCCTGCACCTCCTGGGGATCGACCACACGCGCCTGACGTTCCGGCACAACGGCTTCGACCGCCGGCTCACCGACGTGCACGGCTCGGTCATCCGGCCGATCCTGGCCTAGGCCGCCGCGGTCGACGCATCGCTCGCGTCGTGTCCGCCGCGAGAAGCAGACTTGCCCCTACGGCAGAGGGGTCTCGTCTACTGAGATAGCACCGTAGCGATCTCCCGCCACTCCGACCGAGGACACCTGCCGATGTCTCGCCCCGCTCTGCCCGCAGTCACTTGTCTCGTCTACGCCAGCACCTATCTGACTGCCGGCGTGGCACCTCCAGCCCGCGCCCAGGAAGGAAACTGCCCCTACCTGCGGATGCACGCAGCGGTGGGCGGGCTCGTAGCTGCGGTGAATTCGGTCGTGGAGCCCGACATTCCGATCGCAACGGCCATGAGCGTGGGCTGTGCCGAGCCAAAACTGCCTGCAGCGCGGGCGGCATTGCTCGCGTTGCTGCCCGAGGAGCATGCGCGACTCATCTCCGACTGTGCACGGGGCCGAACGATCGTCCGGCGCGGCGTTCTGGGATTCGATCTCCTCAGCCTGCTCGACGAGGATCCAGAGCCATCGGCCGAGGCCAGCGCCGCCCGGACCTTCTTTCACGACCGGTCCGTCGACGTCGCCATCGGCAGGGCCGTGTCGGCCGGCCCCTACCCGATCAGCTTCGACTGGGTCGTCGTCCTCGACGCCGGCTCGGGCACGCTCTACAGCTTTGTTCTGAACTGCGGAGACTGACGATGCAATGCTTTCAAACGAACCATCGCGTGTCCGCAAGTGCAAGGGCGGCCCATCTGCCCGCACGCCGTTACACTGTGCTTTCGCACGTCGTCAACGCTTGCCGGCGGTCGACGGCTTCACGAGCACCGCGTCTCGATCATTGCCATGCCCCACGCCTCCACGATCCGCGGGCAGCGGTTCTCGTTCGTGGACCTGCGCGACCTCTTGGCCAAGGCCAACGAGGAGAAGGCCGGCGATGCACTGGCCGGGATCGGGGCCGGATCGCAGCTGGAGCGGGCCGCGGCAAAGGCGGCGTTGGCCGACGTGCCGCTGGCCGAGTTTCTCGAGCGCCCGCTCCTCTGCCCGGACGACGACGACGTGAGCCGGATTCTCCTCGACGATCAGGATGCCGCAGCCTTCGAGCCGCTGCGGTCATGGACGGTGGGGGAACTCCGCGACCATCTCCTCGACGACGGCACAACCGCCGTCGACCTCCGGCGTCTGCAGCGTGCGCTCCTGCCGGAGATGGCCGCCGCCGTCGCCAAGCTGATGAGCAACAAGGACCTGGTCGTGGCCGCCAGCCGGATCAGAAACGTCTTCCGCTGCCGCTCAACGCTCGGTCAGCCCGGCGTTCTCGGCATCCGGATTCAGCCCAATCATCCCGCCGACGATGTGCCGGCGATCCTGCTGGCCACGGTGGAGGGCCTGCTGCACGGCTGCGGAGACGCCGTGATCGGCGTGAATCCGACGATCGACTCGGTCGACACGGTGGCGGCGATCCTGCGGGCGCTCGACCGGCTCGTCACCGAGTGTGGCATCCCCACGCAGCACTGCTGCCTGGCCCACGTCACCACCCAGCTGGAATGCCTCGACCGGGGTGTGCCGATCGATCTGCTCTTTCAGTCGGTCGGAGGGACGCAGGCCACCAACGAGAGCTTCGGCATCACGCTCGGCATGCTGCAGGAGGGAAGAGAGCGGGTGCTCGAGAGCCATCTCGCCCGCGACTCCGGCAGCTCCGGCCGCCAGGTCACCTACTTCGAGACGGGGCAGGGGAGCAGCCTGTCAGCCGGGGCGCATCGAGGCATCGACCAGTTGACGCTCGAGGCCCGTGCACAGGGGCTCGCCAGGGCGTTCGATCCGTTCCTCGCCAACAGCGTGGTCGGCTTCATCGGCCCGGAATACCTCTTCGACGAGCGGCAGATCGTGCGGGCCGGCCTCGAAGACCACTTCCTGGGCAAGCTCCTGGGGCTGCCGATGGGCTGCGATGTCTGCTACACCAACCATGCCGCGGCCGACCAGAACTCTGCCGAGAACCTGCTCGTGCTCCTGTCGGCGGCTGGCTGCAACTTCTTCATGGGCGTGCCGGGGGGCGACGACGTGATGCGCAACTACCTGACGACGAGCTACCACGACGCGGTCGCCATGCGGTCGCTCTTCTCCCTGCGGCCGGCACCAGAGTTCGAGCAGTGGCTCGAAGCACAGGCGATCATGCGCGACGGCGTGCTGCTCCCAGCGCACGAACAGGCCGCCGGCCGGCTGCTGGCACACGTGGCCGACTGAGCCGCACTCCCGCCGCCGCGGCCGCGCCGCACGGAGCCATGCCCCAGCCGGCCGCCACCACAGCCAACCCGCCTCAGCCGGACGACGACGCCTCGCTCCTCGCCCGGCTCGGCTACGTGCAGGAGCTCTCCCGCACGCTCGGTGCGTTCTCACACTTCGCGATCTCCCTCTCGATCATCTGCATCCTCGCCGGCGGCATCACGTCGTTCCACATCGGCTACTGTTCCGTCGGCGGCGCGGCGATCGGCCTGGGATGGCCGCTGGTCTGCGTGTTCTCGCTGGCCGTGGCCCTGTCGATGGCGCAGATTGCCGCGGCCTTTCCGACGGCCGGTGGCCTCTATCACTGGGGGGCGATCCTGGGCGGCAAGGGCTGCGGCTGGGCTACCGCCTGGTTCAACCTCGCGGGCCTCGTCACCGTGCTCGCCGCGATCAACGTGGGCACCTACCGCTTCCTCGCCGCCGCCCGCAGCCGGGGCTGGTCGCTCGGCCGGCCGATCCTCGTGCGGCACTGCCGCGTCGGCATCCTCAACCACATCGGTGAGATCCTCTCTCCGCGCGTGGCCCTGCTGCTCGTCGGCGAGCGACCCGGCCTGCGGTCTACCGACAGCCTCTCGGCCTACATGGCCCACCGGCCGGCCCCGCACCACACCGACGCCCACCGCAGCCTCGTATCCAACATCCATGCGGCTGGCACGCCCCCGGAGCGGGCCGCCGAGCGGATCTTGGCGCTCGCGGCCGAGATGATGCGGCCCGAAACGAGCGGCCCGCTGGTCAAGGAGGTGCTCGGGCAGGAGGCTACACTTTTCCCGACGGCGGCGAACGCGCGCACGCTGCCAGCACCGCTTCCACCCGAGCACCCCTCATGACCGGCATCGCGTTTCCCAATGCCCCCATCGACTGCATCGTCTGCGGCACCTGCGTGGCCGACATCCTCGTCCGTCCGGTGCCGCTGGCCACGCCGGTCGGCGGCGGCCGGCTTTTCCATGTCGAGCCGATCGATGTGACCACCGGCGGCATCGTCTGCAATTCTGGCACCGCGATGCGGCGGCTGGGGCTGCGGGTGGCCGCCTCGAGCCTCGTCGGCGACGACCTCTGGGGCTCGGTCGTGCGATCGCGGCTGGAGCGC
>Ga0114973_10001714_pt1 | contig 16155 bp, 16 predicted proteins | sample M_140807_MF_Meta_FD_87025 | JGI IMG/M metagenome (GOLD analysis project Ga0114973, IMG submission 87025) | Freshwater microbial communities from Lake Montjoie, Canada to study carbon cycling - M_140807_MF_MetaG | ecosystem: Environmental > Aquatic > Freshwater > Lake | place: Lake Montjoie... | reverse complement strand
CCTGCATATATATTTCCTGCACCATCCTCGCCTTCTTTTGCCCCAACCCAAATCTTATGGAACAGAGTTCCTACACCAGATGGAGAAGAGATTAGAATGGCAGAACCACCAGTAGATAGGGTTGGCCAAAGACCTAACCATAAATCATCAATACCTTCAACGTGGGCAGCTTCGTCAATGATTAGTAAAGACAGAGCTTCAGAACGACCAGCATCGGTGCCTGTTGGAACAGCTTGAACTTTAGAACCATTAGAGAATTCAAGATAACGAACAGAACGGGCTTTAATCTGAGGCATGACAAGCCAATTAGGAAGACTGTCATACATTCCATTTACCTTTTTAATGAAATTTTTTGCAACTTCAAGACGGGTAGCGATAACAAGAACATTTTTTTCTTTTTGAAACAAAGCCATCCAAAGAGAATACGCTGCTGAAAGGGTTGATAGCCCTAACTGACGACTTTTATTTGTTATAACGAAACGATGTGATTGAAATGCTTTTAAGCAACGATCTTGATAAGGGAATGTTTTAAATGGAAGTTGCCCTTTTGTCGGATGAGAAATTTTTACATATTTTGAAATAAAATAAGATGCATCACTACCACATTTTACTATTTCTTTTATCTGATCTGCACGAGAAGGAACAACACCAGAAGTTGTAGGTTTTTTTATTCTTGGCATTATATCAATCTTCTACTTCAACAAATACTCCAACACGATATAGTGCTCTTTTTATTGGATTATACATAGAATAACTTACGAATTCAAAAGAATCATTAAAAGATTCATCAATAATTCTACATTTAATAGTATCATTGAAACTTTCTTTATATTGATTTTCTAATTCTTCTAAAGCACCTTTAATCATAGAAATAGCTTCTGTTTCCCAGCGTTTTCTAGCTTCTCTCATTATTGTTTCTGAGGGAAATGAAACAGTTGTAATGAATAAAACTTTTAACATTTCATCATCAAGAATTTCGAATTTTAATGATTGAGTACCAAGTCTTAAAGGATCTGGACCAGTTGTGCCGAAAGAATTATTTAATACTTTTGAAAGATTGAGAAATTTTTTATAGTTTTTTACAAGCATAATATACCATCACTTAAAATTAATTATTGTTTTTGATGCAATATCTCTAACAATTATATATTCAAGCCATTCTTCTGTTTCTTTATTTGGCATTAAACCATTAGCAATATTGCAATTTTTATTTTTAGACCATGAATTTTCGCAATAATGGCAAACTCCTATTTTTCTAAAAGAAATAGAGTCTTCCATTGTTTTCATAGGATATTCGCATAGTTTGCAAAATAATGGAACTATTGTAGAAACATCCATAGGTTTAACTACAATTACTTTTCCATTTTCTAAACTAACAATTTCTTTTGCCATGATATTATTATAAAAGAAAAAGCCCCGTGTTTCCACGGGGCTTTTAATTTTTAGCAATTATTTTTTTTCAGCTATATGTACTCAATCTATCTACCACATCAGCAACCTTATCATCTACATGTGAGAAGTTACCATCTACATAAGCATATGACAGAATATCTCCTAAGTCACTTTTCATGCTCAATGGAATCATATATGATAGATCATTTAGAATCCTAGTCGCCATCGTCCAATTTTCATCTGAAAATCCTAGCTTAACTGTATCTGAATACAGACCAATTAGTCTCAGAACTTCACGACTAGGACCAACATTGGAGGTTCGCTTCTTTTTATTTGCCATTTTATATCTACTTGTTAAAGGGTTATTGTTTATCAGGAACACTTAAAAGATACTATATGATAATTAAAAATTAAACTTCAAAAGCATCAATTGAAAAGTTTTCATATTCAACTTCAATTTTTATTTTGTTCCAATCGGTTTCTTCTTCACCATTTTGTTCATAAGACACTACTCCAAAATCAATTCCTATAATTTTTGGATTGATAAAATTCCATGTAGTGCTTACTTCACCTTCACTATCAATGAAAAGTAATTTTAATTTTTTAATACCATTTTTTGCTGCATTCAAAATTTTCTTTGGTTGATTTTCTGGTTTATTAACAAAAAACAATTCAAATCCAATTGTACTTTTTTCTTTTAATTTCTGTTGAGTAAAAAGCATCTTTGGCAATGCAAATGAATTTACTGCATAAGCATCAAATGCATCCGTTTCAACAATGAATCTATTGGTGCAAATATCAACTTCTATTTGTTGTGATTGTTCTGGCTCTTTTTCTACCACTTTTGGTGGTTCTTGTACTGTGATTTTTCTAGGAATTTTTTTTGGTTTTGGACTATTATCGGTTTGCTTTTTCATTTATGCCTCTATGTGTGATTCTATATCATCATTTTTAATATCAATTAACATGTCTACCATTTCTTTTATTTCTTGAATATGGGTAATTAATAAAACAGTTTTAAAATTTTCTTTTAGAGCTGACATCAGCCCGCTGATTTTCTGTATATGTTCTTTATCAAGAGTTCCCCATCCTTCATCTACAATAAAAATATTAGGACGTGGCAAGCTGGAAATGTTAATTAAAGCTATACGAAGAGCCAAAGAACAAATCATCTTTTCCATACCAGAAGCCAATTCTATAACTCTTTTTGAATGATTATCTTCAATAAAAACATCCATTATATTGCTATTAACATCAGTTTCAAGATAAATTTTAAAATCAATAAATCCGTTAAGCACTTTATCAATTTCAGAATTAATAGCTGGTAACTGTGTTTTTAGTACCATCGCTGGAATGCCGTTTTTATTAAAAGCGTTTAAAATGCTATCAAACAATTTCAATTGTTCTATGTGTTTTTTACCTTCTTCATAATCTAAAGTGTTCTTATTTAAGATATCTGTTTTAGAGCCAAGTTTAAACAATGAAGTTTTAATAATTGATTCAGAACTTTTTATTTGTTCTTCTAATGAATTTATTTTTTGTTTTTTGTCTTCAATTTCTTTTTCAATAAGAAAAGAATCTTTATCAATTGATTCTAGATATTTCTTTTCAGCTAAATCATATTTTTCATTTATAAAATTTAGTTTTTCAACAATAAAATTTTTTCTTAAATCGATATTGTCTTTTTCTTTTTGTAAAGTTATATGTTCTTTCTGCAAAGATTCATATTCTTTAATTTTATCAGTAATTTTCAATGCAATAAATTGTTCAAACTGTTCTTTTATTGAATTTGTCAAATCAAATATTTGATTAACTTTTATCATTTGTTCTTGAAGATTTTTTTTATCTTCATGTGAATCTTTTATGAAATGACAAGAAGGAAAAGAATCTCCACATGGAACAATCTCTAATTTTTTAACTGATTTTTCTTGATTTTCAAGAATTATTTTTTCTTTTTCATATGTCGATTTAGTTTGCATCAAAGAAATTTTGATTTGTTCAAATTTATTTTGTTTTTCTTGATACGTTTGAATATCAATAGTCTGAATTTTATTTTCAATCTCTTTTATTTTATCAGAAATTAAATTGATATTCAATAAACAATCGCTTTTTGAAAAAAGTAGTTTTTCTTTTTCTAATTTAAGGGAATCAAAATCTTTCTTATTTTCTAGAAAATTGATTTGTTTTGTTTGCTGTTGGTTATTTCTAAGCCAAAAAATATTTTCTTCTAATTCTGATTTAAATTCTTTAATTTTCTTCTCTTCATTCGCAATACTATATTCTAACAAATCAATTTCTTGTCTTGTCATATTCATGACTTCAACCCAATTGACAGATTGATAACTTTTTGTTTTTTCATTTATAATTTGATAATCATCTTTTGCATAAACATAAAGTTTCTCAAAAATATCAAGATTTAAAAATTTTGTAAGAATATTTTTTCTTTTAGTCGCACCTTCGTTGATAAACTTATTTGAATCTCCCTGAGACGAAAATGCTGTCATTAAGAAATCATCTGATGTACCAATTAATTTTCTTATCTCTTTATCTGTATCATCTCTAGAAATAGAATTCATTTCAACAAGTGAACCATCTAAATTTTTTCTATATAAATTCAAAGAAGAAGTGGTTTTATCGTCATCTTTCTTTTTAGATGATGAACGAACAGTTTGTCTTTGTAAAAGATATTCATCACCAGCAACAGTAAATGAAATATCAACTGAACATTGTTTTTTATTCTTATTGATAATATAAGCACCCTTTAATGGTCCTCTGTCTGTTGTATTATACAGACCATACATTAAAGAACCAACCAAAGAACTCTTTCCAGATTTATTTGGACCAAATACGCCAACAATCCCATCTAATTTTGAAAAATCAATAGAATTGTTTTCTCCATAGCGGAAAATATTATCGAATTTCATATTTTTTATTGCCCAAGAAACATTTCTTTGTGTTAATTCAGGCTCTTGATAATTCAATTTATTAAGATAATCTTTTATGGTTTTTTCTGCAAAATCTATCTGTTCTTGAGATAAAATAATACTGTCTGTGTGTGCCTCTATGTATTGTTTATATAAATCAAACAATCCTTGAAAATTTGATTTAAGATCAGTCTTAGACAATGAAGTTCCTTTTGCAATATCAATTGTATCCATTTTTGATACAAAATCAAATTTAAAAGTTACTTCTTCAGCCCCTCGACGTTCTTTTAAATCTGCTATTAATTGTCTAGTTTCAACTTGAGAAATAGCTTGTGATGAACTTATTCTATAACGTGTTCCTGGTAAAAATGCTTTTTCACCTCTTTGTATTTCTACAGCTTTGATTGTGTCAAATACGTTTCCAAGCCAAGGAATGGTAATAAATGGAGCTTTATTTTCTAATTCAATAAAGTTTACATCCCAGTTATTTCTATCCTTCAGTTCCCAAACCAAAAAACCTTTTCTTTCATTTTCACCAAAATTTTGTTGAATTAATGAACCAGGATATGCTACCCAAGGTTTCAATTCTTCTTTTTCGGTCATTCTTTTTGAAAGATATTGATTTTTATGAATATCTCCAAGAAGTAAAAAATCCATATTTTTAAAATATGACAATTCTTTTTCTCCATGTGCCAGTACATGTTCTAAATCGGTTTCTGATCCAGAAATACAGCCATGAAATAATCCAAGATTTATATATGAATTATCAGTTTTTAAGTTATCCCAATTTGTTTCATCAAATGGAGAATAAACGTGTACTAAAAATTTATTTGAATCTTTTACATTAGGGACAATTTTATTTAAAGTGAAAGACTCTGTTTTTTTACAAAGAAAAGCATTTGGCAAAGATAATGCTTCAAATATAGGAGTAATAACATCTTGTCTTTCAAGATTAGTTAAATTGCCATCATGATTTCCAAGAATGGTTATTGATGGTGCAATTAAACTTATTTCTTTAAACATCCAAGATAATTTTTGGATTATCTCTGGAGTTATTCCATTGGTTTTTGTATGGAATGTGTCTCCAGTATTGATGATTAGATCTGGCTTGATATCTTCACGAAGAATTTTAAAAAGTCTTGTAAAACTATCTGTATATTCTTCATGTCTGGAAATACCCCGCCAATGTATGTCTGAAATCTGAGCTATTTTACACATTTTCTAAGTCTTTTTCAAAAAGAATGTTATATTGTTTGTTTTTAGTTTTGCACCAGATGTCTGCTGCCTTGTTTTTTGCTTCAAATTTTAAAGGTTCTCTTATATAACCTTTTATTTCTTCTACTATTTCTGAACCATTACGCATTATAATCAATATATCAGGAATATAGGTATGGATTGAATTTCCCCAATCATAAGAAATACGAATATTATGTTTAGTTGAGAACCATTCAACTTCAGGATTTGCTTCTAAAAAGATTAAACGACGATATTCATATGAACTCATATAAAACATTTCGTGTTTAGATTTTTCAGACCAAAACCATCCTTTTTCAGTTTCTTTCAGTTGTGCATCCTTCAAGAAGATGCGTTCTATTATAACATCAACTTCTTCTTTTGATTTTTTTGACCAATGATTAATGCGTATTTTTTCTTTTGTTTCTTCGGTTCTCTTTAGTCCAGTTATTTTATTTTTTAAATATTCTCTATGTTTATCTGTCCAAACAGCTTTGGCTGTTTCGCTTGTATACCGATGTGCTCGTCCTTCATTATGAAGGAGTTCCATAACTTTATAACCATTTTCTGATTGTTTTGCACGTATGGCTACTGTTTCTTCTTTTGATTTTTTTGACCAATGATTTTTTTTAATATTTTCTTTATGTTCTTCAGAAAACTTACGACCTTTTGCTTTAAGATTTGGTTTTCCTTTTTTTGCACGAGAAATATTTTTACTCATTGCCATTTTGGTATCATTAGAAAACAGTTCTGTTTCCGGATACTGTTCTTTATATTTTTTAGGAGTAATACTATGTTTTTTAAGGTGAGTTTGAGTAATAGATTTAAACTCTTTATTACAGATTGCACATTTCATATATATAAGTATATTTCATATAAGAGATTATGTATATCGCTAAATTGAACCAGTTTCATTAAATAATCCTTGCTATTTTGCTTCTTAAAGAAGTTTCTATATTAAAAATGGTAGCAGATTTGATTTGAGAAATAAACTCCTCTTCAGTCATTTCTCCAACATCGCTATATTTTTGGGGTATTGTTATGGTTTGAATAGGAATATCCCATGAGAATAAATCTTTTGCAATTTTATCTTGTTTCTTTATTGCATCCGGATCTAATGCTAGAATTATCGGGGTTTTATTTCTTACTATTTTATGAAAAAGCTTATAGTTATGATTTAAATCTGAACCTAATAAACAAGTAGAATTATCTGTACACTTTACAAGATCAAATGGACCTTCTACAATGACAAGAGGTTTTTTCCAATTGATATTAATTTCATTAAATATAATTTCTTCTCTTTTAACTGGAGGATTTACATATTTGGGTTTTATCTTTGGATTTATTGTTCTTGCTGTAAAATAATTTAAATTACCTTCTTCATCAAAAGATGGCATTATTATTCTATTGATATAATTTTCTTCGCTACTAAATCCAAATTTCCAATACCATAGATCTTTATCTAGGTTTACTTTACCTAAGCCTCTAAATTTTAAGTATTTTATATATTTTTTAACGTTTGGATTGTTTCGATCAGCAGTTGCTAACAATTCAAAATCATTTGGAAGAACAATTTTACTTTCTTCTACGATTGTATTTTTATTTTCAAAATCTAATTGTTCACTTTGTAGGAAATTTTTTACATATTCATCTATATGTTCTTTACCATACCTAGTCAAAATATCCAATAAATTTTTAGCTTTATAATTGCAAACCCAACAATGCAATAAACAATTATCTGTTCTGATAACTAATTTTCTTTTTCTATAATCTGTTTGTTTTTTTGCTTGACATATTGGGCAAACAACGGAAATATTATTGCCTTGATTTGAAAGAGTACCTTCTCCAAAAATTTTTTGAAGAAAATCAATAAATTGACCTTGAGTATGCATTTTATTTTTTTCGAATATTTGCTGGGGTTGTTTCTAGGATAACAATTTTTCCACTTGAATTTTTACCATAATCATTATATTTTGACCAAACAAACCAAGCGTATTCAATACTATCTGTTTTGCCACCAGTAAAAGATGGTCTATTAGGAATAACATATATGTCTGGCATATGCTCTCTAAGGTAATCAGAGCGTTCCTGTGAGCCTAGAAAGTTCAAACGTAACAACATACAAACGTACTCCGGTTCAAGCTCTATTGCCTTTTTAATGAATTCCAAGGCATGATTAAATGGAGGATTTGTAATAATGACATTAGGATGTTTTATAAATGAATTATCAACTTTAAAAAAGTCACTAATAAGATATTTTTCTTGTGATAATCTCTTTTTTATATCTTCTTCAAAAGATTCTTGTATTTCAACTGCTGTCCAATTTGGTAATGTTTGATTTCTTGTAGAATAAAAATTATTTACAGCATCTAAAATAGAACAATTTCCAACGCATGGCTCAAGCCAAAAACTATTTGCTGTTCTTAAATTGATTTTTTCTAAGAATCTTGTAGTACACCAATGAGGTGTTGGGTAATAATCTAATGCAGGGTTTTTCTTTTTTCTTTTAGTAGATGACATATTATGCTAACAGCCTTCCTCCAGCTACAATTACGAATGCATCACACATATCATAATTCTCTTTATCATATACCAATTGATCTTTAAACTTACCATTTTTAGCTATATGAGTAATCCATGGAAATTCAGGATGCATTGTTTTTACAATTTCAAAAACTTTATCTTTTGTTGTTTTTGATTTATCTTTGCGGTCTATTTTAATTCCGAGTTTACTTCTTGCTGAAGTTACTCCTATCATAGTGGGTTTTATGCCAAATTTTTTATACAGAATATTTGAGATAATGCCATTAAATCTTCCTAACGTCATTATTGTTTGAGCAGAAGACATACCAGGAGTAAACATCATTGCTGCTTTTTCTATATAAATTTTACTTGGAACCCATTCGTCCTTCCACCAAGAAAGAAGTTCTTTTTCAAATAAATCTGATTTATCATATTCATCTGTTAATTTAGTAGATGTCATTTTAACATTATCAAGATGTATTAGTTTTCCTGTTGATTCTTCTAATATACAAATGCCAATTGCAGAAGTTGAAATATCAAATCCCGCTTGAACTTTTATTTTTCCTGTTTCTCTCGTATTAGAAACATCTTCTTTATTGGGAATACTATTGCTTCCGTCCAAAAGTGATATGTCACTTCTTTGTTCATTTCTTTTGATAGATTTTCGCACCATTTTTTTGCTGCCTCTGCTTTTTTTAATACTATACTATTATTAAGCGCAGAAGTTCTTTTGACTTCAATAATTTTTTGAGAGCCATCAATATAATTTACAACAAAATCAGGTATATAATTTCTAAATTTTTTACTTGAAACATTAGATAGATAAGGTATTTTATAAGGCTCATAATCATAGTTTAAAACATTTTGGTCTTCATCTAAATGTTTACAAACATACAATTCCCATGAAGAACGATACTTGATAGGATTTTTACATTTAGTAGATATATAAGTTCCAGTTATATATCCACCTTTTTTCTTTCGTCTTTTTTTAGAAGTTTTCTTTTTTGATTTAATTTTCTTTTGAATTTTTTTATTCATAAATCTTTTATGAATATTTCAAAAAAAAGTTTATTATCTAATTTTTACAATCATTTTTTTGATAAAAGCAATTCTTTTTTTGCTATCTCTAAATCAGATTCATACATTTCTGTGCATAGTTCAATAAAAGAAGTTCTTGGTGTCCAACCAAGAGTCTTTTTTGCTTTTGAATAATCGCCTTCCAAATGAGGAACTTCATGTGGTCTAAAAAGTCTTGAATCAATTTCGACATGCTCATTAACATCTAATTTTGCCAGATCAAAAACCCTATATAAAAATTCTTTTACACTTCTTGTTTCTGCGGTTGCTATTACATAATCGTCTGCTTTGGATTGTTGTAACATTAACCACATTGCTTCAACATAATCACGAGCATGACCCCAGTCTCGTTTAGCATCTAAATTTCCAAGATATAATTTACTTTGTAAGCCCATTTTAATTCTTGCGGCGGCTAAAGTTATTTTTCTTGTTACAAATGTTTCTCCTCTTCGTGGAGATTCGTGATTAAATAAAATCCCAGAAGAAATATGTAACTTATAACTTTCTCTATAATTTCTACATAGATTATGAGATAACAGTTTTGAAGCAGCATAAGGACTTGCTGGAGTCATACGTGTTTCCTCATTCTGAGGGAATTCAGGATTATCCCCATACATCTCCGAGGATGATGCTTGATAGAAACGTGCTTGCGGACAGATTAGCCTATAAGCCTCTAAAAGCTTCAAAGTTCCGCCACCTACTACATCTAAGGTTTCTTCAGGAACCTCAAAGGAAACCCGTACATGGCTCTGTGCAGCAAGGTTATATATTTCATCAGGCTTGTGCTTCATAAGCAAAGCATAAAGAGAACTTGAATCGGTCATATTTCCATATTCAAGCTTAAAGTTTGGATGATTAAAAACTTCTATATCATCAAGACGATCTGTTGTTATAAGAGAAGTTCTGCGCTTCATGCCTACAACATGATAACCTTTATCAAGAAGAAACCTTGCAAGATAACTACCGTCCTGCCCAGTTATTCCTGTACAAAGAGCAACTTTATTATTTGACATTATTGATTCCTTCAAAAAAAGAGCATCCTTCACTCTCTGTTAAAATTTATTTTTGCATGACAAGAAATACATAAAGTAATTAAATTTTCTGGAAAATCATTATTACTTACGGGGATTATTTTTGATTTTATAGTAAATAAATGTATTGTCCATAAAATAAACAATGTTCATTGTTCAATAAAATTAATTTTTTGAAACAAGTTTAAAATATTTAAATTTTCTTTTTCATTTGTAACAACAAGATATCTTGGTTGTTTTTCTTCAAAAATTTAATATAAATGATTATTTTTATTATTAAAATTTAATATTTGTTTATATGTTGGCCAATGATTTTCATCATATATATTATCTAATTTTCTATCAGGATAAAATAAATCATAATCATCAATAACAATAAAATATTTATGTTCAATTTTAGTTATTAATTCTAATTCTTTAATCAAAGGGCATTGTTCAATTTTGCCATAATCTTTACCAGAAGGACCAGCAGACCAATGTGCATCTAAATAATAGAAAGCAGCTTTTGTATCAAATTCCCAAAAATATTCTTCTAATTTAGCTAACATTGTTTCAGATTTTTCTAATAAAATCTTTACATTTTTTTCTTTTATATTGTTAACTGATATTTTGTAATAATTCAAATCAGGTTCGCATGTAATAACATTTTTAAAAATTTTAGATAATATTCTGGCACCATCTCCAATATGAGTTCCTGTTTCAAAGGCTAATTGATAATCTTTGTTAATATTTTTCAAATAATTTTGCATTTCAATGTTTAAAGTCATTATGTTTTACTTTCTAAGTGTTTAATAAATATATTATTTTAAATAATCTTTTAATTGTGTGTCAAGTTTTATTAATGTGTAATTTACAATTTTCATCAATATAATCTTTTATATTATGTGAAATAGAAAATTTATTTTTACTCATTTCTAACATCTTTCTAATATCGGAACAAGACTTTTTAGGTTCTATTCTTGGAGAAATATATTCAATATTTTCCTCATCTTTGCAAATCCAACGAGCTATTTCATTTAGCTCATATTCTTTGCTAGATCCTACATTGTAAACGTTAAAACCAGAAGGAGCAAAAACTGCTGCCATATAATTGGCATTTGCAACATCTAACACATTTACGAAATCTCTTGTTTGTGTGCCGTCACCTGTTATTGTTATTTTTTTACCTTCTCTAAATTGTTTTAGCCAAATATTAATAACAGGAGCATAGCTGCCTTTATCTGGAGAACGATTTCCATACACGTTGAAATATCTTAAACAAGTAATGTTAAGACCATATAAATCCGAGAAAAGTTTTCCATATTGTTCACAATGTAATTTTTGTAAAGCATATGGACTTAACGGACTTAAATCTGATTCTTCTGGAATTGGTGTGTTTATTGATTGTCCATAAACAGATGAAGAAGAAGAAAAAACAATCTTTTTTACGTCATGTTTTTTAGCTGCTAAAAAAATATTTAAAGTCCCATTGACATTTATATCATTATATAACAATGGATCTTTTATGGAAGATTCTACTTGCGTAAAAGCAGCCAAATGCCAAACATGAGTTGCACCAGCAAAATGAGATTCAATTTCTTCATATTTTCTAATATCAGCTAAAATTAATTTAGCTTTTGGATGAATATTTTCTATTTTTCCTGTTGATAAATTATCAATAACCAATATCTCATCCCAATTTAAATCACAATTCAGAATTTTTTCAACAACGTGGCTACCAATAAAACCAGCACCACCAACAACTATAGCTTTGTTCATTTAATTCCTCTTACATTTGGATATGTTACTTTAAACCAATCACAGGTTTTCTTTAAAGCAATATCAAATGGAGTATAGTCTTCTGCACGCCAACTTGTTTTTCCTAAAAATTTTTTATTTGATGAAGGTTTACGAAACTGTCCTGATGGCTTGTCGGTGTTAAAAAACAACTTGCCATCGTATTCAAGATATTCAACAAGCTTCTTCGCTACAGAAGCTATTGAGTGTTCTTCTGTATTGCCGATATTGAGAGGCTGTTCTTCATTATACTCCTCTGAAACTTTGAGAAGTATACGAGCGATGTCTCCAGAGTAAGTGAACTCTCTTAATGGACTACCATCTCCCCATATTTCTACAGTAGGCTTATTATTGAGTTTAGCTTCCCATATTTTTCTCATAATTGCCGGGATAACGTGACTATCTTCTAAGTGAAAGTTGTCATGTTCGCCAAATAGATTATTTGGAATGACAGTAATATAGTTGACCCCATACTGCTTACGATAAGCCTTCGTTTGCACGTCCAGCATCCTTTTAGCGTAAGCATAACCGAAGTTGCTATCATGTGGTGGACCGAGGTGCAACTGGTCTTCTGTGAGCGGATAGGAGACGTATTGAGCATCTGGATATATGCACGTAGATAGAACAGATACTACTTTAGGAATACTGTATTTTATGCATGATTCTAACAAATTAGAATTTATCATAATGTTATCGTGATAGAACGTTCCCAGAGCTTCGCTGTTTGCTTTAACTCCTCCTACTTTTGCAGCCAAATGAAAAACACAATTAATTTTACTATATAATCCTTGTCCATCTACACATTCAAAATTGGCTATATAATTTTCTGTTTGTGTTTTTTCTAAAAGATTTAATTGTTTTGAATCGGGTGTGTAAATATAATCTTTATCAATTAAATTTGACAAAGCTTTGCCTAGCAAACCAGATGCTCCAGTTAACAGATATCTTTTTTTGTAATTAAATTCTTTACTTTGATTCATTTGCCAAATACCAATCAATTGTATTGTTAATTCCAGTTGTTATATCGGTAAATTCATAACTACCAATATTTTGTTTTAACAAAGAAATATCACATGTCTTATCTTTAATACCTATGTTTTGTTGTATATCAAATGTAACACTATTTTTAAATTGAATTTTATTCTTGATAATCTCAATTATTTCTCTTATGGAACAAATCTGATCAGAAGACACTATAAGAGGATCTTTTATATTTTCATTCTTTATGATTAGATCAAGTAAATAATTCAAATCTTGAACATATATAAAATTTCTTTTATCAGTTCCATCCCCATATACATAAACATCAGTATTATTATTTTTAGCCTCTACGAATCTATAGATTAGATTTGGAATAACTGTAGAATTCAAATTGAACTTTGAATGAGGTCCATAAACATTTCCTAAAAGAATTGACTTATAATTTAAATTATAATCTAATTGATAAGCCTTACATAAATTAGGCACTATTGATTTTGAATAAGCATAACCAAAGAATCTATCAGATATTTTACCTGAATGAAAACCTTCTTCTTTTAAAGGATAAGAGCAGTTTTCTGGAAATGATGTTATAGACGCTAACATCATTAAATTTTTCACATCTGCTTCTTTGCAAGCTTTGATTATGTTTAAATCAATAAGAATATTTTCTTCTAGATATTTTGAATGATTTTTATTCATTTCCAAAGCAGATCCATGCTTTGCTGCACAATGAATAACAGTATTTGGTTGATGATATTTAAATAAATTTAAAACATCATCATATTTTGTTAAATCACAAACATTTCTAGAAACTCGGATTTCTCCGTTTATATTTTTTCCTATGAAACCTTCAGAACCAGTTATTAATTTTTTGTCCATACTCAAGGATAAATTAATTTAAATCTTTGTTCATCATCTACAACTGTATTTGTGTGGTTTTCATCAGGGATAAAATGTTTAAACATTGGATAATAAACAGTATCAGCATCAGATAAAAAAGAAGCCCACCAACTATAAGTGCTAGGAGATATTGCTATTTTTTTTGCACTTTTTATTAAGGCAAATTGTTCCAATGGGCTATAACTTGCTTTGACAATTTCTGTTGAAAATTTTTTTAAAAAATCAAAATATGGGTCTTCAAAAGTATCTGTACATAAAATAATTCTTTTAGGCTTTGATTCCTCAATTATATTTGAATATAAAGTATTTGGAGGGCAATTTTCAACAGGATATCCATTCCATCCTCTCCTTATGGTAAGTAATAAATCATCTTGTTCTAGATTTATAGGACTTTTTACGTTACTTTCAAACCATAATTTGATTTGATTTTTATTATTTTTTATATATTCATATCTTTGAAAATATCCTTCCATATAATTTCTAGAATTTTCAATATTTTCAAAATTGATCTTATGCCCTGACATTGGCTTATATGGAGTTATGTTGATTTTACCTTCTATTGGTTTTTCAGTATTAGGAAATCCTGGTATTGAATTGCAAATAAATTTTAATTTATAGTTTTCTGCTATGGTTCTACCAACGGCATATTGCCATAAATTATTACCAAGGGTACCGATATATTTTACTATTAACATGTTATTTTCAGTATTTGTTTATAACGTCCACTATTTTATTTAAATCATCTTGTGATAACCACCAGCCAACTGGTATGCATAACATTTCATTGCAGAATTGTTCTACGCCTTTCAAAGATTCTTGTGATTGATATGGTTTACAAACAGAGTATCTATCATTTCTTACATGAACTACATCAGATGCAATTCCGTTTGTTAACAAGTATTCTTTTAATTCTTGTCTGTTTTCGGTCATTATTGTATAAATCCAATATGAAGATTCAGGATCATATTTTGTTTTTTTAATTTTTGGATTAACGATTTTTTCTTGATAATATTCGGCATTTTTCTTATGAGCATCAATAACATTTTGTATTGTTTTCATTTGCTCTAGACCAATTGCGGCATTTACATTATTCATATGCATTTTATACCCTGCATCTGTAATGTCTTGCTCCCATTTGCTTCCAATATATTTTCTATCTAATCCAAACCAGCGTAATTTTCTTGCTAATTTTACATCTTCTTCATTTTTACAAGCCAATGCACCACCATCAACAGTAGTTAAGTGCTTTATTGCCTGGAATGAGTAACATACATAGTCGCTGTGTGTTCCAATTGGTTTTTGATTGTATGTTGAGCCTAGTGCATGAGCAGCATCTTCTATTACTTTAATATTATATTTTTTTGCAATTTTATTAATTGCATCAATATTAAAAGGAGTGCCCGCCCAATGTACTGCTACTATTGCAACTGTATTTTCTGTAACAAGTTTTTCTACAGAAGCAGGATCTATATTACCAGTATCAGGCTCAATATCTGCCCAAACTATTTTGCCACCCATTGTAATAATGGGTTCATTTGTAGCCATACAAGTCATTGGAGAAGATATAACTTCTTTTCCAGGTCCAACTCCACATAAACGATAAGCTAATGACAAGGCACTAGTTCCGCTGTTTAATAGAGAAACATTTTTGTTGCCTATAAATTCACCAAATTCTTTTTCAAATTGATCGGAATAACTTCCTTCTGTAATCATTCCAGAATCAAAAACTTCTTGTAATTTTGCACCAATGTTTTTTGGTACATTTATTTTAAAAAGAGGAATCATAGATTTTTTTCTTTCTTGTAATATTCTATCATTTCTTCCAAAGATGTATCTAATGTTCTTTTAGGTTCCCAATTTAATGATTTTGTTTTAGTATAATCTAAAGCGTATCTAACATCAGCACCAGAACGATCAGAAGAAAAATCTGCAATATCAAGGAAATTTTTATTAAATTTAGAATCTATTTTAGATACACATTATTTAACTGACAGTTCTTCTTCAGATGCAATATGATACCAATTGTTTTCTAAACCTTCATCAAGTATTTTGTATATAGCTTCTACATTATCTTGAACATGAATCCAATTTCTAACATATGTGCCAGAACCATGAATTGGAACTTTTTTATTTTCCAATAAATTTGTAATTGTTCGTGGAATTAGTTTCTCTGGGTGTTGTCTCGGACCATAGTTGTTTGTTGTTCTTGTAATAATATAAGGAATTTGATAAGTTCTAGCCCAGGCTACCAACAATTGTTCAGCAGCACTATTTGAAGCCGCATCTGGATTGCTTGGTTTATGTCGATCCTCTTCTTT
>Ga0114973_10001709_pt1 | contig 16181 bp, 17 predicted proteins | sample M_140807_MF_Meta_FD_87025 | JGI IMG/M metagenome (GOLD analysis project Ga0114973, IMG submission 87025) | Freshwater microbial communities from Lake Montjoie, Canada to study carbon cycling - M_140807_MF_MetaG | ecosystem: Environmental > Aquatic > Freshwater > Lake | place: Lake Montjoie... | reverse complement strand
TGGGAATGGCGAACACGGGACCAATGCCCATTTCATCGGGCTCAGTGCCTGCAACTGCCATGCCGACATAACGGCCAAGTGGGGTCAGCCCCTTTTTCTCGGCCAGCTTGGCTTCCATCAAGATGGATGCCGACGAACCGTCGGACAGCTGGCTTGCGTTGCCGGCAGTGATGGTCATGTCCGGGCCAAGCACAGGCTGAAGCGATTGCAGACCCGAAAGTTGGGTATCCGCACGATTGCCTTCGTCCTTTGCGATCGTCACTTCCTTCTGGCTTACTTCGCCGGTTTCCTTGTTCACGACGTTCATCATCGTGGTTACAGGAACGATTTCCGCATCAAAATATCCAGCAGCTTGCGCCGCGGCAGTGCGTTGCTGCGATTGCAGGGCATATTCGTCCATGGCGTCGCGGCCGATATTGTAACGCTTCGCTACGACTTCGGCAGTCTGCAGCATCGGCATGTAAATCGAATTGTGCATTTCTACCAATTCGCGGTCAGGCTGAACGCGCATTTCCTTGGTTTGCACCAAAGAGATCGATTCTTGTCCGCCAGCGGCCATGACATCGACATTGTCGACGATGATATGCTTTGCAGCCGTAGCAATCGACATCAGACCCGACGAACATTGGCGGTCCATCGTCATGCCAGATACAGAAACGGGCAAACCAGCGCGCAGAGCAACCTGGCGTGCAAGATTACCGCCTTGCGTGCCCTGCTGAAGCGCGGAGCCCCAGAGCACGTCGTCGATTTCGCCGCCTTCGATGCCGGCGCGCTCAACAGCAGCCTTTAGCGAATAGCTGCCGAGCGTTGGCCCGAGCGTTGCGTTAAACCCGCCGCGATAGGCTTTGCCGATGGCGGTACGGGCGGTGGATACGATTACTGCGTCACGCATGGGAGTAGTTCCTTGAAGTAAAAATTATACGAAAAACTGGCTGATCCATTCAGCCTGAAGTGCTGGCTTTTCCTCGCCCTCAATCTCAACGGTGAATTCAAGCGTTTGTTGCCATTGGCCAGGGCGCTTTTCCACAAGCTCAAGCAGCTTGAAATGGCCGCGCACGCGTTTGCCCGAACGGACAGGGGCGAGAAAACGTGTTTTGTTGCCGCCATAATTGACGCCCATTTTCACGCCTGCGACCTTGGGGCAATCGGACTTGGCGCTCATCACGGGGAAAAGCGACAAGGTTAGAAAACCGTGGGCGATCGTGCCGCCAAATGGTGTTTGCTTGGCCATTTCTTCGTTGATGTGAATGAACTGATGATCGCCGGTGGCATCAGCGAACTTGTTGATCATGTCCTGATCAACCAAAATCCACTCGGATACGCCAATATTCTGGCCAACTTTCGTCGCGAATTCGGCGGGTGTAATTGCGGTCATATAGTCTCTCCTGCATCTTTATTTGATAACATCGTGGCGGTTTCAAACGCGCAATACAAGCCCTGCCTGTTTGCCGTTACGGCATTCTGGCGGCCCTTCATCCCATAAGCTGCGAATCAGCTTTTGGAAGACGCTTTTGTCGGCCCTGATGGCGCGACATATGGCATCACCATCTCGCCACCGGGCGCCGCTGTAAACGTCGTCTGGGTAGGATAGGCAAAGGATATCCCTTCGCGGGCAAAGCTCTCGATGATAGCGATGCCGACATCATGACGGGCCTGAAACATCTGTTCGACATCATCGCTCTCAATATCGAACACCAGATGGAAATCGAGCGAACTTGCGGCAAAATTGTTGAACCCTGCACGGATGAACTGCGCGCCGTTCGCTTCAACTGCCGCGCGCAAAATCTCTGGTACATGTCGCGCCAGGGCAGGTGGCGTTTGATACACAAGCGTTAGAACAAACGTCACGCGCCGGTATAAAGTCAGCGTGTTGTTGGTAATTTCCTTTTCCAGCAATTTGCTGTTCGAGATAATCTTCTCTTCACCTGTGAGCGCACGCAGCCTTGTGCTTTTCATGCCGATGACTTCAACACGCGCAGTTGTGTTGTCATACGACACGGTATCACCGCGCCGGAATGGCTTGTCGAAAATGATCGAGATTGCGGCGAACAGGTCGGAGAATATGCCCTGAGCCGCAAGACCAATGGCAATGCCGCCAACGCCAAGCCCGGCAACGAGGCCAGTGACATTGACTCCCAAATTGTCGAGCACCACGATGGCCGCGACAGCAAACAAGACAAAGCTGACAAGCAAGCGGATCAAGACCATCGCGCTTTGTAGCGTGTCATTTTCATGCAAGCCTTCGCCAGCGCGCCGCTCGATCAACCCTAAGATGATTTCACGCAGCCAGATCGCGACTTGCACGACGATGGCGATGGTAAACAATATATCGATAAAATGGGTTAGCGCGGCTGGCGCGCTGGCGATCTGGTTCACCAACTCAATTGACACCATGACACGGAAAAATTTGCTGGTACGCGCAAGGGTCCGCGCGATGATGGATTTCAAATGCGCCCGGTGCTCGCTCTCGCGAGCAATTTTCGACGCGATCCGTTTCAGCCAGCTGAGCGTAAGAAAGACGATGACGGCCGCAGTGATGGCAATGCCAAGTTCGACAGAGTTGCTGTGCACCCAATGCGTCAGCGCCTCCCAATAAGCTTGGATGCGTGGGCCAATGGATTCGGTTTCAATGCGCGGCAGGGCGGATGCGTGTTGTGCAGTCATGCCCCTTGTTTACGGTCGATGACGACGGTGCACAAGTTCTGCAGTGCGTAGCGGGTTTATGGGTGTTTGCACCGCATGACTATCAACACGCTTCAGTCATCCAGCAGCAGGGCATCGATTATCAAGCAGTGCGCACCATCGGCAACGACCGCCTGTGTTACGGCTATGTCGGCGACGATGTGACCGGGCACATGAAATTCATGTTCTGACAATATGGCCGAGAGCTTGCTTACAAAATCCTGCGTTGTTGGATGGGCAACCTGCATCGATAGGCATATTTGCGCCCCAGAGAAGGTAAGGCTGTGCCACGGGCGTTCATGAATGACGCTGATGTCGGCAGCGGGAGCGAACGTCCGTAACGCGCGCAGTAAGGCACCTGAACCTGCGCGCCCAATCATGTTGGGTGCCGATCGGTTTGGTTGCCATAATTGGACATGAACTGCCGCAATCTCGATTCCATTTCGGGCCGAATTTCGCGCCCCATCCTGATGTCCAGCACAAGCCGCGGGTCACCCGCCGCCAAGCGCCCGAATTTTGTGGGTGGCAGTTCCTGATCCTTTAAAAACCGTTCAATCTGGCGTGTGATATGCATGCTGCCTCCTGCGTTATTGACTCGGATAGGCTTGCCCGAATCAGTAAGAACAAATATAGAACAAAGTTGATAGGATAAATCCTACATGTCTAGGAAATTTCCAATTAAACCAGAGGGATGACCATGGAGGAAGAACCCAGAACAGTTTTGGAGCGCCTGATTGCGCAGAATGGCGATGATTTCGCGGGCCTGTCCAAGCTCATCGGACGAAATCCAACATATATTCAGCAGTTTATAAAACGCGGCTCCCCGAAAAAATTGCCTGAGGTGGAGCGTGGCATATTGTCGCGCTATTTCGGCGTCGCAGAAAATATACTGGGCGGACTGACGGCCAATGCGACCAAAACCGGCATTCGCCTCATCCCAAAACTTGCTGTTGGCGCGTCGGCCGGTCCGGGGGCCATTCCTGATCATGAAACGCTTGCCGGCAAGATTGGTTTTGATGAAAAATGGCTGCGCAAGCAGGGGCTGGACCCATCCAAGCTCTCGCTTATTCAAGTGGATGGTGATTCGATGTCGCCAACGCTGAATCACGGCGACGATATCATGGTCGACAACCGTGTTGCAGGGGCGATGCGCGATGGTATCCACGTTATCCGGCTGGACGATGTGTTGATGGTCAAACGGCTTGCCAGTGGCCCTGAACGGCGGCTGTCAGTGCTGTCTGATAATCCGGCCTATCCGGGGTGGCCAGATGTCGATGGCGCTGCCGTCACCATCATTGGCAGGATTGTGTGGGCGGGGCGGCGGCTCTGAAGGCTTGCCTCTGTCGCACTTGTCCGCCACATAAGCGGGCATGTCGCATGTCACATCCACGCCCGCCAAAGCGCCGCCGCTTAAGGCCGCGATCATCCCCGTCACGCCGCTGCAGCAAAACTGCACGCTTTTTTGGTGTACCGAAACCAATAAGGGCGCGTTGGTCGACCCCGGCGGTGATCTCGACAAGTTGAAAGCAGCCGTCGCGCAGACGGGCGTTCAACTGGAAAAATTATTGATCACGCATGGCCATCTCGACCATTGCGGGCAAGCCGGAATGCTCGCCCAGGAATTGGGCTTGAAAATCGAAGGCCCGCATGAGGACGACCGTTTCTGGATTGAGAAGTTGGACGATGACGGCGCGCGCTATGGCATGGAAGCGCATAGTTTTGAGCCCGACCGCTGGTTGGTTGACGGCGACACCGTGACTGTCGGCAATCTCACGCTCGACGTTATTCACTGCCCCGGTCACACGCCCGGACATATCATTTTCCATCACGGACCCAGTCGCCTTGCGATTGTGGGCGATGTCTTGTTCCAAGGGTCGATTGGCCGCACAGATTTTCCGCGCGGCAATCACGCCGATCTGATTAATGCCATCACGACGAAATTATGGCCATTGGGCGATGACGTGACTTTCATCCCCGGTCACGGCCCCACTAGCCAGTTTGGTTATGAGCGCCAGCACAACGCCTTTGTGGCAGACGATGTGCTGGCTGCCCGTTAGGTTACAGGGCTGTGTAAACAGTCGACAGCGCCCAGCCGGCCAGACCAAGCAAACTGACCATCGTTGTCAGCGTGCCGACCATCCGGCCCTTACCAAGCGGTCCGCCATCCATGCCTAAGCCATGGGCGAGACGACCGATGATGTAAGCGATGCCAAGGCCCCACAGCCAGTTATTCGTTCCGCTGGTCGCCTCAAGCGCGGCAATCAGAACTAAGACGAAAGGTGCGCTCTCGACGAAATTTGCGTGCGCCCGCATCCGGCGGATGACAAATTCATTGCCGCCATCGCCAATCGAGACGCTCTCTTTTGTGCGTGCCTGGCCGCAACGGATCATCAGCCAGATATTCACCAAGGCTGCTCCTGCGGCGATTGTGAGCGTTACGGGTAAACTCAACATATATTCTCTCCCTGTTTGTGCTGGCGTGCTTAACTGCTATCTCTCGGCTTGCAAAGCACCGAAAAACAAGTATAGCGCGCCGCTGACACAGACATGTGCGGATGAATGAGGCTGATTCTGGCGATTGCTTGCCACGACCATCTCTTTCGCCTAGCATGGCATAGAACTTATTGACTTTGAAATGGAACAGGTGCCGAAATGGCTGTCCCCAAAAGAAAAACATCTCCTTCGAAGCGCGGCATGCGCCGCAGCCATGATTCGCTCAAAGTTGCTGCGTATCAAGAATGCGCCAATTGTGGTGAACTGAAGCGTTCGCACCATTTGTGCGATGCTTGCGGTCATTATAATGGCCGCGAAGTGGTGGCAGTCGCCTAATCCTTTTACAGGAGAATAGCTGGTGTCAATGAAACCGCGTATCGCCATTGACGCGATGGGCGGCGATGAAGGCGTATCTGTGATGATCGCAGGCGCGGCCTTGGCACGTCACCGGCACGACAGCTTTGAGTTCCTACTGGTGGGTGATGAGCCGCAGATTAAGTCCGCGCTCGACAAGCATCCCAATCTGCGCGCGGCTTCCGAAATCCTGCACAGCGATATTGTCGTCACCCCTGATGACAAGGTCAGTGCGGCCTTACGCAAGGCAAAGACCAGCTCAATGGGCATGGCAATTAACGCGGTGAAATCTGGCGATGCCAGCGCGGCTGTCAGCGGCGGCAATACCGGGGCGTTAATGGCAACCGCCAAGCTTGCCCTGCGCACCATGCCCGGTATCGACCGGCCAGCGCTTTCCGCTTTGCTGCCGACACTGGAAGATACCGATGTGGTGATGCTCGATCTGGGCGCGAACACCGAGTGCGAAGCCAAAAATCTTGTGCAGTTCGCTATCATGGGCGCCGCATATTCGCGTATCATTTTTGGATTTGATCGTCCGCGTGTCCGGTTGTTGAATATCGGGACCGAGGAAATGAAGGGTACAGACTCGCTTCGTGATGCGGCCCAGCACCTGCGTGATGCCACTGGGTTGCATATGGATTTCCAAGGTTTTGTTGAGGCTGACAAGATCAACCGCGGTGAATGCGATGTCGTCGTGTGCGATGGCTTCACCGGCAATATCGCGTTGAAATCTATTGAGGGCACCGCGCGCTTTGTAACGGACCTTTTGCGCCGGGCATTCACCAGCTCCATCAGGTCGAAATTCGGGTTCCTTGTGTCGCGACCAGCGACAGAGTTGCTGCGGCATCATCTTGACCCCAACAACCATAATGGCGCGGTTTTCATGGGTTTGAATGGTGTCGTCGTGAAAAGCCATGGCAGCGCGAATATCAAAGGTGTGGCGCATGCCGTCGAGGTCGCGGCCCGGCTCGTCGAAGAGGATATCACGGCACGTATCACACAAGATCTGGCGCGGGTGCAGGCGGGGTGACTGAAGTCGCTCTTCGTGCCGTTATAAAGGGCACTGGGTCGGCGCTACCGCGTAACCGCGTGTCTAACGCCGATCTTGCGGCGAAAGTTGATACTACTGACGAATGGATCACCGAGCGCACGGGCATAAAGTTCCGACATATTGCAGAGCCCGATGAAACGACATCCACGCTCGCTACGCAGGCTGCGCGCAATGCGCTTGATGCCGCCGGCATGCAGGCAAGCGACATCGACCTCATCATCCTTGCGACCGCAACGCCGGATCAGACCTTCCCTGCATCTGCGACACTGGTGCAGCACGCGCTTGGCTGCAATGGCGGCGTTGCCTTTGACGTGGCGGCGGTTTGCTCTGGCTTTCTGTACGCCTTTTCAGTCGCCGACAGCATGATCCGCGCGGGGTCCGCAACCAATGCATTGGTGATCGGCGCGGAAACTTTTAGCCGCATCCTTGATTGGGAAGACCGCACGACCTGTGTGCTGTTCGGTGATGGTGCTGGCGCCGTTGTCTTATCAGGCGAAGTGGGTATTCGCGGCGCGCTCGCGACGAAGTTGCATGCCGATGGCCAACATAATGAATTATTATATGTTGATGGCGGCCCCTCCACCACGGGCACCGTCGGCAAATTGCGGATGAAGGGTCGGGAAGTTTTCCGTCACGCCGTAACCAATCTTACCAGTGTTCTTCATGAGGTTCTGGCATCCACCGACCTCACCGCGGAAGATATAGACTGGGTCGTGCCCCATCAGGCAAATGCCCGGATTATAGAGGCAACAGCCAAGAAACTTGCGCTTGATCCAAGCAAAGTGGTTATGACTGTCGACCAGCATGCAAACACATCTGCGGCGTCTGTTCCTCTCGCTCTGGATGTCGCCGTGCGCGACGGACGGATCAAACAGGGTGACATAATCGTTATCGAAGCCATGGGTGGCGGGTTTACATGGGGGGCGTCAATCGTCCGAATGTAGCAAGTTTTACCATATGGTGGTTTTACAACTCTGAATTTTATTGTAAGCCGACGCCAGATCCATCAGAAGTCGCAGGTCCGGAGACGAAAATGGTTGATACAGGTACTTTAACTCGCGCCGATTTGGCCGAGATGCTTAACCGTCAGATAGGTTTGTCGCGTGCAGATTCCGCCGCGATGATTGAGTCCATACTTGATCATATGACCTCTGCATTGCTAGGCGGTGACAATGTTAAAATTTCTGGTTTCGGAACCTTTGTTCTTCGGGACAAGGGGCAGCGCATTGGGCGCAACCCGAAAACCGGTGTTGAAGTGCCAATCACGCCGCGCAGAGTGCTTACATTTCGGGCCAGCCAAGGCATGCGACAAAAGGTAAAATAACAGTCTATGCGCGAAAAATCGGCCGACGCCTTTCGAACAATTGGTGAAATGGCAGAGGCCTTGGGCGTTCGCACGCATATATTGCGGTATTGGGAAGAGCAATTTCCGATGCTGAAGCCGCTCACGCGCGCTGGGGGTCGGCGCCTGTATCGCCCTGAAGATGTCGCTTTGCTGCATAACATTCATCGCTTGTTGTATAGCGAAGGCTACACGGTCAAAGGCGCACGGCGCTTTTTGACAGTGGGTGAAGCCCATATTGTAGCGCCCGCAGCTTTAGACGCGCCTGCGCCCTTTACCTCAGCGCCGGTTTTTGACGTAGCAGCGCTCCGCGCTGTGCGCGATCGTCTCGCGGCAGCTTTGGCCGCAGCCTGATTAATCCATATTTCGGGCGTAGACCAAGTCGCGGAAAGGCACTGGGCCCACCATGAAGACCGTTTCGCCAATAGCCGCAAAGCCGGCCCGTTCATAAAAGCCGATGGCGCGGACATTTTTTTCGTAGACGGACAGCAGTAGACGTTTCGCCCTGCGTTTCTCGGCCACCGCGAAAACGAGTTCTAACAGTCCTTTGCCGTTCCCGCTGCCCTGCCATGGACCCAGCAAATAGATTCGTTTCAGTTCGATGTCGCAATCTTGCTGCAACTCACGATGTGCAGCTGGCGTGATCATGGCGTAACCAACCGGCGCGCCCAGCGGGGTTTCGCCCATCAATATATCGGTAGCCGGATCGCAGAGCGCCTGTGCATAATATTCGGCGCTATGTTCTTGCCGCAAATGTTGCATCATCGGTTGGCCGGGATGGTCAAAGGCGAAGGTTGCCATGAAAGTTGCCGCGCCAAGATAAGCGAGCGCTTCTGCATCACCCACATCTGCATCGCGCCAAATAATGGGCGTCATTCGTCTTCGGGTCCAAGGTCGGGGTCAAGATCGCGTGGGCGGATAAAGTGTGTGAGTTGCCCGCACCGGCGATCGACGTCCGCCCAGTGCGCGATGTTCAGCTCCATCCGCGCGATAGCTGCGGTGGGATATTTCTCCCACACCATGTCGCGCAGGGGCGATGTGCCATCATCAGGGCACAGGTCGAATACCAAGTCTTCGAGCCCGGGATTGTGCCCGACCATCAGCAGGTTTTTATGTTCGTCGGCCTGATCGCGCAGCACATCCATTAATGTCGCGGAGGACGCTAGATAAATCCGGCGGTCCCAGTTTGGATCCACCTGCGCGCCAGCTCCCTTAACGAACTCGTCAATCGTTTCAATCACCCGTACGGCAGGGCTTGCAACCACATGATCGAAGGTCAGGCCATTGCGTTTTACCCAAATGCCCATCGTCAAGGCCGCCTTTTCGCCGCGTTTGTTTAGCGGGCGGTCGAAGTCGCGCGGCACAGCGTCATCCCAACTCGACTTTGCGTGGCGAAACAAGGTGAGGGTCAATGTCAAATCGGGTTGCTCTCTTCCAACTGGTTTACCACCTCCTGCCGCAAATTTGTGTCAGACGAAAGTCCAGATTTTACGGAACGGACGGCTTCTTCCAAGGTAACGCGGCGAATGGGCGTGCCGGACGGGAAAGCGGATAAAAGCCGGCTAGGCACTGCCGATGACAAAAGCACGAAATGCCCCTTGTCACCTGCGCTGCGGATAAGGCGGCCAAAGGCCTGCGCCATTTTTGCGCGGATGATACGATCATCAAAATCAATTCCGCCATTTTTCAGCCGGCGGGCGCGGTGCAATATGTCGGGGCGGGGCCATGGAATTTGCTCCATGACAACCAACCGCAGCGAATGGCCCGGAACGTCCACCCCGTCGCGCAGTGCATCGGTTCCAAGCAAGCTTGCATGCGGATCATCGCGGAAAATATCGACGAGTGTCCCAGTGTCTATGGGGTCGACATGCTGCGCATAGAGCGGCAAGCCATCACGCGCCAAGCGGTCCGCGATACGGGCATAGGTTGAACGCAACCGCCGTATGGCCGTAAACAGGCCAAGCACACCGCCGCCTGAGGCAGTGATCAACGCGGCATAGGCACCGGCCAAGGCGGCAGGGTCGCCCTTTTTGACATCGGTGACGATCAGCACCTCCGCCTGCGCAGTGTAATCGAACGGGCTAATGGCAGAGAAATGTGTGGCTGGCTTTTCAAGATGTACAGCGCCCGTCCGCGCTTCCGCATTTTTCCAGTCGCCGCCACTGCGCAAGGTGGCCGATGTTGCGAGCACGCCATGGCTTGGCTTAAGCACGATTTCGGCCACGGGTTTCATGGGGTCAAGCCAGCGCCGGTGCATGCCGATGTCGATTTCGCGTCCTTCAAACCGTTCAATGCCAAGCCAGTCGACATATTCGGGGTCAACCGGGCCAACGGCGCGCGCCAACATGGAAATCCATGCGCGCAATGTGTCAATGCGCCCGCTTAGGCTCGCCGTTGCCCCCTCAACGCGCGCGCGGGCGCTGCCATCGAGCCAATCGGGCGGATCGGCTATCATCGCCTCCAATCGTTGCCCAAGCACCGTCAGTGGCCTTGCCAGAGCCTCAAGCGCGATGGCGGCATCTGCCGCCGCGTCGACAACGCCAGCGTCTGGATCAGCAAGTTCCGTTTCCAGCCCATAGCCGCTTTCGGTGGCGTTGGTTTCATCGCGGGCAAATACCATCGCGCGGATCGCGGCAAGCAAGCGCTCCACAGGGCCAGACGGTGTGCCTTCGCCCAAGCGGGCAAGCCAGCCTTCGCCGGGCAACGCTTCGGCAGCGACGCGGGCCATCTCAATGGCAAGGCCGCCTTCTTCGTCATAAGATGCCACATCGGCCAAGCGCGCCGAAAGCCCGCGCCGCCGCCCCCGTGCTTTGCCTTCGGGGCCAATGACCCAGCGGCGCAGCTCAATGGTCTCTTGCCCTGTCAGCGCGGCGGCGAACATGGAATCTGCGGCATCAAACAAATGATGGCCTTCATCAAAAATGATGCGGCTTGGCCGGTTTTGTTCGTCACGACCACGCGCGGCGTTGACCATCATCAGCGCATGATTGGCAATGACAATTTCCGCCTGAACCGACGCACGCGTGGCGCGTTCAATGAAGCATTTTTTATAATGGGGGCATCCGGCATAAATGCATTCGCCGCGCCGGTCGGTCAAAGCGGTCGAACCATTGCGCCGGAATAAGGTCGGCAGCCAGCCGGGCAAATCGCCGCCGATCATATCGCCATCATGCGAATAAGCCGCCCAGCGCGCCACCAGATGCGCAAGGATTGCCGCACGTCCGGCAAAGCCGCCTTGCAGCGCGTCCTCCAAGTTCAGCAGGCACAGATAATTTTCGCGCCCCTTGCGCACCACAACCTTGGATTTGAATGTCTCATGGTCGGGGTAAAGGCGCTTTGCCTCACGCACCAACTGCCGCTGGAGCGCTTTGGTAAAGGTGGAAATCCAGACCGTTCCGTCGGCGGCGGTCGCCCAAAGGCTTGCGGGCGCCAGATAGCCAAGCGTCTTACCAATGCCTGTGCCAGCCTCAGCCAGCAGCATATTGGGTTCGCCCTTGCGCGTACGCGGCGCGAAAATTAGCGCCGCCGCTTGCGCGAAATCCCTTTGCCCTTGGCGCGTTTCGGCAGAACCGCCGACCAGCGACGCGAGCCTTTCCTGCACGGCGTCAGCCGCAAGCGTTACCACGCGGGGCGGCGTGCGGGGCGGGGCTTCTTCCCATTCGGGCAAGCGGCTGAACAGCCATCGTTCGGGGCGCTCGGGCTTTTTAAGCTGCGCCAATACCAGATTTGCCCACGGCCAGCGCAGCCGCATCAGTGCTTGTGCTGAATCCCAAGCGCCTTCGCGTTCGGCCCATGCCGCATCGCCCAGCACCGATAGCAAACTGCGCGTCGCCATAAGCAGGAACGGCGGAACCTCCTGATCGGTTGCCGGTGCAGTCAGGCCCAAGGCTTTGGCCAAACCTTTGGGTGTGGGCACCGCAAACCGCGCGGGATATATAAATGCGTATAACTCCAAAACGTCGAGGCCCGACAAATCAGCATAGCCAAGCCGCTGCGCAACCAAGGGCGCATTCAGCATGATCATTGGCGTTTCTGCGGCACGACCGGCCGCTTCGCCCTTGCCAATTGTTTTTACAGGCCCGTCACTGGAACCCATCCAAATACCGGCATGGCTTGCATGGAGCGCAGGAAAGGCTAGGGGAGTTTCCATTAGCCCTGATAGGCGTATTTGGAACGAAAGAGCAACACGTGACTGACCTTCGCGATATAGCAATGGCATCAAAAGCCTGGCCTTATGAAGAGGCGCGGCGTTTGTTGAAACGCTATCCCAATGGCAAAGCCGATGGTCAGGCGATTATTTTCGAATGTGGCTATGGCCCATCCGGCCTGCCGCACATCGGTACTTTCAATGAAGTGCTGCGCACGACGATGGTGCGCAACGCGTTTCAAGCATTGTCCGATGCACCAACACGGTTGATCGAGTTTTCTGACGATATGGACGGCCTGCGCAAGGTGCCGGACAATGTACCCAATCAGGCGATGCTCACCGAACATTTGGGCAAGCCCTTGTCGCGTATCCCAGATCCGTTTGAAAAGTTTGAAAGCTTCGCTGCGCATAACAATGCGATGCTGCGCGACTTTCTGGATCAGTTCGGTTTTGAATATGAATTCATCTCGTCTTCGTCGCAATATGAAAGCGGGGCGTTTGATGATGCGTTGAAAAATGTGCTGCGCAATTATCAGGGCATATTGGACATCATGCTGCCGACCTTGCGCAAAGAACGCGCAGCCACCTATTCGCCGATACTGCCGATCAGTGAAAAGACCGGCATTGTGCTTCAGGTGCCCGTCGAAGTCGTGGATGCCGAAGCTGGGCTTGTCCGCTTTGACGACGATGGCGACATGGTGACGCAGTCGGTCTTGGGCGGCAAGTCAAAGCTGCAGTGGAAGGTCGATTGGGCGATGCGCTGGGTCGCATTGGGCGTCGATTATGAAATGTATGGCAAGGACCTAACCGACAGCGGCGTACAGTCGGGTAAGATTGCGCGTGTTCTTGGCGGACGCCCGCCTGAAAGCCTAATTTACGAAATGTTTCTCGACGAAAAAGGCGAGAAGATTTCCAAGTCCAAGGGCAATGGCCTCGCACTTGAAGACTGGCTGAAATATGGCACCGAAAACAGCGTTGCCTTTTACGCCTTTCGCGAACCCAAAAGCGCAAAGCAATTGCACTTGGGCGTAGTCCCCAAAGCGGTGGACGAATATTTCCAGTTCCGCGCGCAATGGCATGAACAGCCGGTTGAAAAGCGGTTGGGCAACCCCGTGCACCATGTCCACAATGGTAAAGTCCCAAGCGGGCAGCCGCCGGTCACGTTCGGCCTGTTGCTGAACCTTGTTGGCGTGATGGGTGCAGGCGCGACCGAAGAACAGGTTTGGGCCTATCTTGGCAATTATGCCCATAATGTCTCGCCGGAAAACGCGCCGGAGCTTGCGGAGCTTATTCCGATCGCTTTGGCCTATAACCGGGATTTCGTTGCGCCGACCTTGCAAAAGCGCAAGCCCGAGGGCGTTGAGATTGCGGCCTTGCAGGCGCTTGACGCGCGGCTTGCCGCATTGCCTGCCGACGCAACGGCGGAAGACATTCAAAACATCGTCTATGAAATCGGCAAAGAGGGCGGGTTTGAAAATCTGCGCGATTGGTTCAAGGCCTTGTACGAAACGCTTTTGGGCTCAAGCGCTGGCCCGCGCATGGGCAGCTTCATCGCGCTTTATGGCGTGGCCAACAGCCGCACTTTAATTGCAGAGGCGCTTGCATGACAACCATTGCCGCGCGCCTCTATCACGATGGTAAGGCCGCGCAGGAAATCGACCTAAGCAAGCCCATACCGCACATCACGCGGCCAAATGATTTTATCTGGATCGGGTTGCACGAACCCGATGATATCGCGCTTAAGCGGGTGCAGGACCATTTTGGCCTTCACCCGTTGGCGGTCGAAGACGCGCTTGACCCCAAGCATTTGCCGAAAGTTGACGTATATGGGGATCATCTTTTTCTGGTGATCCGCACACCGCAATTGGCGGGCGACAAGATTATCTACGGTAACACCGCCATATTCATGGGGCGGCAGTTCATCATTACCGTGCGCCATGGGTCGGAGCGGTCACACAGCCCCGTTCGGGATCAGCTTGAGGCAACGCCGTGGTTGTTGCGCCAGGGTGCGGATTACGTCCTCCACGCCATATTGGACTTCATCGTTGATGGCTATGGTGACTTGGTCGATGTGATGGAGGAAAAGGTGCTCGTCATGGAAGAGCGCGCGATCGACAATTTCCTGCGCTCCGCCGAAACCAGCCGCATTTTTATGCTGCGCCGCGAACTGTTCCGTTTGCAGCGGATATTGGGACCAACCGAAGATTTGGCCAGCCGCTTTATCAACCTTGAACTGCCGCAGGTAGACGCGAACATTTATCCTTATATGCGCGACCTGCTCGACCATATTCGGCGCTTGGTTTACCGCGTTGAGGGGCTACGTGATACGCTGACCTCCGTCATCGAAACAAGCGGGCTGTTGGAGCAACAACGGCAGGGGGCAATTACCCGTCAGCTCGCCGCATGGGCCGCGATCCTTGCCGTGCCGACCGCGATTGCGGGTATTTATGGCATGAACTTCGCACGTAGGCCTGAACTGAATTGGGAATATGGCTATTTTCTGATTGTCGGTGTCATGGCGAGTATTTGCCTGACATTATATGTGAAATTCAAACGATCAGGCTGGCTGTAATCTAGCGGACAACCTGTGCGAGGACATCGCGGTAATTGGGTGACACTGTCATCCGAGGATAAAAGCCGCCAGTGCCGAGCAAGCGGTGCGTCGCTGCTAAGTTATAGCAGGGCACGCCCATGAACAGATGATGTTCGCTATGATAATTGACCCAATAAGGCGCGACCGTCATGCGTGCAATGACGCCGGCTTGCGTGGTCCGTGCATGGGTGAACGGATCCCCACTACCCGTTGGCGTGCAGGCATGCTCCGCGATGTTACGGATACGCAGGAACAATTGAAAAGTCGTCGCGAGTGCGGTGAGCCAAAGCAAAAATGGCACCCAACCCCAGACGAGCAAAGATATCGCCAGCAAGATTGTCTGCACGAGCAGAAACCGCCCCACTGTGCGCGCGGTCGTCTTTGCGCCGTCGACATTGGCGACAGGTGCGTTGAGCCCGGTCCGGTTCTGCATATTGAGCGCGCGCCCAGCATGGGTATCTGCCTTGCCGTCGCCGCTTTCGGAGGTCAGCATAAATTGCGCACCGCGCAAGGCCACCGCGAATTGCGCGCGGCGTTGCTTGTAAAAAGTCTGCCCCGTCAAATCACGGATGAACTTGCGGCGCAGGCTGTCGCGGCTGGTCGGGAACGGCGCGGATAAAGCGAGGTCGGGGTCCTCGGCCTGCTGGGTGAATTTGTGGTGCGTCAGATGATAAGCGCGATAGGCATGCAAATCACTCCCCGTTGCCGCGCCTGTTGGCCATTGGCCGAGCCAGTTGTTGGTCTTGCGGTCGGGGTGCAGCAGACCATGCGCGCCATCATGCATCAGGATCGAAAGCCCCAATTGCCGGCCGCCCAAGATCGCCAGCACAAAGGGTGTCATCAAAAGCCCCGCGCGCCAGTCATAGGCCCATGCCGCCGCGCCGCCAAAGGTGGCAAGCGCAACAACCATCCAGCCGTGCAGCACAAGCGATATCCCACGCCAACGCGACAGTGTGGTAATCGCGCGCCAATCCTCTGCGGCGAAAACTTCGCGCGGGTTTGCTGCCTTCACAGCCGGCATGATACGTTACCTTTCATCTGGGCAATATAGCGCGCCATGCAGGGGTCCGCAAACGCGCTACGTCACCGCCTGTGCAACGAAGTCGGCCATCTGCGCTTGGGCTTTGCGCGACTCGCTGAAGCTAAAGATCGGCCAGTCGTGCATCATGCCCGAAAGCTCCGTAACCTCCACCGAAGGCAGCTTGGCTTTTAGCGCGCGCGAGTCTGTTACCAAGATATCATCGCCGCCGGCAAAGGCCAAAATGGAGGGTAAGCCATCCCAATTGCCAAAGATCGGGCTGCACCGTGGGTCCGTGCGCGGCAAGTCGCCGGCGTACAGCGTGCCGCCTTCGGAAATGCCGCTTATGGTCAATATCCCGTCGCGCGGTTCCGTTTTCAACTGATCGGGATGGGCTGGGTCCAAATTGAGCCAAGGGCAAATGAGCAACAGGGCAGCAGGCAAGGGCTGCGCCGCATCGCGTGCCATTTGCGCCAATGCTGCGGTCAGGCCGCCGCCCGC
>Ga0114973_10001706_pt1 | contig 16207 bp, 15 predicted proteins | sample M_140807_MF_Meta_FD_87025 | JGI IMG/M metagenome (GOLD analysis project Ga0114973, IMG submission 87025) | Freshwater microbial communities from Lake Montjoie, Canada to study carbon cycling - M_140807_MF_MetaG | ecosystem: Environmental > Aquatic > Freshwater > Lake | place: Lake Montjoie... | reverse complement strand
GCCCTACCGGCAACCCAACCCTGAAAATCCAAACTTGGTAGGGTCCGTAATCCTAATTTTCCCCTTGCAAGCGGACATCCCCTCCATCGCGGGGCCCTGCAGATGATTGAATTTTGAATCCTCGAGCCTCTGTAGGGACGCGCTCCGTCGCGACCGAATCGATATTCAATATCCTGTATCCAATATCCCAGTCTTAATCTTCATCTTAAACTAATAATCCTCCTGCCTGCCCCCTTCCAGCTTATGCCGCCCCCAATATCCCATCTTCGATATCCCATATTCCAACAATCAACGCGCCATCAGCCTCCGATACAAATCCTCGACCCTCTTCGCTTGGACAGGCAAAGAGGCTTTTGCCTCTACCTTGGCATGCATCTCTGCTCTTTCGGCGCTGTTGGGAGCTGGCCGCTCTGCCTGCTCAATCATGGCTCTGGCCAGCAGATAGGGATCCCCTGCATACACGAGTTGTCCTACCCCTCCGATCTTCCAGGCTTCGGGAATGCCATCGAGCTCGGAAGCGATCACCGGGCGGCCGCAGGCGTGGGCCTCTAGGACCACGGAGGGGAAGGCCTCGGTGGCGATTTGGGGATGAACGAGGATGTCCAGCGCATGGTGAAGGGAGACGGCGTCCGCCTGCTGCCCAATCAGGGCGGCTTTTTCCTCCAACCCCAGATGCCGGATGTCCTCAAGCAGGGTGGACTCCATCGATCCCTTGCCGGCCAGGAGGAAGCGCGCCCGGGGCAACCGTGTGATGACCTCCTTGGCTGCGCGCAGGAAGACTCTCTGTCCCTTGCCCACCGGGAGGTCGAATCCACCAACCACCCCGAAGGCGATCTCTTTGTCCTTCAGGCCCAACCGGCGGCGTGCCGTGGTGGTGAAGGAGGGTTCCATCGGCCGGAACAGGCTGGTGTCGATCCCGGTGTGGATGACATGAAGTTTCTGGGGATCAATTTGGCAGGCGCGGCGGTGATGACGCTCGGCGACGGGGGAGGCGGGGTCGTCGTGACCTTGGCGGAGGACCTGCGCAACGAAATTCGACACCGCGATCACGGCATTGGCATTGGAGAAGAGATGCCTTCGGCTAAGCGGCGAGCGTGGGCTTTTGGCTAGGTGCCGGGTAAAGACCAGCAAGGGAGAGGGACGTGCCAGTCGGGAGGCCAGCAAGGCGGTCCAATAGTCGTCTCCATGGTGGGCGTGGAGGATGCGGGGTCGGGTCACCCGGAGTAGGCGGGAGAGGGCCAGAATCTGGAGGGGGCGGAAGCGGGGAAGTTCATGCAGGCCGAGTTTGGCGGCTTCTGGAGAAAGCGGGGCATCGGCGGGACCGGCGAATTCCACGGCCCAACCCCTTTGGGCCAGGCCTTGGGCGAGGGCGAGGCACTGGTGGTCCGTTCCGCCACCCCGCAGGCGGGAGTTCAGTTGGAGCACGCGGGCGACGAAGGGTGAGGACGGCACGGACAAAGCCTAGCCATATCCATCAACAGGGGACAATGGACAGGCCGGTCGGGATTAGGGATGAGGATGAGGTTTAAGATTAAGATTCAATTCCTCGAGTCTCTGTAGGGACGCGCTCCGCCGCGTCCGCATGCACAACCTAATTTTAAAAAAATCAACATTTGGTGGGGCGCCCTCGATGAGGGCGCCTTGCGGAAAGGTTGCGCTGAATCCTTGGTAGGCCACTTTCGATGAAATTCCCGCGCTAAGCGCACACCTTAACTTGCCGGAGGCAGAGGTGAGAATGGGCGGGGGCAGGTCTTAGGGGGCCAAGTGGCAGCCCCTTTTGGCAAAAGTGGCCTACCGGTTTTGCCTTTAACTGAATCTCTTTCCCTTTATCGATCACCCCGCCCTACCTGATCTTTATCCTAGTCCTAATCTGCATGGAAAGCTGGTCACTTTTATCTCAGACATGCAAATCTTCGTATCCCATCTCTTGAAAGTGTTGGTCGAAAGCGAAAACCGTTCGTATGGCTAGCTGACGCATGGCATCAAAGCTGGTCAGATCCACCAGGCTTAGGTTTCGTCGTTGAGCGATCCTCCATTGGGCGGCAGCGCGCTCAAATCCATCGCGACCCACCTCATGGATTTTGCACAAAGGTAGCCAGTCGTCCTGAAACACCATCGCTGCCTCGGCCCCTAGGCGGCGTTGAATAAGAGACCAGCTCTCCAGGCGCACATAGTCGGTTGTCCAAAGCTCGGTCGGGGTTCCAGCCAGGGTAGACCATTTTTTGGCTGCCTCTGGGTGATGCTTGTCTCCTTTGTCCAGGGCGGCGAGGAAGGCCGAGGTATCGATAAAAACAGTGTTCACCAATGATCTCCCAGGTGTTTATCGTGCTTTTCGGCAAGATCGTTTAGACCGCTGGAAAACTTGCCTACCGATTTTAATGCACGGCCCCACTTCAAGTCAGACTCTTGGGACTCGATCATCCGATCGAGGGATCGGCGAACGATTTCAGATATGCTTTTTCCAGACTCCTTAGAATTGGCCTTTAGTTTTTCGTAGGTTTGTTTCTCAAACTGTATCTGTGTTCGTACCATGATGGTATTATAATACAAACATAACATCAGTACATTGAATTTTACGACCCTCGATGCCTTTCATTTTTTATTGAAACATTTCAATAATTATCCAAGATCAATGTTTTCCATGATTGTCATCAAGCACTTGAAGGCCAACCTAGCCGTTTCAAAAAATATTGAAACAAATGCGATGGAAGATTCCGTTATGGATCTTTGTGTTCGGCTCTGTTCGTTGCTTGGTTTACCCAAATCGATTGGTCTAATTTATGGAGCTGTCTTTATTTCTCCTAGGCCTATCGAGGCTGGCCAAATCTGCAGTAAGCTGAGGATCAGCCGGGGTTCAGCTAGCCAAGGCCTCCGCTTTCTCAAAGAATTGGGTGCGATACGTTCTTGCGGGCTAAACGGCAATCGGGCTGAACATTATGAGGCTGAGGAACATCTGCGTCTCGCCTTGGAAAACTTTATTGTAAAAAAAATCTCGCCTGCCCTGGGGGAAATCGGTCGTGAGATTGAAAAATTAGAAAAAATGAATGTGGAATCGGATCAGCAGGGGTTGGCAGAAAAACTGGATGCTCTGAAAAGGTGGCACAAACATGGAAAGCTTCTTCTGCCGATCGTCACCGGATTTTTGAAAACCATGCCGCTGCTGTCACGCAAGTAACGGGTGGGTTCGGTTCCCGAACGGGATGCCGGAAACAGAACAGACAAGGTCGGGTTGGATTGGTTTTGGTCCGAAAAAGGGCCAATCGACCAAGGGCGGCAGCGTGGTGTTAGTGGAAAGATGAAGATGAAGATTAAGAAATTAAGAGCCTCCTGGTTTTAGCAAAAAGCAGGGTGTTTGAAACCCGGTCGTTAACCTAATCCTCATCTTAATCTTAATCTAAACAAATGATCTGGATTCTCGGCGGCTCGGGCTACATCGGGGAAGCGATCGTCAGGGCCGCCCGGGACGCGAAACAGGACCATCGTTCTATCTCCCGCAAAGATCTGGATTATGGCGACTTTAAGGTCTTGCTGGCCGCTCTCAAAAAAGGGAAGCCCGACTTTGTCATTAACGCCGCTGGCTTCACCGGAAAACCGAACGTCGATGCCTGTGAGAAGTTCAAGGCGGAAACGATTGCGGGCAATGTCACCCTAGCCCTATCCGTTGCCCAGGCCTGTGACGTTGCCGGAACTAAATTGGGAACCGTCTCCTCGGGGTGCATTTACACCGGGGCCAAGATTCTTCGGAAGGACGGCTCCTGGGCGGTGGAGGATCGGCTTACCGAGCCTTTGATCTCCGAGCTTCTGGAGCAACGCTCCGACAAGATCCGGGGGTTTGGGGAGGCGGATGAGCCCAACTTCACGTTCGAACACAACAACTGCAGTTTTTACAGCGGAACGAAGGCGGTGGCGGAACAGGCGCTCCGGAACTTTCCCGACTTTTATGTCTGGCGGATCCGGATTCCTTTCGATGAGCAGGACGGACCACGGAACTATCTCAGCAAGGTTCAACGCTACTCCAAGGTCTACCAAAACTGGAACTCCCTGACTCATCGGGGGGAGTTCGCCCGCTCCTGCCTTGGATTTCCCGAGAAGGAAACTCCAGGCGGGGTTTATAACATGACGAATTCGGGTTACGTCTCCACTCGCGAGGTGGTGGGCAAAATCCAACAAAGGCTCAAGCTGTCCTGGAAGCCGGATTTCTGGTCCGGGGACGATGAGTTTTACCGCTTCGGTGCTGGCACCCCCCGTTCCAATTGTTTGTTGGATGCCACAAAGTCCCATAAAGCAGGGGTTGGCTTAAGGCCTTTGGAAGAAGCGTTGGAAGAGTCCCTTGCCCAATGGAGCGAAGCGAAGAATTAGTGAGCTATAGGCGGATGTCAGATGCCAGAGGGCGGAAGGAGGCGGCCGGTGGGCGGTAAGCCGGTGGGCGCTAAGCGGCAAGGATTGACTTATATACACAAAGTATGTATTTTACGTATATGAAGGCTACTTTGTCGGAGTTGCATCGGGAGACCCGTCGGATTGTCAGGCCGGTGATCCATGGAGGGGAAGAGGTTGTCCTGACGGATTTCGGGCGTCCCGTGGCCCGCATCGTTCCCTACCTACCCACGGCGACGGTCACGCCTGATCAAGCACGGGGGGCGGGAGAGCTGTCGGACGCCGCCATTTTGTCCGCTTTGGAGGAGAGTCGTCAGGATCGTTCAGAACAGTCGGCCCAGTGAGATATTGGGATACCGCGGCTCTACTACGGGCGTGGAAAGAGGACTGGGCTCCGGTGGCTGGAATGACCCGGTCCCATACGGTGGCGGAGTGGGTGGCGGTGCAGACGGGCCGGGGCTTGGTTTACCGCACCTCCCGGGGGCAGCTCGTCAAAAAAAACCTTTCCCCGAAGGACGCGGCCCGCGAAATCCGCCGGCTCTGCGCCGGCCTGACGTTTTACGATCTCTCGGGGCCCCAGGTGTTGGAAGCTGCCGATCGTGCGTCCAGCCTTCCCGGGGTGCAGGGGAACAGCTTCCATGACTTTCTCCATGCCCGGACAGCCGAGCTCCACAGCGCACAAAGTATTGTGACGCTCAACCTCGGCGACTACGCGAGAATGACGAAGTTACCCCTGGAAACTCCGCTCAAGGGCATGTGAGTTGGCGGAGGAGTGGTGGATTTGCGACGAGCCTCGGGCGAGAAGCAGTGATTGGGAAGGCGGCGCCGACCAACCACCGCTCGTTAGGAGTGAGCAGTAAGCAGGTGGCTGTGGGCAGTAGGCAGAAGATTGAGAATAACCGCTCACAGCCTACGACCCACTAAATCTTAGATCTTGAAGAATCCAAAATACGAAGCTGTTAAAAAGAATCTCACCCGTCAGCCCAAAACCTGGCTTGTCACCGGCTGTGCCGGGTTCATCGGCTCCCACCTGGTGGAGCACCTTCTTCTGCTTGGCCAGAGGGTTGTGGGCTTGGACAACTTTGCCACGGTCAGCCAAAAAAATCTGAATCTCGTCCGCCGGGCCGTTGGGAAAAAAGTCTGGAAGCGTTTTCGCTTCATCCGTGGAGACATCACGAGGTTAAATGACTGCTACAAGGCTCTTGGTCTTCGCCCTCCGCCCTCTGCCCTCCGTCCTCAAAAAGGGAAAAAGGTCCGTGCAAAATCCCCCATTGATATAATTCTCCACCAAGCCGGCCTGGGGAGCGTTCCTCGCTCCATTGAGGATCCTCTGCGGACACACGCCACGAATGTGACAGGCACCCTAAATATTCTGATGGCGGCGAGGAATGCGGGCGTGAAACGTTTTGTATACGCTGCTTCTAGCTCAACCTATGGCGACAGCCGGGATCTGCCCAAGCGGGAGGAAAAAATCGGTGAAGCTCTCTCCCCCTATGCCGTCAGCAAACACGCCGACGAACTGTATGCCAAAGTTTTTGGCCGGTGTTACGGATTGGAAACCATCGGCCTCCGTTATTTCAACGTCTTTGGTCCCCGTCAGGATCCTCAGGGGGCTTACGCCGCGGTCATTCCGCGGTGGGTTGGAGAGACGTTGGTGGGACGGCGAAATATGATTTATGGGGACGGCAAGACCAGCCGGGATTTCTGTTATGTGGACAACGTGGTGCAGGCGAATCTTCTCGCTGCCACCGTCCGGAAGCCCGAGGCCCTGAATCAGGTTTATAACGTGGCGTGCGGGGAAGCGACTTCGCTGAAGGATTTGCACTCCTCCATGAGTTCTACATTTCGAAAAACTAGGCTGAGTGTGCGGTTGGTGGTTGGCCGTGGGCAGAAGGCATCAGCATACCGACTCCCGCCTACTGCCCACCGGCTACCGCAAAAAACTCTCCCCCCCCGCTTTTTACCTGAACGTCAGGGCGATGTCCGTCACTCATTGGCTAGCATTGCCAAGGCCCGCCGGCTCCTTGGTTACCGACCTATCGTGAAGATCAGCCGTGGGCTGGATTTGACCGTTCGGGCCTTCATGGAAGGCAACCCGTAGCACGTGAGCGGTCTCCTGGAAGCAGTTATCCGGAAACTCCAACTAACCTTTCAGTTTAATATCCTGCGATCCGGATGAGAAAAAGGATTAAGGATACATTCTTCAGTTTACGAGAGCGGATCATGAGGGTCGGCATATTCATATTTATAAAGATGATACGGAACTTGGGGTTTATGACCGGGACGTGGGCCCAATCCGAGGCCTAGAGACGGAGATGAACCGGGGGTTGCGGGAAGCAATCGAGGAGTTTACAAAGGAACTGGATGAACGTGGTCTTTAAAACAGATGTGGGGCGGGTGAGTCGGGTTTGGTTTGATCGCCAAACGGGTCTTTTGCATACGGAGGCTGATGGGGTGGACTCCGCCATCCCCTTTGCGCAGATTCCGGACGGGGATTTCGAAACTACTAGCCCGGTCGAATCCTTTGCGGTTGGGATGAAAGGATCGGTGGTGATTTGTCGGCATCAGGATGGGAAAGAAACTTGGCTTCCTGCTGATCTTTGGTCGCCTGGCGCCTTCACTCCAAAGCACTGATTCGTCCGCTCCGTTCCGGCATCTTTCTGTCCTTTGACGTCAGACTAACGCCCACTGGAAGCAGGCAGTAGGCGGTTAACGATGGGCAGCAGTCTCAAGGTAACAGCAAGCGGTCCACTGCCTACCGCCCAATAAAAACGAGGTTTTTAAATGAAATTTGATCTATCGATCGTCGGTTTGGGCTATGTAGGACTGCCATTGGGGCTCCAGTTTGCAAGGTCTGGTTGCAAGGTTCTGGGCTTGGATGTGGATCAGGCAAAGGTTGGCGAAATCTCTTCCGGGCGCAGCTACATCCGGCATATTCCGGCTGAGGATGTGGCCGCTCAGGTTAAGGCCGGCCGATTTTCTGCCTCGGCCGATTTTTCCCTGGTCAAACATTCAGAGGCTGTCGTCATCTGTGTGCCAACACCGCTGAACAAAAACCGGGAACCGGATATCTCATATATTCTCAAAACAGGGGAAGCTATCGCGCCATATCTGAAGATGGAGGACGGAGGGCAGAAGACAGAAGACGGGAGGCAGAGGGCGGATGGCAGAAGCAGGGAAAAATTAGTAGTTCTTGAATCCACAACGTATCCGGGAACCACGGATGAGGATCTAAGGAAGGTTTTGGAGAAGGGAAGTGGTCTCAAGGCTGGAGTTGATTTTCACCTCGCTTTTTCGCCCGAGCGGGAAGATCCGGGGAATCCGCAAAGCAAGGTGGCGGAGATTCCGAAGGTGGTGGGGGGTCTGACCCCGGCCTGTCTGGAGCGGGCCAAGGAGCTTTATGGCAAGGCCATCAGGGAGCTAGTGCCGGTTAGCTCCACCCGGGCGGCTGAGGCGACCAAGCTGATGGAGAATATATTCCGGTCGGTGAACATCGCCTTGGTGAATGAGCTGAAAATCATCTACGGATCGATGGGGATCGACATCTGGGAGGTGATCGAGGCGGCCAAGACCAAGCCGTTCGGCTTTATGCCGTTCTATCCGGGTCCTGGGTTGGGAGGACACTGTATCCCGATCGATCCGTTTTATCTGACTTGGAAGGCGCGGGAGTACGGTCATCCCACCCGGTTCATCGAGCTAGCGGGGGAGATCAACACTTCCATGCCGGATCACGTGGTGGCCAAGGTGGGGGAAGCGTTAAACACCGTGGGCAAGCCGATCAAGGGATCAAAAATTTTGCTCCTAGGCTTGGCCTACAAGGCTGATGTGGATGACGATCGGGAGAGCCCCAGCTACGTTCTCATCGAAAAGCTGGAGGCCAAGGGGGCCAAGGTGGATTACCACGATCCCTATGTCCCCGTCATCCGCCCCAGCCGGGAACACTCACACCTGGCCGGGCGAAAATCCGTCCCGATTGATTCCCCTTGTGACTTGGTGCTGATCTCCACAGCCCACGAACCCTTCAAAAAACATAATTTCAGCAAATTCACTGCTCCTCTCGTCGACACGCGCAACTGCGTATCAACCGGGAATCGGCCAAGGAATTATCATCGGGCATAAGAATGATGCAAAAAAACTGATACCAGATCCGATTTTTACTTATGGAAAAAGCATTGCAATCCTCCCTCTCAGAAAAAAATAAGAAAGGTGGATATGAAAAAGTTTCGAAAGAAGCCATTCAAAGTCATTTGGGTCAATGGTTTCACGAATCAACCCTGGACCACTTCTGGATTCAAAAGCGGTTCGATGTTTTTAAAACACTTGCCACCAATCTTTTCCATGAGCAGCCCAGGGTTGCGGACTTTGGATGTGGTCATGGGCTGATGCAGGTCCTCTGTGCGGAAAAATGGGGCTGGGAGGTTGACGGCTTTGACCTTGATGAAACGGCCCTGAAGCGGTCAATAGCCGCGGGACAAAAAAAATTCCTATATAATGCGATGGAGCAAAATCCAAGATTCTTGGGGCAGTATGACCTTGTCATTCTTTTTGACGTCCTTGAACACATTGAAGATGAGCGGGCTTTTCTTTCAGCGATTCTGGGTCATCTCAAAGTGGGGGGCGTCCTAGCGCTGAATGTGCCGGCCAGACCTTGGCTTTTCTCTGCATACGATCGCGCCGCAGGCCATCATCGCCGATATACTTGGAAATCTTTGTCTGCGGCGGTACAAGGTCTTCCCGTTCAGAAAATCCGGATGACAGAATGGGGCTCGCCTTACCTTCCGCTTTTGGTGGCACGGAAGTTTTCGATGCCGCCTAACCCGGACCCGGATCAGGTTCTGCGGCGAGGCTTCCGAGTCGGCAATTCGTTGGTCAACCGGGTATTGGTCCGCCTCGGCAAATTGGAATCCATTCCCCACCGGTATCCTGGAATTTCTCTCATGAGCTTTTGCCAGAAAATCAATGAATCCTAAACACGGCCAGAAGGAATTTTTCTCCGTGGTGGTTCCGATTTATAACGAGGAGAAAATCATTCCGGTTTTGTTCAGGCGGATTACCGAGACGATGAGGCCTTTGGGTGACTACGAGATTATCGCGGTGGATGACGGATCTTGCGATGGCACCGCCGGCGAGCTTCTCCGGCTTGCCCAGGCGGATCAACGGATCAAGCAGATCCGATTCTCGAGGAATTTCGGCCACCAAGCGGCTATTTCAGCCGGGCTTGATGCGGCCCGGGGTTCGGCGGTCATCATCATCGACGGGGACCTTCAGGACCCCCCCGAAGTCATCCCGCAGATGATCGATCAATGGCGCAAAGGGCATCAGGTGGTCTATGCGGTCAGGCGCAAGCGGAAAGAAGGGGTCCTGAAACGGCTCGCCTACAAGGCGTTTTACCTTCTGATGCGCGCGGTGACTCCCTTTCCGGTGCCGCTTGATTCCGGGGACTTTTCCCTGATCGATCGCAATGTGCTCGATCAGATTGTCCGGTTGCCTGAAAAGACCCGGTTCATCCGCGGTCTCAGGGCCTGGGTGGGTTTTTCGCAGGTCGGTGTTGAGTACGAGCGACAAGGCCGCGCCCACGGGCTTCCGAAATATACCCTGCAAAAACTGATCGGCTTGGGCCGAAACGGCATTGTGGCCTTTTCTGGGCTGCCGTTGCGGATTTCTTTGCTGGCCGGTGTTTTTATGTGTCTGGCAGCCCTTTTGGCGGCCCTTTTCCTTGTTTTGTTGAAGATCACATTCCACCCCCAGGTTCCCGTTGGTTGGTTCAGCCTAGCGGTGGGCCTGCTCTTTTTCGCGGGACTGCAATTTCTTTTTCTGGGGATTATTGGGGAATATCTCTCGTTGGTACTGGACGAAGTTCAGGGGCGGCCCACATATATTTTGGAGAAAAAAAACAACCTTTGAAACTTGCGGAAAAATCCGGCGCTTTTGGCTTATCCATTTTCACACTAGTGATTTTTCTGGCCTTGTTTGGGTGGAGGCCTTTTTATTTAGGGTTTTACAGCGATGATTATATTCTGTTTGTAGATCCACTGACTTCGGGAACTCCGGCGAGTGAAGTGGCCCGCAATTTGCTGGGAATCTATATCAACAGGCCTATCGCTGGCTTGTGGGCCGCTTTTTTTGTGGGCTTATGCCGCGAAAATCCGATTCTCTGGCATTCCGTTTTGATCAGCCAAGCGTTTCTGGCCGCCCTTTTGATTGCCTCTCTCATTAAAAGATTAATCAACCTTATGGGTGTGTCGGCAAAAGAGACCCCCGCCTTGGTCTTTTGGTTTTGGCCTTTGCTTCCGATCACATACGGGTTTTTGGCCTGGCCGACTTATAGTCACGGCAATTTTTGTCTACACTTTTTTCTTATTAGCTTTTTATTTTTGCTTTCGGATTCACGGCATAGGGTGGTTTTCGTGATCTTGTTTTATGCCTTAAGCGTTTTAACGCTTGAGCACTTTTATTTGCAGATGATCCCATTGTTGATTCTCGCTTTATGGCAAAGGAAAAAACTTGATTACAGCACCAAAGATCTTGGGATCATGGCTTTTGGCCTGGTTTTGATTCAGGGGTCGGCAGCCCTCTTCAACCGGTTGATTCAGGGAGGAATTCGCAAGGGTATCGATTTTGATTTTATCGCTAGCAGAATTTCCGGTGTCATCGCCAATCCGACCCTTTGGTACCAAGTCATAATTCCCATTTTTGCTCTTCTGATCGGCATCCTCATTTTACAAAGACTCTGGCATTTTTGGAAAAGCAAAAAGACCCTCCCCGGCCCGCTGGTGTTGATATCGGTCGCCACCCTTGGTCTTCTTCTGTCAGCTTTTGTTTGTCTAGCTGCGGGGTACTCCATTCGCCCCTTTGGAATTGGTTCTCGAACCACCATGGCGACTTCGGTCTGGTTGGTGGTTTTGGTCCTAGGGGCGGCTCTCCAGATTCAGTCCATTGTCTGGCGCCGGATATTTCTGGCGGGGCTTCTGGCTGTCTGCTTGGTTCTGAACATCTGGCAGGGCATCCAGTGGGCGGGCTCCTGGAGAGAACAACAGAGAGTTGTCAGCAATGCGCCGGTGGATCTTTTCAAGAACCTGCCACCGGGTTCCACCGTCATCGGCGTTGTGCCCAACTATTACGGGGAAGTCATTGTCTTTGATGAGGACTGGACTCTTGGGCCTGCCCTGCTCTCCCGGCATCCGGAGTTGAGGGACTCAAGGTTAGCTTTTATTCCGCACAAGAATGCCAGCTTTTCCATGGCTGATCTCCGCTTTGAAGACGGGCAGATTGTTCGAAGTTCCAGATACAGCGGGCACAAGCTTGGCTCAAGAAACGTCGGCGAGTTGTTTCTTTGGAACAGTTATACCGGCGGTGTTTATCAGGTGATCCCGCCTTGGACCCTTCCCGCCGGCAGTAACCCACTCCAAATCCCGCTGGAAAATCTTAAAAAAATATGATTTTTGGTTTCTCAATAGATGCATCCATAAAAATCTCGACTTAATCAATCCAATTAGAAGTTAATCAACCCTATCCCCAAGACCGTGACAAATAAAAGCTGCTCGGCTGCATCGTTCCGCTGCCCGGACTTTCTCGGTTTTCTTGCGGCTCGCTGGCAAATCTTGCGGGCCAACCTGCTGGCTTGGCGGGATTCGTTTCGGCTCAGCTCACACAAAGGAGAGAAGGTTTTCATCGACTGTGGTTCCAACCTTGGGCAAGGAGCCCTGTTCTTCTCCCGCTATTTTCGTCCGCGGGAGTGGCGATACGTTTTGATTGAGCCTAATCCTGCTTGCCATGCCCGGTTGAGGCGGCTTGCCAAGGAAAAGCTTTCCCATGGCGGAAGGCCGGCGCAGGTGATTCCGCGGGCGGCCTGGATTTCCAACGGAACCCGGCGTCTTTACGGGACTCAAAAAGGCGAGGCGGCCGTTGGGGCTTCCCTGAAGCCTGGACACAACGGCGGGGTTTCACCCCGGAAGGGAACCGAATTCATATCCGTTCCCACCTTTGATTTTGGGCAGTTTCTTTCGAGTCTGTTTCCGCGGGGGGGTCGGCACTCGGCCCCGTGTGTGGTGATGAAGATGGATATTGAGGGTGCCGAAACCACCGTGCTACCTCATCTGTTGAAAAGAGGGACTGTCCAAAGTCTGCGGGCCCTCTATGTGGAGTGGCATTCCCGTTATCTGGGCCCAGGGCCAAGGCGAAAAATTGGTCTTCAGGAGGCTGCCTTGATGAATTCCATGAAGTGTCTCACCCTGTTGCGAGAATGGCACTAACAGATACTTTTTTTGACGAGGGTCAAAGCCGCTAGATCTACATTTTGATTTGCCGGAATGGTTCAAAATTCATTCTTAAATCTCCTGGATGGACTGTGGACGCTTTTGAAGCCTCGCCGCAAGCTCCAGCTGGCATGCCTGGCCGGTGGCATGGTGGCAGCGGGGGTTTTTGAGATGCTCAGTCTGGGGGCTTTTGCGCCCCTGCTGGCGGCGTTGGCCACACCGGAAAGAATTGTGGAAAATTCCGCGTTTCAGAAAATTCAGGATCTGTCACGGTGGCTGGGATTCGAGATCCCCGCCACGGGCAACACCCGTGTGACACTGCTAGCGAGCTTTTTTGCCGCTCTGGCTCTGTGCGCGGGAGGCCTGCGAATCCTGGTGGTTTGGGCGAACGCCCGTTTCACCGCAGCGCTCAGCACCGAGATAAGCGTGGAGATCTACGAAAGCTGCCTGCATCTGAGCTATGCGGATCATCTCAATCGGGGGGCCGGTGAGTTGATCAGCCTGGTTCGTGATAAGGCTGGCTCCGTCACCACAAATATCTTTTATCTTCTGAATCTTTTTTCCTCCATGTTCATCGCCTTGATGATCTGCCTGGGGCTCTTTTTCCTCCACCCGTGGTTTACCTTGGGGGCCTTTATTCTATTGGGCGGATTCTACGCGTTGATCGGATGGCTGTGTCGGAACCGGATCGTGCAGAACAGCCGGATCAGCGCGGTGGAAAGCACCCGGGCGGTCAAGGCGGTGCAGGAAGGGCTGGGCTCGATCCGGGATGTGATTCTTGATGGCAGCCAGGCCTTTTATGGAAAACTTTTCCGCGAGGCGGAAGGGCGCGTGCAGAAAGCCGGGGCCGGGAATATTTTTTTAAGCACGGCTCCCCGGTATTTCACTGACACCTTCGCCATGGTGGTGTTTGCCGGCGTTCTGGTTGTTTGGCTGAGTGGCTCGACGGGATTATCGGGGCATGCGATTGCCCTGTTGCCGACTCTGGGGGTTTTGGCCCTGGGAGCCCAACGCAGCATGCCGTTGTTGCAGCAGATCTATACTTCCTGGGCGGTGGTGTCGGGAAGTTCCGCTTCCTTGGATCTTGTCCTGCAAAACGTTAACCAGAAAGCTACACGGGGCAGTATTTCTAACGGTTCGGCTTTACCCTTCGCGAAGACGATCACTCTGAGGGATGTGTCTTTCCGCTACGGTGAGAATCTGCCTTGGGTGATTGAAAAATTTAACCTAGAGATCCCCAAAGGAGGGTGCGTGGGAATCCGGGGCGAGACGGGTTGCGGCAAAAGCACTTTGGTGGATCTGATCATGGGTCTCTTGGAGCCCAAGGAGGGCGCCTTGGAAGTGGATGGGGTTCGAATCACTTCGACAAATGTTGTCTCTTGGCAAAAAAATATCGCCCACGTGCCCCAGAACATATTTCTTGCCGATGTGACCATCGCCGAGAACATCGCCTTGGGGATCGATAAAAACCATGTCGATATGGTGCGGGTCAGAGAGGCGGCCCAGCAGGCCTGTATTTCCGAGTTTATTGAATCAACAAAAGATGGATATGCCACCACTGTGGGGGAGAGGGGCGTAAGGCTTTCCGGAGGCCAAAGGCAGAGGATAGGAATTGCTCGAGCACTTTACCGTCGGCCTTCTCTCCTTGTACTTGACGAAGCTACAAGTGCGTTAGATATCGAAACGGAAAGAGAAGTAATGGAATCCATCGAGAAACTAAGCCCCTCAAGGACGGTTCTGATAATAGCGCACCGAGTGTCAACTTTAAAAAAATGTGATTTATTAATCGATTTAAATGAAAACCAAAAAACTACTTTGCAGAAGTCGTATGAATAATAAAAAATAATAGTTTAGTTATATATATTAATTAGCGTCACTTGTAAAAAAACAGAAAAAATCAATAAAAAAGAAAGTTGGAAATTTACAAAATATAATTTACAAAACCGTGAAAAAGCAATCTATTCTAATAACAGGTGGCACCGGAAGTTTTGGGCAGGCATTTGTTGGAGAAATCTTGCGCCGACATCCAAACATTCGGCGCTTGGTCGTATACAGTCGTGATGAATTGAAACAATTTGAAATGGGCTTAAAATATCCAGAGGCCAAATATCCAGGGCTTCGATACTTTATTGGTGATGTGAGGGATCAGGATCGGCTTCGCCGAGCGCTCGAGGATGTGGATATGGTTGTTCACGCCGCGGCCCTAAAACAGGTGCCGGCAGCCGAGTACAACCCCATCGAATTTATCAACACCAACGTCATTGGCGCGGAAAACGTGGTGCAGGCCTGCCTAGATACGAAGGTCCAAAGAGTGGTGGCCCTTTCGACGGACAAGGCGGCGGCCCCCATCAACCTGTACGGGGCGACCAAACTCTGCAGCGACAAGCTTTTTGTCGCGGCAAACAACATCCGCGGAAATCACAAAATACGTTTTAGCGTCGTCCGCTACGGAAACGTGCTTGGCTCAAGGGGGTCCGTGGTGCCGTTTTTTATAAAAATGGCCGAAACCGGGGTGATCCCCATCACCGACCCCGCCATGACAAGGTTCAACATATCCCTGCAGGAAGGGGTGGAGATGGTTTTATGGGCGCTCGAAACAGCGCTTGGAGGGGAGGTTTTTGTTCCGAAAATTCCCTCCTACCGAATTTTGGACATGGCAGAGGCGATTGGACCGGGTTGTAAAAAGAAAATTGTCGGGATACGCCCCGGAGAAAAAATCCATGAAGAGATGATCACCACCAGCGACAGTTATTCCACCGTGGATCTGGGAAAGTTTTTTGCCATTTTGCACGGTTCGAGCGGCCATGCTCCGCGGGATTATCTGAAGATCAGAAAAGGCGAGGCCGTGCCGGCGGGATTCTCCTACAATTCGGGACAAAACAGCCACTTCCTGAAAGTACAAGAGCTGCGGGAACTGATCCGGACTCATGTCTGCCCCGGATTCCAAAAATCCAAATAAACTGATCTCGACCCCTTACTCCAAGCCCTGCCTGGATAAACAGGATATCAGGGCCGTGACGCGTGTATTGCGCGGGACTTTTCTTACACAAGGACCCGAGATCGAAAAATTTGAAAAAGAATTCGCAAAGTTTTGCGGGGCAAAATACGCAGTGGCCTGCAGTTCGGCCACCGCCGGGCTGCATCTTTCGGCGATGGTTTTGGGCATGGGCTCGGGGGACCTCTGGTGGACTTCCCCTAACACCTTTTGCGCAACGGCCGATGCCGCGTTGCGTTGCGGGTCCGATGTGGACTTTGTCGATATTGAGTGGGGGACATACAACATGGATCTCGCCCTGCTGGAGGACAGATTAAAAAAGGCTGCCCGGCGGGGCAGGCTACCCAAGGTTGTCGCACCGGTGCATTTTGCGGGGAATCCGGTCGATTTGGAGTTTCTGGGAACACTTCGGCGAAAGTTCGGATTCAAGGTGGTCGAAGATGCTGCCCATGCGACGGGGGCAAGTTTAAGAGGAGAGCCAGTTGGATCCTGCCGGTGGTCCGATCTCTGCGTTTTCAGCTTTCACGCCGTGAAGATCATCACAACCGGGGAGGGTGGAATGGTCACCACAAATTCCCCG
>Ga0114973_10001704_pt1 | contig 16226 bp, 34 predicted proteins | sample M_140807_MF_Meta_FD_87025 | JGI IMG/M metagenome (GOLD analysis project Ga0114973, IMG submission 87025) | Freshwater microbial communities from Lake Montjoie, Canada to study carbon cycling - M_140807_MF_MetaG | ecosystem: Environmental > Aquatic > Freshwater > Lake | place: Lake Montjoie... | reverse complement strand
GCGTTGCTTCGTTCATGGTCTGAAGACGGAACGCTCACTAAAGAAGAAGTTGCAGCAGCCTTCGGCAAAAAGGGCTAGTCGTTATGCCCTCGTAGGGGTTGTACTTTCCATTCTGTTTCTGTCCTCTAGTGCCAGCGCAGTAAATCCAATCATCACTGGTATTTCTGATTACTGGTTTGAATACACCGTGCCAACACAGTTTGAAGCACGGACATACTACATTGATGGGTACAACTCTGACCCTCAACTGTGGCTATATGACGAGCAAGGGACTTTAATTGTCAGCAATGACGACCACTTTGGTTTGCAATCGTACCTATCTTTAGAGGTGCAGCCTGGTCGGTACCGTCTGCGGGCTGGTACTTGTTGTTGGCAACCCGATGTGTGGCGTGGGGGTAACGGTTGGAATGAACGGTATGAGTTGAGTTTTAATGGAGAACCAGCAAACACAACAACAACTGTTGCACCGACAACAACCACTTCGTCTACTAGCACGACTACTTCTACCACCTCTACGACTAGCACCACCACAACATCTACGACGACCACCACAACATCCACATCCACAACATCTACGACGACATCCACAACAAGTACGACATCTACAACCCTTGCACCAACGACCACAACAACGCTGCCACCAACAACAACCACGGTACGCCCAACGACAACAACCACATCGTCTACCACCACCACAACAGAAGTGCCCACAACAACCACAGAGTTGCCAACAACCACAACATCTACTGTTCCCATTCCTCAAACAACTGTTGCTCCATTGCCTGTGCTAACCACGACAACGGTAACCATGCCAACAACTTCAACAAGTACATCTACTACCTCCACTACAACAACGACGACAACGCTACCACCAGTGGTTGTGCCTCCTGTCGTAAGTCCTGAACAAGCAGTGGCTCTGGCTACAAGTTCTGAAGCGTTGGCTACCATCACCGCAGCAGAAGCAACCCAAGTCTTTGACGCTCTGGTAGTTGATGACTTAAGCGAGGAACAACTGGTCGCCCTTGTCTCGGCAGTTCAATCCGCACCCGTGTCTGTCAGAAAAAGTTTTGAGAAGTCAGTCAATGTATTTGGTGGGGCTGTAGACACCTATGTCCCCATCGGTTCAACGGTACCTGTCAAGACTCGCCGTGCCCTCATCGCCATCACAATCATGACCTCGCTCATGGTTATCCCAACTAAACGAAAGTGATAAAGTACAATCTATGCGTAAATACCTAGGAGCCATCATTAGCCTCTCGCTGTGGTTAACCAGCACTGGACTTATGCTTATCACCCTGTCTGGGGATACGCTCAACAAGGCTCTATACATTAGTGCAGCAGCCTTTGTTATTAACATACTTGCTATTGCTTTCGGCATTGGCATTGACGAGGAATAAAATGCGCAAGTATAATTACTACCCTGCTTTTGATGGTAAAGGCGCACAGCCTGGCACTGAGAAACTATCTGCTCTTTGTTCTGCCCGTTGGAAGACTAAGAATCTGGGGATTTATTCTCCGAGATTGATGCGTAATTCCCACACTGAGGGCAAGAAAATTGGTGACCCTGGTATGGAGAAATGGCTATCAGTTCACGCTACTGGGGCTGCGGTAGATATTGGTTACGATGACCGCAAGGTTGGCGTTGCTATGTGGGATTGGTTCTTGGCGCACACTAAGGAACTGGGAATTGAAGAGATGCACGACTACGCATTTGACAAGGATGCTAAAGATGGCAAGCCTGGCTATGGTCGTGGCTTCCGTTGTAGTCGTGGCGAAAACGCTAGTGGGGTAAAACTTTTTAGTGCTGACGATAACGCTGGTTCATTCGGCGGTCAGTGGTTGCACATAGAACTTTCTCCAGAGATGGCGAAGGACGCTGACAAATTTGAAGCAGCGTGGCGTGCCTTGCCTAAGCCTGCATAATGGACATCGTTAGTGTTCTCGCTACAATTGCTGGGTCTATTGTTTCTATCGGCGTTATTTATCGTGGTGTTGTTAGACCAATTTTTCGGTGGGCACAACGACTAGATAAAGCAATCACTACTGTTGAGATGCACATGAAAAACAACGGCGGTGCTTCATTGCGTGATGCTGTTGACAGAATTGAAAATCGTATTACAAAACTTGAGGACTATGTAACAAAGCCTTGGTAGTGCTAGTGTCTTAAGTCCTATGACTAACGAAGCAATTGAAACTCTCCTCTATTTCCTTTCTAAAATCCATGTGCAACCAGCACAACAAGACCAATTCTTCTGGGCTGTTAAACAGTTAGAAGCCTTGCGTAGTAAGCAAACCCAAGCAGCCTAAACCTCTACTATTATTGAGGCATGGCAAATACCCGTGACCTTTTTATGTGCCCGCAATGCGGAGAGATGTGGCTGTCAAAGACGGGGCGGTACTGTGTTGAGTGCCGAGTGGAAGGTGAACCCCTTGATGACCCAACAGACGATTGATTTTGCACCGCAAGAATACCCTGTCGCTCTCGTGTACTGGGCTGATGCGTGTGGCGGCGATGCAGGCTGGCTAACACTTGACGAAGTAGAAGACGACGGCGAAGTTCTTGTGCAATCAGTAGGCTTTCTTGTGCCTGTTGGTGACGCTGGTGCTAAAGAAAACCATGTGACTTTACTGCAAACAATTCACGATGGCGAAGGTATCAACTTGTTTTATATCCCTGTTGCAATGGTCAGGAAAATTGTTTTACTAAACGCTTGACATTGACACACCCCACCTGTACTCTGTGACGCAACAACTGTTACACAGAGAAGGGGAAGTTAAATGACTTTCAATCGTTACCGTATCCACAAAGAACCACACGGTTCACAAGCATGGCTGAATCAGCGTTACATGGATGAGAAAGGCAACCGCCGAATCTCAGCCAGTGCAGCAGCCGCTATCTATGGCTTGCATCCTTTCGTAAAGAAAGACCACTATGCAGCCGAACAACTATCAGGTGTGGCACCTACACCTATCACCCCTAATGCGGCGATGGAAACAGGCAACCGCCTTGAAGATACCGTTATCACATGGGCAGGTGACAGACTCGGTGTTGAATTTGAAACACCAAAGGAACTGTTCTGTTACGACACAGACAAGGGCTGTCATCTCATCTCCACCCTTGACGGATGGAACGAAGAGACACGCCACATCCTTGAGGTCAAAACCACTAGCCGTGAATACTCAGGCACATTGCCAGACTACTGGCGCATCCAAGGTATCACTCAATACATTTGTGCTGATGCTAAACGTGTCACCTGGGCAATCTTTGACAACACCCTGCGCCTCACATTGGTTGAGCAGGTCATCACTGAAGAAGAAGTTGCTGAACATATTGAAGCAGTGACCGAGTGGCTTAACAGTATTGAGTTGGGCATGACACCATCAGGTGTTAAGTGGTCTTATGAAACCATGCAGACTAGGTATCAGCGTCCCGTGTCACGCAGTGTTGAGTTGCCTAGTGAAACTGCTGACTTAATACAGAGGTTGCGTCATGTACGCAATGAACTTGCATCGTACAAGCAGTTAGAAGATGAATTAAAAGCAGAGGTGTGTGAGTTGTTAGGCGACGCAGACACCGCTATATTGAATGGTGCAACCGTTGCTACTTGGAAGGGGCAGAAGCGTGAGTCATTTGATTCCAAATCATTCCGTGCTGCATACCCTGACCTTGCTAGAGAGTTCACCAAAGAAGTACAAACCCGTACATTTCTCTTGAAGGGAGAAAAATAATGGAAAATAAAGACCAACTACTAGAGGTACTGAATAAGTACGCAGTACCAGACCCAAAGATTGTGGGCAAACTACCCAAGGGCGGAACCCAACTTGATTTCGTAGGTCACGCAGACATCACCCGTATCCTGATTGAGATTGACCCACACTGGCGTTTAGTTCCTATCGCATGGGAGAACGGACGACCAGCAATGAATGTTGTGAATGACATGGCAACCATGTGGTTTGAACTAACACTGCTTGGTACTTCCCGTCTTGCTATCGGCACCGCAAAGTCCAATGCTCAAGACCAGGATAAAATTATTTATGGAGATGCGTTACGCAACGGAGCCATGCGGTTCGGAATTTCGCTCAATTTGTGGACAAAGAACGAATGGGAAGACCTAGACCACAACCCAACCCCATCTAAGCCACGCTCCACAGCCCCCGCCAGTGCCCCTGAGCAGGCTCCTAAGCAGGGTAAACCCAAGACCCTAACCCCACTGTCACAGGCACAGATTGACCAGTTCAACACCGCCTGTGAAGCCAAAGGAATCAACCCCAAGGCTGTCGCTGCAAACGCAGGCATCCCCGACGGCACCCCTTGGATGGAGTCACACCTCCCAGCCCTACGGTCAGCCTTCAAAGAACTTGCATCATTCAAGGACGGCGAGTGATGGCTAACAAAAGAACAGTAGACCCCACCGCTAGTGAAGCATCAGCCCACATCATCGGCTTGCGTGTCACACCATCACAGTTAGAACAGATTGCTTTCTTATGTAAGCAACGAGAAACAAAACGGTCACAACTATTTCGTGATTTAATCCGCCAGGAATTAGAACGAGAACTTGCTAAGTAATGTCCAGTTACGAAGAACTTCTAGACAACATGGAAGAACGAAACAAACTACTGACTGTTCAACTTAAGCAGGCGAAGGCAGAGATACAAGAGTGGAGGCGCATAGCCAATGCGTTAGCCCACACCAGTGCCCTCTCAACAGACAAGAACACCCCACTGGTAGCGCACGAGTATTACCGCAAGTGGGAGCAGAAGAACAGGGCGTGGTGGGGTGTCTAAAGCAAAACAAAAAGGAACTAAAGCCGAGACTGATGTAGTCCTTTGGCTTAGAGCAGAAGGCTGGGTACATGCAGAGCGTCGTGCATTGTCAGGCAATCTTGACAAGGGAGACATTAACATGGGTGCGCCAGTCGTTATAGAAGTTAAAGACCACAAGACAATCACGCTCTCCGAGTGGATGAAAGAACTAAAGGTTGAGATGGCTAACGCCAATGTAACTATGGGTGCTGTCATTGCTAAGAAGCGTGGCACGATGCAGGTCGGCGACTGGTATGCAGTGATGCCTGCCTTTGTGTTTGCTGACTTACTTAAGGAAGCAGGATACTAATGAGTGACTACATACATAAGGACGATGCGTACGCATGGCTCCGAGACAAAGAGATTGAGTTCGCAGAGCAAGACTTTGCCAGGGTGCAAGCCGAGCGTGACGAACTGAAACTTAAAGTGCATGAACTATACACAGAAGTTGAACGCTTATCAAGAGAGTTAGCAAGATGACAGATTTTTTTACGCTCGTTATAATGGTCACCGCAGTTTTTGTTTGTGGCATATTTTTTGGCGACCATTACCGTGACTGGTAACAGTATGCCTAACGGGTCACGTTGGTCATACCAACTAACCGTTGCTGAAGAAGCAATTTGCGCCAGGGTTGGATGGCTACGCCAAGAACCAATGCTTGGGCAACCACAACGCAACATGAATTACTCCGAAGGAGATGTTTGGGAATCTTTACAACACATGATTTGTGCTGGAAGTGAACTGGCTTTTGCTCGGATGATGGGAATGAACGAGTTTGAACCTCATGTCAATAAGTTCAAGAGTGCGTTAGATATACCTGGTTATGGTGAGGTTCGTTATGCGTTCCCTCGTGGTTTTCCTACGAGTTCTGGTCAAGTGAATGGTCTACGCATGACCATCCATGATGATGAAACACTTAAGTACGCACTGGTAGTTGGTGGTTTAGCAAAACGCACCCGACGGATGGCACCTGATTGGTTAGGTGAACCTTATGTTGCAGTTGGTTGGATGTACGGGCATGAAGCGAAGCGTGACGAGTGGAAGTTCAATGACAAAACTTGGTATGCCCCAGTCAATGCGCTACGACTTTTACAGTAAGCCTGATAAACTATTCTAATCCGTTTAACACTTAAGACAGGAGAACTATGAACCCTAACTGACCTATCACTTGACGAAAGGACAACCATGCACAAACGCATCCTCACCACAATCATCGCCCTATCCCTACTATCAGCGTCTCCAGTCCACGCATCCACAACGGACAAACATTCTCACCGTAAATATCACGGTCTTATGTCAGATTATTGGTATGACAGGCTTGCCTCCTGCGAAACGGGCGGGAGATGGCAACACTCCACAAAATCCTACACAGGAGGACTTGGCATAGCACGAGGCACCTGGCAACGCTGGTCAAACAGCACTAGCGCCGAAGGGAAAAGCCCCCGCTACCAAGTACAAGTGGCAGACAACATTGCTTTCCTAGGACACACCACAGACGGGATATTGAAACCTGCGGCTGGGGTTTATGGGTGGGGTTGCGTACGCAACACACCTGAATTACGACGGCTCATTTGCAAATCAACAAACCCAAAAGTATACCGCAAAAGGAGAAACTGCTAAGGTAAAAGTGACACGCATGGGGGTAAACCTGTGGACACAGCAACATATAAAGACAGCCAACGCTTCTGGCGCAAAGTAACCATCGGCACACCCGACGAATGTTGGGAATGGCAAGGGTCACGCCGAGGCGACAACTATGGACAGTTGTATGTAAACCACAAACACCAAGCAGCCCACCGCTTCTCGTTCTTTCTAGCCCACTACTACTACCCACCTGTCGTAAGACACAAGTGCGACAACAGAGTGTGCGTCAATCCCCACCACCTAGAAGGTGGAACACAGACAGACAACATGAGAGATGTAGTAGAGAGAGGCAGACACTTCTATGCAAACAAAACCCACTGCCCACGAGGACATGAATACAACAAAGAGAACACCTATCTCCGACCCCAGGGAAGCCGAGAATGTCGGGCGTGTAGGAAAGAAAGAAAGAACACGATGGTCTTGCAGTAGTTGCAATACCTCGGTAACATTGTTTGTCGCAGTAAAATATGCGCCAACACACACCTGCCTTAAGAAAGCAGGACGGATAACACCACTTAAGAAAGAAGAAGCGGAACCAAATGAGTAACCACATCACAATCAACGGCAAAGTCGGGCAAGAACCTGAACTGCGCTACACCCAAGGAGGCATGGCAGTCTTAACATTCTCCGTTGCCGACACATACGGCAAAGATGACAAGAAGAAAACAACATGGCATAATGTCACCGTGTTCTCTAAACTTGCAGAGAACGTCGCCAATACCATTGCCAAGGGTTCAACTGTCATAGTCGTAGGTCGCTACGAACAAGACGAGTTCACCAAGAAAGATGGAACCAAAGGCAAGAGCCTGAAGTTAATCGCTGATGAAGTCGGTGCGTCATGTCGTTGGAACTCTTGGGTTCAAGACAACAGCGAAGCAACAATGCAGCAAATCGGGCAGGTATTTCCTAGCGCAACACAGGTATCTGAAGACGAGTTCTTTTAATGTCTGACCCACTATCAATGTCATTTGATATGTGGTTGGAAGTTGGCTTAAGACAGGGGTGGGTAACACCGCCCCTATGCCACACCCACGACGGGCTACCCACCACACCTGATGAAGACCAATCCTTTGAGGACGGTGACGACATCTGTATCCACATCTTGCGTCTCTATGCAAACCCACAAGAGAAAGCAGACTGTGAAGAAAACCACTCGCCAACGGTATGGCGCAACCCATTCCCCGAACTTAGACCCATACCCTGACCAGAAATCCTGTGACCATTGCGGGACAGTAGCCCGTGCCCTTGTGGTGTGGACACCTGGACAGATAGCCGACTGCGGTTGCGCTTGCCATTGGGCAAGGCGACATGACTCAACAAAGAAGAAGAACAAGTGAAACACTGGCAAGATGATGCGCACTGTAAAGGATTAGATACAAACATATTTTTTCCTGAAGTCTTCGGTGACCAACAGAACGGCATGATATGGGAACAGGCAAAGAAAATATGTAGAGCATGTCCTGTCACCGATGAATGTCTTAAGTCTGAACTTCCGTTTGAGCAGGCAAGTGGACGGCGTAACGGTATATGGGGTGGGCTAACACCTAAAGAGCGTGAACAGTTGAGCCGTATGCCCATGACTGTACGCATGAAGAAGCCCTAGCCATTGGGAAGGGGTACCAACGACTAGGGCAAATCAAGTGTATCAAATCAGACGGGAATTTTTCGTATCTTATAATGGCTACGCCAGGCCATAGAACAAGACTCAACATCTCTTTCTGCTTGGCTTTTGGTACGGAATTGTGTCGCTCGGCTTGCCGTCCTAGTCCATTTCCATGTTTCTTCCATGTCCCAACGGAAATACTTCATGGGTATGCCACCTACCTCGTAAACCACAACCCAGTTGTATTCGTTTGCAACATACTTTTGTTTGTGTCTAAACATTTTCAACATTAGAACGGCTCACTATGCCAGTAGTCAGGGTCACGCCCCGTACACACAGGACACAGGTCGGTAGGTGTACCCACTTCAATGTCGTAGAACCAGCCGTACTTGAACTCTGACACTCGTGCATCTGTTGGTGTGCCGTAGTGGGTGAGTGGTGATATACCTTCGCACTTGTCGCATTGCAACTTGATGATTACACTCATCTGTTGTACTCATTGACTGAACTAATCCAACACCAACCCGCCAAACCCATAAGGATAAGGCTAACCAGGTATGAGGATTCCATTGTGAAGAACGAACCGAGACAAAACATGAAGCCAGAGAATGTCCGTGCCTTGTAGTTCATCTGGCGTGGTGCATGACCGAGCCTGTCTCGTACCGCTTGGGTGCGGGTGCGTATGTCTAGTGGTTTGTCCCATGATTTTACTGAGGGGTGATTAGGCGAATAGCGTTTCATTGTGTTCCTTCTTCTGCTTTGATAAGTGCTGATAGTTGTTCGGTGGTTACGACTGACGACAATCTTCCGACCAGTATCTCTATTGCGTTTTCTTTTTTACGCATGATTGTGGCAAGTTCGTTTTCTAGTTTGGTTCGGTTCATCACTCAAGACCTAACTTTTCTGCTGATTCATGGTCTGATGGGAAGGTGTCATTTTCGTCGCAAACATATTTCCATATCTTGTCGTCACCTGTGGCTTGCATATCCGCCCACCCCGTAGGCGTTGCGGTAATTGTGCGGTCACAGTGCATACACTTTGTTGTTTCTTTTCTCATTCCACTTCTCCTATCATCGCTTCTATTACTTGTCCGTGTATCCATTGCCCTACTTCGTCGCCTGCCGCGTCCCACTTGTGAAAATCGGTACAGATTCTTTCCCAAATATCGTCCCTAATAGGGTGAAAATCAAACTGTTCTTGTGTCCACCATAAGGCGCACACATTAGCGTCAGGGTCTAGTGCTTGCATTGTCTTAATTAGTTCTGATGCTTTCATGATTAAGATTCCATTTCTTCTACCATGCAAGGGAAATCATCGGCGTTGGTTATGTCTACTGTTGCAAACTCTGCCCAGGCCAATTCTTCTGCCGCGTCCTCATCATCTGCCTGTACCCGTACCGAGTGGCAGAAAACTACATTGTATTCTTTCATCATTCCCTCACACCATCAGACTTAAATCAGGACGGGGAACCCGTTGAACCTGAATATCTTTGTATCCATCTGCTGAATACTCGCCCGCTATTGCTACGGCATCTGTCCATGAGAGATAGAAGTCATTGACCTCTACTCCCCCTACCCATACCGTGTACTTCTGTGTACTCATATCTTTTTCCCTAATTTTTCTTTGATGTCAATGATTGTCTTAACGCCTTTGAGTGTTGTGTGTTGCGTAATGCCACCCTCTACTTGATACCAAACCTCACGACCTAATCTCCTGCCACCCGTATCTGATTTTATGATGGTGTAAGTCTTGTATTTGTGGACACTCATGACTTGACCTCTGCCATTTCTTGCTTTGTGTGTACCATGAGTTCACGCAAATCTGTCGCCAGGCGCGTACGCCCACCATGTAGGTCTATCTCTACTTCTAAGTCTGCCTCTAACATTCTTAGATAGGCTTCAAGTTCCTCTATCATGATTGTGTCTCCCCACAATGTGCGCATAGGTACAAATCTTCATAGCCTTTGGGGTGGACAATCCAATCATGCGTACAACTGGCGAGTAATGCCCCGACAATTTCTTCCTTCGTTGCGGTCATTGGTAGCGTGAGTTTGGGTGAGTCAATCCCAATCCCCATAATTACTATCTCAGGCATCTCTATGCCCCCACTTCCTGATTGTAACGGTCAAGGATTTTTAGACCCTCATGGTATGACCACATCTTGTCGTCTTGTTCTTTGATTTCCTTCTTTGCCATAGCAATAACATTGTTTAGTCTTTTGATTGTGTACTCTGCCATAGCGATAGCATGGCGGGCGTGAACAGTTCTGTTCTTGCGCCTGTCTAGTTCGGTACCGTTCCTGCCCGTTGCGTAACGCAATTCTTCTAAGTAATTTGTCATGATTTATGCCCTCACTTCTGTGTAAATTTCAATCCACTCGCCACCATCAGGCAGGTTGTAACAGTCACGTTCCCACTTCACGAACGGTACGCCCGCATTAGGCGCGGTAGTCCATACACCAAGGTGAGGCACATACCATTCTCCCGCGGGTGCTATCCCGCCCGTCGTTGTTCGTTGTAGGCGCGGTGTCCCTATCTTGTGGATTAGATACCTGGCTCCGTTGTCTTTTATTGTCATGTTGTTGTCCCCCTTCAGAGATTTTGTTTTGTTAGGTGTCACCATATCAAACTGTTAGACAGTTGTCAAGGGTATCTGATGTGACTTCCGTCACAGTTCTTGCGTTATGCTCCTGTGCCAATTCTCATAATCTTGTACTCGTCACCCGTGACATACGCCCCGATTATCTCGCCCGTGCCCGCCGACATTCTTGCCACAATCTCATAGGCATCTAGTGCCGAATCCGCCTCACGCTTGAGCGAGATTAGGTGAACCTTCCCGCCAGGTTTCTTGACCTGTATTTGTACTAAATAGGTAATCATCTGCCCGCCCTGTCAAGTTGGCACCCGTGGCACTCGCAAGAGTTCGCGGCATCATCAGGCAACGCCCGCATAGAGGCGGTGGCTTTCGCTCCCGTGCTAAATGTATCGGTGGCAATGTCGCGGGGCAGAATGTGCCCATACTTGCACCACACAGTCACACGATGCACCCGTGTTTCGTTGTGCATGTCTCCCGCCAATGACTCACGAACCGCAAGCGACCCGCCCGCCAGGTGGCGGAATGAAAGGATACGAGAGTGAAAGAATCGGCGTGTTGTTTCCGAAAAGTAATAACCCTCAACCTTGATAGGTATTTGGTAGGTGTCCCATATGTCGGACAGGTTCGCGGTACGCCCGCGACACCCGTCACACTTGCACGGAAACTCTAGCCCCGTTGTTGTTTGTTCTGTGTCTGTTGTCATGTTTACCCCTTCGGTATTGTCTGCCATCGTCAGGGGCGGGAGACTATCCCCGCCCGACCCCTTGCGGGGTTTCGGCTAGTTGCGCTCGGTGTCTAGTTCCCAAGTCCAACGGCTCGCCAGACTTGGCGACCACTTAGAGAACGAAATCCCCGTGTAGTCCTTCACTTGGCCTTCCACCATGTCGGCACCGTCCCACTTGGTGAGGAAGACACGCATTGCCTTCTTCGGTTGTGTGGTGTGCCAGTTGGTGACCTTGTAGAATTTGTTCGTGTCCATCACTTCACGCCCCAAGTGTTGCGCCACAATGTAGCGATAGACTCGGCTTGGTCACGGTCAAGGCATGGAATCTGAAAAGTGTGACTGTCGGAACTGTCACCCGTTGGGCTACTCACCCAAACTTCCACGGTGACACCTAGCACCATGACCCCTACTACTCGCCCTTTGTGTGTTGTTGTTGTGTTCATTGTCTGCCCCTTCGGCTTCGTTATGTTGGTTTCACTCTATCAACTGTTTCACAGTTTGTCAAGTTATTTGTATGTGACTTTTGTCACGCTCTCAGTCTCCCTATTGCTAGGGCTTCACCTTGATAACTCAAGCGTACAACAATACCGAACAGATGTCAAGTCAATTTACTGTGACTCTTGTCACACCACTATTGCAAGCAAGGTGCTAACTCCTGCAAGCACACAATGAGAACCATTCCCAACACTAGGCGGAGCGCCAGCCTTCGGACGTTCGGGCTATATAGTTGCAAATGCAACGACCTAGGGGTACAGTTTCGGGTGGTAAAGGGGGGTGGGGTGTCCGCTCATAATGTTTGTTATGTAATATTCAGGGGAAATAGTGTCTATCCTACTGACAGGTAGGTAGGGAGCATTATGCAACTGGGGGTGTGCCGAGGCAGGTGGGGGGGGACCAGTATGGTATGTGAGAAATATGTAACCACTCTTTTTGTGGGTGTTCAGTTGGGTGTCACTGTGTGTGGTGGCTGAACACGAAGAGTGTTGTTAAACGGTTGGCTGGGGAGGAGTGTGACTGGCAGGCACGGTTCTGCACAGAGGTAGGAGGGGGAGTCTCCAAACTGGAAAGTTACCTACTTAAGTTGGCAAGGAAAGAAAAAAGAAAAACTTCCGACTTGGAAGTTGGCGCTGGCTTTACTTCTTGCTTCTATGCAAACAACCGCTGGCGTAGCCAAGGGCGTTAGCCGCTTTAGCGGAACCTGATGACCAGCAATCCTGTCTTAGCCTCCCCCACGGTTTAGATACCAACGTGGTATCAAGGTCGCCGTAGCCAAATTCTTTTAGCCGACACCTGAAAGGTTGAACATATGTCGTTGTTCACGCTGCTTGTTTCTCTTACGCAACAGGAGCAAGGGGTTCATAACGGTCTTGTCTGATTGCAGGAAACATCTACCCCAGTTACCTGGTGTGAAATGCCCCGTACCATGCAAACGGTATACAGCCATGCGAGAAATGAACTTGTGCGACGAAGCATAGCAGGTGGTGTTATGATTTCCAACATGGCTTCTAAACCTTCTAAAAACAAACCAGGACCACTTGACGATATAGGCCGTGCAGCCAGTCTCATTAAACGTGGCCTTATTAGCAACCCTTCAAATGCAAATAATTTTTCTAATCTTGATAAAGCATTGGGCCGAAGTGATACTCGTTCTATTACTCAAATGCCTAGTGACATAGCAAAAATTGTTGGTAAAGGTATAACTGAAGTAAAAAAGGATGTTGATTATCTTTTAGGTAAAAAAACTTCTACTCCTATTCCTTCTCCTACCAATCAAGTTATTCGTGGTATGAACCAATCTGGACAAGTTGTTAGTCCTGTTACACCTAACCCCGCTTTAGGACCTATTGGTTCTATAAAAGCATCAACTGTTGCTTCAAAAAAAAGTCCGTTTGGTTCTGCAACGGCAGCAGTTGGAATCACAAAAGATAAAAAAGGAAATGTTACTTCCGCTTTGTTTCCAGAAACTAAAAAGGCTGCTTCTAAAAAGAAGAAGTAATGCCTGAAGATTCTCGCCTTAAACGGGCAGGTGTCACTGGGTACAACAAACCCAAAGCCACCCCTAAGCACCCAACCAAATCACATGTTGTTGTAGCCAAAGTTGGCGACCAAGTAAAACTAATCCGCTTTGGACAACAAGGAGTGTCAGGTTCCCCTGACGGGTCTGCCCGTAACAAAGCGTTCAAAGCCCGCCATGCTTCTAACATTGCTAAAGGAAAAATGTCTGCTGCGTATTGGGCTAACAAAGTTAAGTGGTAGAATAAAACCTACATGGGAACAAAACGAATTGTTCCAGTACAAGACAAAGTTAAGTTCTTTGCTCTCATATCCGCTGGACGAAACATTAAAGACGCTTGCGCTGAGGCGGGTATCCACTACAACACAGGTAGTAGATGGGTTAAGAAAGCGAAAGAACTAGAAGCAGGACATAAGTCTGCTGTTCATAAAGCCGCAACTGGTGCTGGCTCTGGTGGTCGCCAAGAACTACAACACATGAACTTCATGGATGCCATTGATATGCCATCCGCTATCCCCCATGACATGCTTTCCGAGGAAGCCCTACGGGGGTTGGAAGATTTTGATTACTTTCGTCGCCGTTATCTAGGGCGAGTGCCAAGTCCGTGGCAAGTTGAAGCCGCTGTGACTCTTGTAAAACTGTTGGAGTCTGAAGAAAAAGAATTTGTAGTAATCAATGTCCCACCAGGAGCAGGCAAGTCCACCTTGTTTCATGATGTGGCTGTGTGGGCGATAGTACGCAACCGACGGGTACGAGTCATGATTGGGTCCGTGTCGCAAAACATGGCGAAGATGTATTCCCGTCGTATCCGTGAAACCCTAGAACGAGTATCACCAATTCTCCCAGACCCAGGCATGGTTCAAAAGGGATTAGCAATAGATGCAGAAGGATGTTTAACAATTGACTACGGAAGATTCAAACCAGTGGACAAAGGGGCGCTTTGGCGTGCCGATGAGTTCGTCGTGGAGCAACTTGACGGGAATGGTTTGGACAATAAAGAGCCAACTGTTCGTGCATACGGAATTGAAGCAGAATTTATTGGGCACCGAGCCGACCTATGCCTCTTTGACGATGTTGCCTCACCTGACAATGCGAGAGAAAGCGTGGCTAGGGACAAACTTCTGGAAAGATGGGACGGAGTGGCAGAAGCCCGTTGCGACCCAGGCGGGTTGCTGGCTGTTGTCGGGCAGAGACTCGGTTCGGGGGACCTTTACGCTCATTGTCTCGCCAAAGAAACCTACGATATTGAAGAAGACATCAATTATGATGGGGCAGATGTCATTACCCCTGAAGATGTATCTGAAGGTGTACCAGTACGGCAAAAAAAGTACAGGCATATTGTCTATCAAGCGTATTACGAAGACCTTGACACGGGCAAAGAATCTCGTTCTTTCAAATCTTTACCGTATCCAGACGGACCGCTACTAGACCCCAAGCGTCTCCCTTGGAAAGACCTATCTTTCATCAGATACAACAAACCAGATGTATTCAAAGTTGTATATCAACAAGAAGACCTGGACCTAGACTCTAAACTGGTACAACGCACCTGGATAACAGGCGGAGTAGGGCTAGATGGGGTGGATTACCCAGGTTGCATAGATGGTGACCGTCAACCAGGGTATATACCTGAAGGTTTGGCCCACCCGTGGGTATCTATCGTGGCTGTAGACCCCTCGCCCACTATGTTTTGGGCGTTTGTATGGATTATCTATCAACCAAATACCAACCTCTACCATGTTGTAGACATAGAACGAGTCAAACTATCCGCTGAAGAAGTCCTTGGTTACGACACTATGACAGGTGAATATTCAGGGCTAATGGATAGGATGCAGGAACGGTCCTACCAAATGGGTTATCCCATCTCACATTGGGTTGTAGAGATTAACGCAGCCCAACGGTTCCTTTTAGCACATGACTTTGTACGCAAATGGCAAGCCCTACACCGAGTCAATGTGATACCACACACAACAAGCCGAAACAAACTAGATGAATCACTAGGTGTAGAAGCACTACTACCAACAGTTATCAGGTCAGGAGCATTACGCCTACCATCTATGAAGGGCAACTGGAAGACTCTTGCTGCTACAGATGAGTTAACTAAATGGTCACGAGACAAGAAACATGGTACCGACATTGTGATGGCACTATGGATGGCACTACTAAACTTGCCGAACCTTACCGAATCAAAACCACCACCCCGCCAATGGCGACCATCCTGGCTTAAATAAGGCTAATATGTTATCGTTGCATTGTTTGAGTACACTAAAGGTCACACATGAAATCAGTTGAAGAAATAGTTGACCTATACCGCCAGCGTGTAACAGCCCAAGGTCCTATCCTTTCACAAATGCGCCAAGTACGCCAACTAGCCAACGGCGATGTTGTTGTTCCACTAAACGAATTAGACCGCAACACCAAATCTTCAGTAGCGAACCTACTAGTACAAGGTCTTGACCAGATGAGCATGCGTGTATCAAGCACTATGCCAGTACCTTATTTCCCTGCATTGCGTGAAGGTTCAGACCGTTCAATGCAATTAGCCCGTGACCGCAAACGGGCAATGCTTTCTATTTGGGACCAGAACCGCATGAACATGAAAATGCGTCGCCGTGCCCGCCACCTCCTTGCATATAGCAACTCACCTATCTATATCAAACCCAACTTTGACAAACGTATTCCAGAGTGGCAATTACGCAACCCACTAGATACTTTCCCTGCACCTGTTGCAGATGTTGATAACCCAGTCCCAGATAACGTAATTTTTTCCTATAGCCGCACATACGCATGGCTTATCCAACATTTTGGTAATTCAATCAACGGACAACTGCGTGTAGGGCAACCACG
>Ga0114973_10001696_pt1 | contig 16239 bp, 21 predicted proteins | sample M_140807_MF_Meta_FD_87025 | JGI IMG/M metagenome (GOLD analysis project Ga0114973, IMG submission 87025) | Freshwater microbial communities from Lake Montjoie, Canada to study carbon cycling - M_140807_MF_MetaG | ecosystem: Environmental > Aquatic > Freshwater > Lake | place: Lake Montjoie... | reverse complement strand
CTCAACAGGGGGAAGGAAACGGATGACAGCGAAACCATTGCTTGCTTGATCAAGCGTAGGCTTCCAGAAACGATCATCCTTGTAAGACTCTGCGCCCTTATTCATCTTCTCTAGTTCTTCAGTTAGACGCGAAATGTTTTCCTGAGAACGCTTCTTTAGATCCTTGAACGACATATACGATATCTCCTTTTGTATGTTTTAAGTGTACGACATGTACGACTTACACCAGTAGTATACTACAGATACTGGAGTAGTCAAGGGTATATAGATTAGATTTCTACTTCATATTTACTAAAATCAACATCAATATCACATGAATTAAAATTACTTGCCAATAGAGTTGGTGGTCCGGATTGACCAGTAAAAATTAATGGAAAATATTCTTTTGAATATTTTATTTCATTATCCCATTTTCGTTTACCAGTATTATTTTGATCTACAAATTTTTCAATACATTCGCCTAATAAATTGTTTGCTGGAAAAAAATCAAAGTCATGAAGAATAATATAATTTACTTTATCTTTTAATTTTTTAAATGAATATGCTCTTGATTCCCATATTCCTTGATCAATAAAAACCAAATCCCAATTATCATTACTCATATTATTAATTATTGTATTCCAAGAATCAATAGAATGATCTACTATAATAAATTTGTGATTGTTTGTAGTATATTTTTCAATATATGGTTGTGACCATTCTTTATTTGATTCTATACTCACTACTTTTCTATTATATTTTTCTGAAAATTTATGTATGAGTTCTGTGCTTCCTTCACCACAACCAAGTTCCAAAATTGAACCAGTTGTTTTTGACAATAATGTATGTAAAACTGGTTGATGAGTATAGTATGGATTAATATTATGTTTTAAATTATATTTCATTTTTATTTTCTTTCAATTTAAATTGGCAATCTTGAAGATTTTGGAAGTAAATTTAATGATTCACCCTCTTCTCTTAATTTTTCTACAATTGGTTTTGGTAAATGTTTTGCAATATATTCTGGATCTAAAGAATAATTTTCACATACAAAAAGAATTGCATCAATATAAGAATCTCCAGTCCTAAGAACTCTTTTTTCAATTTCTTGCTGAAGATTTAATTCACTGTTTTCAATTATCATTTGAATCTCCTTTGGATAGAAGTATACATCATTACAAAACAAATACAAGCAAAATATTTATTTTTTTAATGTATCTAACCAATAGTCAACCATTTCGTCCATCATTTGTTCAAATGTATATTTTGGATTCCAACCAAGAACATTTCTTGCTTTTGTGGAATCGCCTCTTAAATAATGAAGTTCTTCTGGTCTTAGATATTTTTTATCAGTAACAACATAATCTGTCCAATTTAATCCTAATCTATTAAAAATATATTCTACCATTTCTTGAACAGATCTAGTTTCACCAGTTGCGATAACAAAATCTTCTGGTTTGTCTTGTTGTAACATTAACCACATTGCTTCAACATAATCTTTTGCATGTCCCCAGTCTCTTTTTGCATGGAGATTACCAAGAACTAATTTATCACTAAGACCTAGTTTAATTTTTGCTGCTTCTAATGCTGCTTTATTTGTTACGAAGTTTATACCTCTTCTTGGCGATTCGTGGTTGAATAAAATACCGGAACAAACAAACATTTTATATGCATTTCTATAATTATGGCATAGTGTATGTGCATATAATTTAGCACATCCATAAGGACTTACTGGAACTAATGGTGTTGTTTCTCTCTGTAGACCATCTGGATCACATGAATTGCCAAACATTTCTGATGTTGCTGCATGATATACTTTAGAATGTGGTGAGAATCTACGAACTGCTTCTAGAATCGCTAGAGTACCACCAGCATTTACATCTAGAGTATATTTTGGTAACTCAAAGGACACCTGAACATGTGACTGAGCACCGATATGATAAATTTCATCTGGTTGTGTTTCTTTTACAACGGAATCTACACTGATTGTATCAGTTAAATCCATATAGTGTAGTGTTATTAGTTCTTTAGAGTGTAAATGTTCTATTCTTGTTGTTTGTGATTCTGGTACTGAATTTCTACGAATAGTACCGTGGACAATATATCCCTTTTCAAGTAAAAATTCTGCTAAGTAAGATGCATCTTGTCCGTTTGCGCCAATAATGAGTGCTGTCTTTTTCATATCAATCTATGCTCCTGTTTACTATGCTACTTATATAATCAATTTCATCCATGCTCATATCTGGGTTATTTGGTAAATATAAACCATAATCATGTATTATGTCGGAAAAACTATAAATCTTTTCTCCATATTTTTCGTAATAAAATGGCTGTCTTGACATGCTACCACATATTAACGGACGACACTCAACATTTCCTTCTCTGAGATTTTTAACAATTATATCCTTTTTTGGATGGATAATTGGGTACGCAAAATTACTATTAAACTCTGAAAATTTTATCTTCCAGTAATTATTTTTTATTTTTTGATCATATCTTAATAAGTTTCTATATCTTGTTTCATTTTTTCTATCTAATGTTTTTAATTGTGATAGACCCAGAAATGCTTGGAGATCCGTGGATCTTAAATTAAATCCTGGATGATAAAAAGTATATAAATTTCTAAAATCATCTACATCATATTTTTCTTTTAATTTCTTTTGAGTCTCAGTAGAGAGATCTCTACTCCATCCATGAGATCTAATAGATTTTAATAGTTCATACATCTCAAAATTATTAGTAGAAATTAAACCACCTTCTATTGTGGAAAAATGATGACCAAAATAAGTAGAAAATGAAGACATTAGACCAAAAGTACCAGTCTTTTGTCCTTTATATAATGATCCGACACTTTCACATGAATCTTCTATGATTAGAACATCATATCTATTGCATATTTCTCGTATCTCATCCATTTTATTTGGAATACCGAGTACATGAACCAATATTAAACATGATGGTCTTTCTGTTTTACATATATCCTCAAGACATTTTGGATCCAAGCCCAAACTATCTTTATCGGTGTCACATAGTATTAAATCAAGTCCTAGTTGCATTATGGGACTTATAGTAGTTACCCATGATACACATGGAGCAACCACCTTATTGTTTCTAAGGCGACCAGATAATTTTAGAGCATATATCATCGCCAAATTGGCAGATGAACCAGAATTAACAAAAACAGAATATTTAACTCCTAACCACTTTGACCATTCTTCTTCAAACTGTTCAGTTAATTTTCCTTTAGTTAATTGTGGATAGGTTGATAACCAAGAGCAAAGAGAATCAATTTCTTCATGTGAAATTGTATCTTTAACTAATTTTATTGGTAAATTTGTCATATGATCACTTTGAAAGAATAAAAATACCTACACCATTATGCCATGTGTGCTTAAAATTATCACAGTCACCAGTTAACATAATTTTTTTATATTCTATTTTCAAATTTAATTTTTTAATAGAATTTTCTGTACCAATACCAACTTCTGGCCAATTATAATCATCTACTATGAATATAAATGTTTCATTCATAGACTCTATATAATGCAATAATGCTTTTTCTTGTGTTTCTAAATTATGAAGACCATCATACAGATATAAATCTATATTTTTAATTTCATACTTTGACGGAGACTCCAAAAAACAATCCATATTAAATAGATTTGGTTCTATTCCAATGAACTTTTTAAAATTATTTTTAAATTCTTCTTGAGGACCACCGAATTCTGACCAATTATCAATTATATAATGATTTTTAATTTTATCTGTATTGTTATACATTGCAGATATTACAGTAGATCCTTTCCAACATCCTATTTCCAAATAATTAATATCGGTTAATTGGTTAACTAATTTATTAATAAATCTACGATATAATGTACCACTCATTCCTTCCAATTTCTCTATCTCTGTAGGTAGAGTATATTGTCCATTTTGTATTTCATTTAATATTGAATCAATTTTATTGATTGTTTCTTTTTTGTTTATCATTTATTTCTTTCACTAATATGTTATGTAAATTTAATTCTGTAAAATTATTTTTTTGTTTTGAATAAAATATATTCTTTCTATAGATTGAATAATCTTTTATATTTTCTGTAACATAATCCTCATAGTTCATATCAAACACACGATAAAGTTTTTTTATAAATTCATTGATAAAAATTAATTTACCTGTTCCTATTATTTTATGATTTTGCATACCTATAGTTTCATTCACAATATAACTTGGATGTAAAAGTTCTCTATAGTAATATGTATCTCCTAATTCAACATGTGTTTTATTTGCTATTGAATCTATTACTTTACCAAACAAAAATGGTGGCAATCTATATTTTGAATTAAAATTAAAAGGATATGCAACATATACATTATTATATGTTTGTTTTAAATAATTTGTTATAGTTTCTTTAGAATTAATGTAATCTGAGTAGTGATAATTTACTGGAGTATCCAAATCAATTTCACCGACAGTGTTGTTCCACATTTCTGCTGTAGAATAGTAAATTATTTTGTTTGCATTTAATTTTTTTATAACTTCTTTAGTATAATTAACATTTATATCATTGAACAATTTATCATTGTTTTTGAATGTTCGTTGTTCTGCAAAACAAATATAGACACAATCCCAGTACTGATTGAATATATTTTCATCTATATTTCTGGAAGAAATTTTAATATAATCTTCTGGAAAATAATAAGACAATTGTGATGTATTGCCTATCACTAAATTCATTTTAATCCTTTACATATAAACAATCAGCTTGCCAAGTTGATCTGCCCCATAGTGATTTTAAAACAAATCCTTGATCTGTTAAAAATTTATTAATCTCATCAAAATGACACATACCAGATCTAAAAGGTATGAAATTTACTTCAATCATTACAACCTTTGCAGATTCTACTGCTGCTTTTGTGTTTTGTAGTGCTATCAACTCACCACCTTCAAGATCAAACCAAATCATATCAATTTTAGGATTTCCTAATTTGGTTAATTCTTCATCTCCAGTTGTACATTCTACTGTTATTTCAGTATCCTTATAACCATCATCTTTTATTTTTTGTTTCAATACCGGATCTGGTGTTACACTATCTGGAATTGTTACATTTTTATAATTATCTGGAAATAAAGAAGAAGCACCAGGAACTGATGTACTTCTAAAAAAGGTAATAGTGCCAGAACGATCATTCAATGCTTTTTGTATTACAGTAACATTTGAATTGTTTGTTCTTGCTAATTTTGTTTTTAGTTCATTAAATTTATCTGGTAATGGTTCAAATCCTATTATAGTAGAGTTTGGCCAAAGTTGTTTAAATCTGATAGTATCAGAACCATCATGACATCCTGCTTCAAGAATAACAGGATTATCTGGTAATAGTGGTACTAAAATCGAATGTGGATCACTTGGTGCATCAATCCACGGTAAATATTCATATCCTTTATAATCGCCCATATTATTCTCCCTTTATTAATTATGATGGTATATAAATACCGTCTTCTGTTAAAACTCTTCTGATTTTATCCTCAAACCAAATACTACTTGTGCATCTTTCATATTTAAAATCTGCAAGTTTGTCTTTTAATTCTTCTACTTGTTCAAAGAAAATACAATCTTTTATTGCAGCCTCTTCTGGATGATGATCAAGAGTATCACTATGAACTTGTAATATTGGAATAGTATGTGTAAGCAATCCTTCATAGAATCTAAAGGGTATTGCATTACTCGTTCCAGATCTTGGACAGAAAACAAATCTATAGTTTGCCACAGTCTGCATGTAATCTTTCCAGTATTCTTTCGCATTTATCTTATAATAGTCTCTGGATGATATGATATCGATATCAATATACTTACCAATTTTATCAAGTGCATCTCTTCTATCTTGATAATGCTTCTCTAGTGTTTGTCCTATAAAAATACACTTATTTATTTTATTTTGGGTATTTACACAATCCTTATAATGAGAGGACACTGCATATCCTAACATTTTACGATCTGTTAATTTATGATCTTCAACATCCCACATATAATAATTTATATTTTTTATTTGAGTTATTCTTTCAAACTGTGGAACATTATGCTTCCATACTGTATTGTAAACTTTTTCTCCACCTATAACAACAACTTTAATATTTTGATCATTACAAATGTTTATAAATTCATCAGTATTCCATACCAATACATGATGACCAAAATGATCATTGCCTATAAAAATTAAATCAAGTCCATTTGCATCAGATGGATGTTTTATTAATTTAACATCACCATATATGTTCTTTATGGCATAATAATAGTTCTCAATTACTATGCTTCTTTCCCAATCCATATAACATATTATACCAACTTTCATATTGTCTCCTTAAAAAATTCTATGTAGTTTTTCCAATATGAAAATTTTAATTTTTCCATATTATATTGTGTATTTTTCATTTCTTCCAATTTTTGTTTAAGGAATGCTTCTGTTACTTCATTCCAATCATTAACAAAAATAACAGGAAGATCAGTAAACATCTTTTCTAATCCATGATATCTTTTCATAACTGGATAACGATTTAGATATAGAACTTCCCAACTTCGATGACAATCTAATCCATTTCCTCTTGGACATATAACAAAATGGTGATCCTTAATATCATCACAAAATGCATGATAGTTTGAATGATTTGGTGGTCTAACAGTAGCCCATGACTGACGACTAAAATAGTCATATGCTGGTTGTCTATCTGGCTTCCATGTATTAACATTACAATTTAAATATACTAATCTGGATGGAACATTTTCTGTTCTTGATTTTTCTTGTAGTATTAATTTTCTTTGTGGTTGACCAGTTATGTAATCATTTTCCAATCCAATTGGAAGAGGAAAAACTCTATCATCCACACACATAATATTTTGCCCAAACCAATATTTACAATTTGGAAAATTACCGACAAGATCACAATTTACAGGAGTATCACCATTATGGGTTATTATAATAGTAGAGTCGTTTGGAATTGTTCTCTTTACAAACTCAACATCGGGATTATTGGAATAACTAAACCCAGATTTTCCTGTAAAATATTCTTTAAATTTATCGCCCCAGATATATTCATCATATTGTATCATTTTAATATCCTCTCTGCCATTGTTGAGAACTTAGTATGTGGTATCCTTGATTTCTTAATGTTGTTATATCATGTTGTGTTGGAATATGTTTAATATCTTTAACTCGTATAGCACCAACATTAATTGTCTTATAATTTTTATATTTAATCATATAGTTTCCATATAAATCATCTGATGCAAATCCAGACCAAGCATTCAGATCTAATGAATGCAATATTGCTTCATCCCATCTTTTACCATTTTTGGCTTCTATAAAGCTTCTAAGTTCTCTCATGTAAGTTCTATTTAAAACCATATTATGATTGATGAACGAAATACCAGATGTGGTTGGTTCTCCCATCAGTGTTTCATAGTTTTTTCTATAGTCTTCATGATATTCACCAGTATACGCTCTTGCATATGGGAATACATTTGTTTGTGTGATATTTACATAAGGATTTTGTAAAAATACTATATCCGAATCACATGTTAAATAATCTTCGGATAAATCGGGTATTATTTGATCAGTTCCCACTTCTAATAATTGTTGATAAATCCATCCAGCTCTATCAAAATATTTACCACCAGAATTTTTCCAATATGACTTTATCTGTTCCACTGAAAGAATATTTTTAATTTCTTTTTCGTTTATAAAATTTGTATTTGGTATATTTGGATTTTCAGATGTTATAAGGAATATTCTTTTAATTTCCATAACATCTCTCAAAGAATTGCAACATGTTTCTACTGTGGCTTTATCTTTTGGATGGAAGGGTATTATTGCATCATTTAATATCATATAAATTTTCCTGTCAATTTAGAATGTATGTGTAGATTATTTATCTTAATTTTATTACCATTCCAAACCACGAATGGATTATTATTTTCCATAATAACTTGTATCGAATTTTCTTTTATTTTTTTACCAATTTCTTGAAAAACAGAAAACCATCCTGGTTTTGATTGTGGATCATGAACTGCTGGAAGTCCCCCTATATACTGACCATATGAAGAAGGATCAAATACAGAATTAAAATGATTAAAATTATTAGTATATCGTTCTGTAGTACTACCAGTTGGTAAAATTGGTATCATTTCACATCCGGGATATACTCCCAGTATTCTCATTTCAGTTGGATACCCTTGATATTTGTTTCTTAATGTTTCAGATGGTAATGCATATTCTTGTTTGAATAGATCTGTAATTTTTGTAATTCCTGGTACATCCTTTATGAATGTCATACCCATAACAACTTCGTCATGTGAATGTGCTGTTATTGCGAATCCATTATATTTTTGAGACATTAATTCAATTATTTTTTCTGGATTTTCATACAACAACACATCATTATCGAAAGTAAGAACATTACTTAAATTTCTATCTTCCATTAATTTTTTTATATAAAATAATCTAAAAGAAGATCCTCTCCACATATGATCTTCTTTATTGAAATAATTTAAATCCTTTAACCATTGAAATTCTGAATATTGATTAGTGTTTATTGTTATAACACCTTCTCTTTCATATGCAGAATCAGTTAAAAGATAAATTGGTATATTTGAGTATTGTTTTATTTTTGTTATACAATCTTTTAAATGATTTGGTATTGGTGTATTTGTGTGATATAAAATTATAGACATTAGATTACCTCTGGTTTTTGAACCAATATCCATGTTTGTACTGGTACTTCTGGGTCATTTTTGACTATTTTATTTTCATCCATTATTTTGAATATATCCGGCCAATATACATCTTTATACATTAGTTCTAGATATTTTTTATTTCCCCAATAACCAACTTCTTTTATATCAAATCCTGCAAGTTTACATAATACTGCAAGACCCATTGGTGTAAATCCAGAAAAATGAAATGGTGTATCGTGTGGTATACTAAGAATAGGAACTGCTGTGTATAAAAATCCACCCGGTTTTAATATTGAATAAAGATTTTTCATGCAGACTAATGGATTATATAAATGTTCTAATGTATGATTAAATAATACAAAATCAAAATCATTTCCAATTTTATTTGAATTTATTGTATGTAAATCATTATCCTTATTTGTTTCATAATCTGAAAAATATTTTTCCGTATAATGAATATATGGTAATTCAAAATCTTTTTTATATGTGTAAAATAATTTGTTACCAATATCAAATCCATATTTTTTAGACCATTCTCTAAATTCTAAAACAGAAAATAATCTTGGACAATCTCGCTTACTCCATTGTTGTAAATCAAGATCAATAGTTTTCATATCTGAATATTTTGTAAAATAATTTTCAGGTTTTACAACATGAGTAGTGTATATTTCTTGTATTTCTTCTTCTGTTAAGTATTCCATATTACCTCTATTTTATTCCAATTTGATAATGCATAATTTTGATGTATTTTGCATGATAAACTTTTATCAAACAGTCCTGTCCATTTATCTGGTAAATATACTGTGCTGGTTTGATTCAGAAAAGCCCCCCACCAACTGAAAGAACTATTAGCAACAATATTAATATCACACATACTCATAAGACACAGGGATTTGAATTCATCAGCATCAATGAACTCCATGTGTTTTAAATTAAAATTATTACGACACCATTCAAGATCGTCAGAAAAAATTAAATAAAGATTTTCAGAACCAATTTTATTGAATGCTTCATTATAATAATTTGATTTTGTTAAATTGCCCCACACATGCTCTGCTATCATATAATCACCTCTTCGTATATGAACAGATACTATTGGCATATTGTATTTATTTTTTAAATCCCTAATCTTCTGAATAGCATATGAACTATGTTCATTTTTAAATTTTAAAAAGTTAATATATTCAGTTCTACAATTATTATAATAACTTAAATTTTGAAAATATCCATCATATATTGTTCCCAGTTGTTGTTCATAAACTTCTGGATAAAATTCATAAGGACATCCATAATTTTTTCTAATTAAATGTTCACCATTTGATGGTATATAATCCACATCAAAGCAATTCCAAAATTGATGTGAAAACCCAGTTCCTCGTTTTAAATAAAATTCCTGACCAGTTTTATGTTTTATTGAAAATAATAATCCACATTGAAATAACTGATTTCCCAATCTACCACCACCAAAATTATGCATAGTGTTTGCTATCATTATATTATTCCATTGACCAATCTATCAATATCAGATTTATATGAAGAATATGGTCTTGGGCAATGAGCATCGATATAATGTTCTGATTTGACACCATCATATGACCAACTATTCCAATACTGTCTATCTACTCTTAAACTACATGTATCTCTTGGTTTGTTGCCATGTCTTGTAGTTAATACAAATCTACTTTTATCTGGAAACAAATTCACCATTTTATTACAATGTTGCTCATCAGCACCCCAATGCATCATGAGTTCTGTTTGATTTTGTGGAACATGGTGATAAGTACATTCTGTCCATTTTATTTGTTTTAAAAATTCCTCATAAGTATCAGGTAAATTTAATATTTCTTTAAAAGTATTACCAGTTGCTACATTATAACAGCAGGGAAAAAGACCTATTGCTTTGGCATTCATGTTTACAAATTTATCATTTGGAATAGATTGTAATGAATCTATAAAATATTTTTTAGATATTGGAAGCATATCTATATCAGAAGTTATCCATGTTGCATTTAAATTATTTATTGGATACCAATATCTAGAACACTGTGCTTGTATATGCAATGGTATGTCTGATACAGGATTAAAATGGACAACTTTTCCATACTCTTCTGTTGGTTTTATTGATGAATCACCAACAAGAAATAATATTGGGGTTATATTAAATTTTATTTTCCATATTTTAGATACAATTGGCCAAAAGTCCAAATAATATGGATTTGTAGTGGAACTCATTATTGCATAATCTATTTTCATTATTATATTTGCCTTTGATATTCAACAAACAGTTCTTGATTTATACTTGCTGGAAATTGTGGTCGTCCAATAAATTGACCATGCTCATCATTATATAGAATCGAAATAATCCAGTTATTTGTCCTGTCGTTATGAAAATTATTATCATCATGAACAATCATATCATTTATAAACGCATCATATACCTTATCAGTTAAAAATACTTCATCCATTGCTAAGTGGTGTTTATTATTTCTAATGTAATCTTTTGTTATTGTTTGTAATGAATGTAATTTGTTTGTTCTTTTAATACCAAACATACCAGCCTGTATTTTATTCTTATGGTGGGGGTGATCTCTCATTATGTGAAGAGATTTATCACTGTTTAACCATTCATTAACAGCAGATACTTCTCTTTCAGTTATATGACTATCAATATCCCTTGAGATAAAAACATCACAATCATCATAAGCAAAAAATCTCCACAATCTTCTAGAGTGACCTGAACCATTTTGCAATATCAGTTCAACATTCTCTTTTTGTTTTAATAGATTTAATACACTTGGTGGAACTGAATTGTCATAATAAATTCTACATTTCCAATCAGGATAAAACTTTTTACACAAATCTGCATTTACCAATGCATTAACAGTATATCGTTGACTATTACCAAATAATGAAAATGATACTATTTTTTTCATATTAATTCTTTTATCTTGTTGTAAATTAAATCATCTGCGCCCATAAACAATTTTATTGTTTCTAAGTTATTCTTGACAGAAGTTATTTTTGAATAATACAAATCTGGAGTTAGTGTAGAAATATCAAAACTATCATTTAAAATAATAATTCCATTTGAATCAAAATGATTACTTATTTTTTCAGTTCCATAATATACAGGAATAGTTCCAGTTGCAAAACAGTCTGTTACTTTTTCTGTAAAATAAGTATTATATTTGTAATTTTCTATAGTTATACTGAACATGTAATCATTTAATGCTTCTGCTTTACTTTTATGGTGATAATGTTCTGTTCCGGATATACCAATTTTTTTACTACCAAATATACCACCATATAAATCTACTGAATTTTTAAATTTTTCAGCCAATTGTATTCTCTGTATATGTCCTTCTGTGCTTTGATTGGGAGAAGCAAGTAATGAAACTAATTTTGTTTTATTATATATTTTTTGATCTTGATATGGTGTCCACGGTAAATTACTACCAGAATAACAAAATTCAAATAAATTAGTATCCAATTCGATGAGGGTTTCATCACATGTAAAAATTTTATTGTATGAATTTTTATATTTAATTAAATTGTTTTTAATATCATTAAATATATTTTGTTTAACAATTTTAGATTCACAGAACCAACCAAACTTATTTTTTGTTTTTACCTCGTTTGCTCCCCGTAATAAGCCATTGTCAATATAAACTTCTGCTATACCGGAATCTTTAGACCATTTAAAGTTTTTAGGTGGATTACTACCACTTGAAGAATATTCTATTTTAAATGGTGCACCTATTGCTTTTAACATATTAAATCTCACATGGCATAACTTCTCGATAGAACATTCTATCGAGTCTTATTGATTCTAAAAATTCTTGATTTGGTCTTATATTTGATTTATGGTTATGATAACACTTGAATGTTAGTGATGGATTTTTAACTTTATACCCTGCCTGTTCTGCATGATATGGTATTGTATTATCATTACCAGGAACACCAAAATAGAAATTGCAATTTTGCATATTACATTTTCCCTTCCAACACCAGACATCTTGTGACCATTTTCCAAATCCCATAGTAAATGGTTTATGGTATTCTCTTCTAGAAATACAATAAAAATCAGTATCTGTTATTTTATTTTTTAAATTATTAAAATCTTCTGTAAAAATTATATCATTATTTGCAACACATGATATACCATCTTCTGATATATAATCTCTAGAAAGATCAAATAACATTTGAAATGAGCATCGTTCATCTCTAGAAATACAAACAACTTTATTATTTTTTCCAATCGGATGATTAATTAAATGTTCTAGAGTTTCTTTTGGTGCTATTGCATAAATTTTATCAATACAACTTAATGAGCAATTTTTTTCTATTGCTTCAAATACTTCTATATTTCTTTGATCATCTTTAAAATAAAAATACTCAATAAAAAGATTCATAATATTTTTCCTTCTGCTTGCCTACGATTTATTACTTGTCTGGTATATTCCCTTTTACCATCCGTTTTGGAAAGAATGATTGTAACTTTTGAATCTGCTCTTACTGAACATACTGTATCGGGTAAAGATTTTCTTTTTTCTTTTGGTTGACCATACCATAGATCCTTTAAAACAGGATGATCTAATTCTGGTACATCAACTGCACAACCAGTTAACCACGAATTTATAAAGGAACGAGAACCATCTGTATTATTAAAATAAATTAAAGCACTTTCTGGGCAACCATTTGATTTTTCCACACATGCTATATCCACATCCAATTGATCCATCTCTATTGGTAGAGAATGAACTTCTGAATCTGCATCAATCCATATTACTGGTTCTTGAAATTTATTTAAACAATCTAGTATGAATTTTGGCTTTCTTAAGCAATTCAATGCGTAACTACCAAGACTTGGTAATTGTTCTGCATGAATTCTACCACCAAAACTTTCTATTTTATTTTTTAATTTTTTTGCTGATTCTGAATAAAATGTATTTTGTGAAATATCAGAATAATAAGTTACAAATAATGTTTTCATCGTATAGTTCCTTTTAATCTTCTACTAGCCTGTGTATGTTCTATCACTATTGGTTTTTGCTCTTCAAACCATTTACAGTCAAATACTTTACAATATGATTGATTGAAGAAATATGTTTTTAAACCAGATTTATCATGTATATCCCAAACCTTTTGTAAACTTTGTTGTTCCCATATAGTAGGATTTGATTGACTCTGTTTTTTCCAATCATCAATAAGATTGAAACATTTATCTGTGTAATTAAAAAACATAGTACCACCTGCAAGTGCTTCATCTCCTCTATCAGTACCCCAGGGTCTTAGATGTGTGTTTCTTGGTTGATTCCAAACATTAGGAATAAAATAAGCACCAAAATCACATTCATACAATTCCTTTGAATCAAATATTGTTGGATGTGATCTATATCTACCATCAGCATCTATCCATAAAACAGGTTGTTTATGTAAATATAAAGCATCCTGAATTACTTCTGCTTTCATGGTACAATTATGAACCCATGATCCTTTACTTTTCTTTTCATATGAATAAAATGGTAAATTGAATAATTTACAGGTTTCTTCTAACTGTCTTGCTTCTTCTTTATATTCTGGGGTATAAAAAGTAATAGTGACGGGGTACATTATTTTCTATCCACTTTCTGCATCACTGATGCTAAATCATGTAAAACCACTGCTTTATCTCTTCCGTGTAATCTATCTATCTGACAATAAGTTCGTGGAAACCATTCGGTAGTTGGTTGCACATCTGCCCACGCTTGCTGTAAACTCCATTGATCCCATGATCTTGTCATTGATTTGGATAATTCCAGCCACCTCTCAACCATTCTTATTGTACTTTTACATTTACGAAACAGCATAGTACCAGAATTAAACCACATCAATTCTGTTTGAATTGGCCAATTCTTTGGAAGTTCTATTTCTTCTCTTCCAACAGGTGTTTTCTTTCTTGCTCCCGGTTCTCCACGAACACCAAAATCCATAGGTGTGTCAATAAACAAATATGGGTAACTCATTATTTTTGCATCAGAGTCTACCCATACAACACAATCAACATCTTCATTTAATTTTTTAAGTATAAATTCTGGTTTTATATTACAATTATCAACCCAGGAACCTCTGTCTTTATATTTTTCTATATCACAATCTATATTGAATTTTTTACAAGATTCTTTTAATCTTTTTGCCATATCCGCATATATGCCATTATCAGTATAAAAGTTTATAATTTTAAATTCATTCATTATTTATTTCTTCTTAAAGATTTTTTAACAGACAATGCATCTCTTCTTTGTTTTCTTCTATCAGTTACTGTTGAAGAATTTGGTTGTGATACGACATTTAAATAATCTTCTACTGGAAATGGTTTTGGTTCTAATTTTGGTTGTTCTTGTTTTTGATAAATTTCAGATTGTCGTTCAAAGTTTCTTCGTATTTCTACTTGAGTTATTGGTGTAAATTCTTGTTTTGGTTGTGGTTCTGGTTCAAACTTGTTTATTGTCGGAAAGGTAATAGGAGCATACTGCTTTAGTTGCTCTTTACCCTCACTCTCCCACCAATTCAGGTCGAATTTTGGAACAAATGATTCAAATACTGAACCACAATTCCACGAAAACCATTTAAATCCTCGTTTGACTGCTATTGGATACCATTGTCTTAATGCTTCTGCTGTTTGATCAAGAGTTTTATCATAGTTGTATGCTTTCTTCATATCAAACTCTTGGACTTCATAGCAGTATTTTTCTTTCATACTGTTTGCTTTTAGATCATTACCCACCCATATAATATTTTTAACACCAATGTAATGTAACCATTGTATTGCAAATGTTACTGACTTGTGGGGTCCTCTTATGAATGGTTGATTACCAGTAAAAAGAGAAGATTCCAAATCTGGCCAACGAGTGTTTGTATCATAGTTACAAAGCACCACGCTCTGAGCGTTTGCTCCAGATGATACTTTACCTTCTGGTAGTACCTTTATAATTTCAGGATTGCTATATGCATTAGCACCTTCAGTACCATGCATCTCATTCAGATAATCTGCCATGATCCAGAAGTGAGGTTTATTTATTTTTCGTATAACAGTGCTAACGGCAACTACTGGTAAACCCAAACTAAAAGGATCTACCATATTCAGGGAAGGACCCGAACACGCTAAGACACATGTATTTGCTGGAAAATAAATTTCTGACATCTCATGAATTATTTATCATAAAAGATTCAATCGTTTCCTTTAATTGTTTTGTATAATTTAAAGGATTTTCTTGAAATACAACAGTAGCACCATCTTCACAACTCATTAAAATAACAATATTCTTTACTGGTATGCCTGTTTGTTCTTGAAACATAATAGCATATGCAGTTGCTTGCATGAAGTATTCTTTAATACTCTTCTTATCCTTTTCCGCAGAAGAGGTTTTAAAGTCTATTATAGACAGGTTTCCATCAAACTCAGCAATACAGTCAACTCTACCTGCCAAACCCAACAGAGAGGATTGTAGTGCGGTTTCGAGTGCTTTAATGTTGTCTATCTTATTCAGTTCTG
>Ga0114973_10001694_pt1 | contig 16241 bp, 32 predicted proteins | sample M_140807_MF_Meta_FD_87025 | JGI IMG/M metagenome (GOLD analysis project Ga0114973, IMG submission 87025) | Freshwater microbial communities from Lake Montjoie, Canada to study carbon cycling - M_140807_MF_MetaG | ecosystem: Environmental > Aquatic > Freshwater > Lake | place: Lake Montjoie... | reverse complement strand
TGTGCATTTCCCCTTGCTCATACTCTTTTGGAGTAAAGTTTAAAGTGTAAATATATCCTACTTTATGTTTGTAAGTTGGATTATCTGAATCTGATATTTTTAAAGCCTTTACAACAAATGGTGTTTTATCATCTTCTGTTAGGCCTGAAGGCAAGTTCATCCATACGATTTTTTCAAATTCAAAATGTTTGATAAGTTCTGCTTCTACTTGAGTGCGTTGCTCTTCAGTTAGTTGGGTACAATTGATTCCTGGAATGTCATAACCACCACTATAAGTCTTATCTGCACTACCGCAAATAGATAATAATTTTTCTGTTAAATTTGATTTCATAATTTATTTTATTTATATATTATATTTTGTAATCGTTTAATTTCATCAATTACATCGTCACCTAATTCAATCTTGGACATCAGTGTTAGGTCCATTACTTGAGAATAAAGCAAGTTTATTAGTTGTTGCTGAGCTGCCATTTTTGTAGATATCATCTGTGGCAAGTTTTGTAATTCTTTATCTGTCATTGCTTTTTCTTTTAATGTTATATCTTCAATGTGTTCATATGCACCGTCAGGACCTATTTGGAAGTCGTCTGAGATGTATGGTGGGGTTTTTTCGTTTACTTTGTTCATAATTTATTTTAACAACCTACACCAGGTATTCTATGATCTGTTTCAAAGGTTTTGGTTTTTTTAGTAATAATATTTTCACAATTATAATACTTAATCCAACCTTTTTCTATCAACTCTCCAACGAGTGCTTTTAATTCTGTAACCCCATCCATATCCATCACCTCTAACGCCTCATTTATAGATGTTCTATCATTGTCATAAATTCCACGTAACCAACTAGTATTATCCCAATTGTCTATTTTCCAAGGGTGTGTTCGTTTGTCTGTAAATTTAACATCTATATTATCGGAATAAAAATCATTTGCATCATAATCTCTATATATCCGTGTTACTTCAAAACAGTATTCATTGGTTTCATGTACACAACCTTCAAAATAGGTTAAATCTAATTCTTTCTGAGGTTCTGGTATTGCGTCTGGTTCTTCTTTAATATACCACTCTCCGTTTATTTGTATTCTATTTTCCATATTATTTATTTTTTTATCCATTTTCTATCTGAATTTAATTCATATGCTCCGATAAAATCATCATCTCTTTTCCATTCTCTTGGAGATAATATAGATAAGGTATTTACTCCATCAAAGCAATATAAGTAGTATGTTTTACCAATTACAGGTTCAAACGATATTTTAGATTCCCAAACCATAACTGAAGTATTATACTCATTATACATTTTTTCAATACGATCAATAACCTCTTGTTTTTCTCTTTCAAAAACATCTATCATTTTTTTAGATGCTTCACTTCTTGCCATCGATACATTTGGTAAATTAAACGACGGTGCGCCTAAATTGGTTGGATACAATTTTAAATTAGCATCGTAGCCATTTACATCGTTCCAAACAACTAATTCCGGTTTCTTTTTTTCTTTATTCATTTATCGATTTTTGATTAAACCTAAAAGTAATCCTAATACTAAAACAGGCCAAAGTAATATTGACGCAATTCTTTGTTTGTTAGAAAACGCAAAATCAGATTCTTTAAGAAAAGTTGCACAAACGACATCAATAGTAAACATTAATATTGTTCCAATTGCTAAATATGTAACTAAATTTTGTATCATTTATAATAAGTTGTTTCGTTGTAACCAAGTTTTTTGTGCATGGCAATTTTTACAAAGAGTTTGTAAATTTGAAGATAAGTTATAATGATGGTCGCCATTGATATGATCTAAATCTAACTGTCTTCTGTGAATAATATTTGCAGTGCAAGTAAATCCTAACCTAGCATCAATATTTTCACAATATTCTTTTTTGATTGGAGTTACTCCGATTCTGTAGCCATTTCTAGCAGGTTCAGTTGCAGCGTGAAAACAATGCGCGCATAACGGAGATTCAACATAAGCTGTTTTATTAGCGCCTACTTTCCTTCTAGGAAATGCACAGCCTTCATTACAACATCTATGTTGTTCTGCTAAATTTGGATAAATTTTATATCCTTCGGAACCTAAATTATACTTTGCCATATTAAATAAAAGTATTTAGGTAGGGCACTTTTTAATCAGCTCCCTACCTAAATAGTTATAATTACTTTACTGAAGTACTATCAGCAATTACTGAAGTCGTGTCAGTTTCGTGAGATGTTGAATCTGTTACAGAAGTTAAATCTACTGCAGGAGTTTCAGTTTTAGGAGAATTACTTCCACATGAAGTGAAGCTAATCATAACTGCCATAATGGCCATTGCAAAAATTGTGTTTTTCATTTTTTATTTTATTTTTTGTTATCAATATAGAATACCTATATTTGTGGAGCTGGAGGGAATCGAACCCTCGTCTTGAACAGCTAATCCAACGGACTCTTTCACAGGCTTAGTTGCTTTTTCTAAATCAACAAAATATCGAGTTTGTATTGCTACTCACACTCGCAACCGGTAGGCAATTTAGTTAGGGTACAAATTACAAAAACCAAAGGCATGCACATTTTTTTAAAGTACTGGTAAGTGCGACCTGTCGGTTAGGCTGCCATAGCAACTTCACCACCTACGAATGCCATAGCGTCTTCGAAGGTCCAAGTTGATAATTCGTTGTCGAATATTTGTTTACATAGGTTATTAAAGTGTTTCCAATGCTAACACTGCCTGCATCATCTCAAAGAACTACTGACTGCCAATCAATTCCAAGTCAACCCCATTAGCTGAGGATGATAAGGCCCATCCCCAGAAAGCCATTAATTAATATAAATATAAGTAATTCTTTTCAAATTACCAATTCACATCCATATCTTCATCGCCGAATAAAATTTCTTCAGTATCAACAACTACGCCATCTTCTTCTTCATCATGCTCGTCATCTTCAACTGGTTCTGAAATTTTACCGACATTAACTATTGGATTTTCGTCATCTTCAAATTCCGGAATACCATTTTCGTCGATGTCATATTTTTTGTAAAACAGGCGAGTTAGATATGTATCAATACAATGATTCATTTCAATATCTACGTATAATTCCTGATATACTCTTCCATCTTCACACATTACATCGTAAAGGAATTTCTTTTTTCCTACGGGTCTTACGAGGCATATTTTACCTACTAGTTTGCGATCACAATAACGGAATACTACAATTTGATTGTTTGAAAACTTTTTCTTTTTACCTGTCTTAGCCATTTGTTAATTTTTAAAATAAAGAATTTAATTATGCGGAATATACGTCAATGATGCGAGATTGCGATACTGACTTAACTTCAAAGTCTTGAGGATAATCCTTAAACTTTTCATGCACAATTGCCTCTGCATCTGTTACTGATTCAGCTTTAACTAAATAAGCTTCTGTCTTTTTCTTAACGTGACCTTTGTCAGTTTCGAATTCTAATTTTACTGTTGCTGTGTAATACATATTATTTTGATTTTAAATTGTTTGTATAATATTTGGTACATCCTAGGATTATAGCGATTAAAACAGCTACTACTACTATAGCTAGTCCTAATGTTATAGGTATCCAAAGTGGACTGGTTACCCACCACCATGACCAAGTAGCTACTTGCCCGATGCCCGCTAATTTTAGTACTAAAAAGATTAAGAATAGTACCGTACCTAATCCAATTCCATTACTTGTTACTAATTGTTTTTCCATTTCTTATTATTTAATTTTTATATATATAAAGATAAGTATTTCTTTTCAATCTACCAAATTATACGGCAAATTTCTTTCGAAAACTTTTAATTAAACCAGGATAAAATGCATTAATAACTTGAGCAATGTCTTCTGGTATGCCACCAAACTTCGGGCCGTCTAAACTTGATTTATGTCTATATACTTCTTTGATTGCACTTTTAATAAATACTGACAACATATATGTTGCATTTGTATTATCTTCTGTGATAGAGTTTCTATTTGAAGCATCTAACATAGTTTGCATCATTGTCAATTTACAAACAACTTCTTCCTTCTTTGAAAGTTTAGACGGCCAAGATATTTCTGGTTTCTTTTCTCTTTCTTTAAATCGCTGATTGTAATACCAATCTATAGATAACATATGTCTAGTAAATACAGATGCATCCACATTCGGAACTTCAAACTCAAATCCTTTAAGATACATTAAAGTTTGGTCCTTTTCTAAATCTGATAAAGCTCTATATTGTTCGACTGTCATTATTTTAAACTTGATACTACGTATAATAAATTAACTAATTGTATTGGAGACACATAGCCTAAGCTAAACTCTTCTCCAAACTTATCACTGATATTTTTTCTATCAGGGGCGAATATTTCACATTCTATATCTGGACCACTTGAACCTCCGAACCTCGAAGCCATTAATAGTGATGCAGCATCGTCAACATTTTTAGTTTGAGTGCATTTAGCACCTAATCCATTTTTTGCGACTACTGTATATCGATTTGGAAATGTGATTTGAAATCCATTCGCAAATGACTTAATTACCGGTTCGTGATTTACTAATTGCATGATGCTTTGTTTATTTCAGAGTCTGTAATAAATTTGTCCGTTAATTGATATTTTATTTCAAAATCTGTATCATCGATAATCGCCTCTACTAATCCTGCATCTTTAAGAACATCAATGTGATATTGAGCAACGGCTCTTAATAAACAAGAGATAAATTCTTGCTCACTTATCATTGGATCTTCATGTTTATTAAAACTTTCTAGAGATGCGACCTCTACTTCATATTCTAACAAATCTACAAAAGAATCAAATTCTTCAATACCATACTCATCAAGAACTAAAGATTGAAATCCTTCATCTCTTAAGGTAGGCTTAACCTTTTCTAGGTAAATTGTAACGTCTACTGGATACATATCTATTTTATTTTTATAATACTTAAAGATAAGACAAAACTTTCAATCTACCAAATCTTTTTTAAAGAATTTCATCAATTATTTTAAGTTTTATTGCTTCGTCTGAATCTATAAACCAATCTTTCTTAGTTTTGTATACTTTCTCAAGCTTCTTTTTAGAAATATTAGTCAACTCTAATGTATGAGTTTCAATCATTTTTTGAAGGCGTTTTGCTTCAATTACATCATCTTCCATTTCTTTTACAGTGCCAACAACACCTGAAGATACTTGATGATATAAATAAGTTGATTTTGGATATCCAAATCGTTTATGACCTGTTATCGAAATTAAAAATCCGCAAGACATTGCACATCCAGTTACAATAGTATGTACTGGAACTTTAGAAGCTCTCATAATTCCTAACAACCCAAAACATTGATATACAGAGCCACCATATGAATCAATATATAACTTAATAGGCTTTGGTGTATATACAAGATCATGTAACTTGTAAATCTTACGCAATTCCTCGTCGTCTTCATTAATTTCAATAATAGCTTGAGAAATTTTATTAATAGAATCTTGGTTAACTTGTTGAGCCAAGAATAAATTTCTTTCTTTTGGGTTTTTTAAATCTAGCATAATTTATTATGAATTTTAAATTTTAATAATGTTTTTATATACACGCACAAATCGAGTATTTGGTCCTGTATTAACTCGCTTAACATACGCCAACTGACGCTCATAGCCTGGAATATACTTCATGTAATTTGCCACTCTGTCAAAGTCATCAAGACCCCATTGTTGGGACGAATTATGACCACACAATTCTACATAACGATTGTAACTTGTTTTCAAAGGATGATCTGGTTCGAGTCCTCTTACCCAAAGCTTGATTTCACGGCAGGTTAGGATTGAACCTGGAGCTGCAGCAGTAGTCAAAAAGTTTTGAAACTCTGCAATAAACTTATCCAATGCCTGTTTTCTAGTTACCAAAGATTAAAACAATTAAACGTCCTACAATAGTGAATATTCCTAAAATGATTGCAATTGCGTAAATTGCATCTCCTAAATGATCTTTTCTTTGCATATTAATAATTAATTAATTTGAATTTAATTAATTTGAATTTAAGCGAAACAGAAGGCCCGTAATATTTCGGATCGTAATTAGAGTCGTCTAAACTAATTGAATAGCTTCGATTACTTAAATCTAATACAGGATTTGCTAACACAAACTTTTTCATTTGTTCAATCGGCATTGCCTCGCAATTGTAATACTTACTGCGAACACCTCCTTTTCTAAGATCAGTGTACATTCTTGTGTAATTGTTTTTAGTAGTAATACCACACGCGGTATTCATTGCTTTGCGATACTCAGCTACTTTTTTAATTAAATTCATATTTTTATTTTTAATTTCTATACATAAAGATAAGTAAACTCTTTCAATTTACCAAATCTTTTTTCAAATTATTTTTTGAAAGTTTCGTTATAATATTGTCTTGCCGTCATATCACCTTCACTAACAACTCCTTTTACCCATGCATTCATTATTTGTTTTTCTTCCATTTCTTTGGCTTCTGCTAATTCATTAGAATATTTACATACATCTTGAAAAGACATTTTTAAAAATAAACATTCTACTGCTGTTTGTTGCTTTTCCATTGTGTTTAGTTTATTTTGTAAATGTAAAGTGTATCGATTTTATTATCTGTTACCTTTAACTGGATGGTTGGAATTAACGGCTGTGATGTAACAAGTTCGTCATCTATTAGTGAGAGCTCGTAAATGCAAAATGCCATAAATGCAATAAATGTAATGAGACCGATGGTTTGTAAAAATATTTCTTTCATTTGATTTTTATTTTAAAGTAAATAGTGACTTAATAACATACCTAGCACTATCGATGCTGCGGTTATCGCAATATACATTGCATTGGATTCTTTTTTATTTTCTTGCATTGGTTTTATACCGATTTATTAATTTTAAAATTCTTCTACTATTCCTAATACTTCAGCTAATATGAATAATATACCAGCAAATGTCAATTCACCTCTAATTAAAGTAATACCTGCTATTATCCTAAGACATGATTTAGCTAGACTAATATTGAAGTGCCAATTTGTTTTTGATTCTTTTTCTTGCATATTATCTATTTTTAATCAACAAAATCCGTACTAATCCAATACCATTTATCATTAAAAACATTAAGATAATAATATCCTCTTACTTTTACATATTCTAGCCATCTTGTTTCTCCATTAATGAATACTGGAAGAAACGCAAACCATTTTCTCTCGATAATTGCTCTGTCTTTTTTCTTTGAATTAAATCTCATATTATTTATTTTATAGTGAACAATCGACCCGTTTTTTGTTGCAATCTCTTCATGTGCTTGCAAGGACTGAATCGACGAAATTGTCTTGCTGTGCACTCACAATCTGCTATAACAAAGTCACGAACCGTTACCGTGTAATAACTTAACTTTTCTGTCTTTTTATTACGAGATCCTTGCTCGCTGTATTCTTGAACGTTTATCATGAAGCTTGTATTTTAAAGTCTATTTCTTTGCCCTAATTTACGCATTCCATACTCAACGGTTAACTGAGTGAATTCTACTTCGTTTTCAAAATGATGCTTATCAAACTCAATAGATCCTTCTCTAGTAAACCTTTTTACACTCATACCTGATTGCAAATTAATAAAAGTACTTTCGTCGACGGTAACAATGTCTCCAACTTGATAATGAACTGCGGGAGTTTCATATCCAGCATTTTCGAAAATTTCTTTTTTAACTAACAATTTAAATTCTTTGTGTATCATATTCTTTATTATTTAATTTCTATTCTTAAAGATAAGTAAACTTGTTCAATTTACCAAATTTATTTTGAAGTTTTTTCGCCGTTCAAGCTGCGGTTAAATTTTACGATACCACCCTTACCCTTTACTCGCACAAACTCGCATCGCTATATACGCCATCACAGAACAAAATTGCAATTTCGCAATCCGATCCTTGATAAATGAGACTAACCGATCCTTCATTGAAATCGAGGATGTTTTCAATGACATCCCATTCTATATAAATCTCGTGTTTGCTGTTATAGGTAATTAAATAAAATTAATGCCGTTAGTGGTATAATTAAACCTAATAAAGCACCTATTCCTAATGCAAGAAAGAATCTATTTTCAGGTTTCATCTTGATTAATCTATTTTCCAAGTCAAATGTTTTAATTATAAATCTTTTCATATATTTCTTTATTATTTTATTTCTATTCTTAAAATTAAGACGAAATTGTCAATTTACCAAATTTATTTTCGAGTTTTTTTTCAAATTTTTACGACTGAGTCGTTTAGTAGCTCGAAAGGCTACCGCAGAAAAGGCCGGCCGTACAAAAGCCGATTTCAGCCCTAGCTATGCAAGAGTATTCGAAGGTATTGGATAGGCTGTTTACGGCGGGTGTACGAACCCCTGATTTTGGTTGTAAAGACTCTACTGGGAATTGGGGGAATAGGGTCGTATAACCTATTGATACTTAATGAGTTATAACTGCCTGAGTATCAATGAGTTATAGAGTATAGAATAGGCCGCAATGGTTATATGTATCTTGTGCTAGCGCGGGATCGACAGTCGCGAAAATTTTCATGCTAGGATTCGGAATTGAGAGTCTTGAGAGAATTTCGGTTGATCGTGAATTAAGGCGTGATGTGAATGGCCGAAGTGGAATGGGACGAAGGAATGGATTAAGGGAACCTTAACCATCCCAAACCAGGTCTATATGAAAAAACTTATTGTCTCAATAAAAATCTAATAAAGGCCCCCTGCGACCGAATTATTTCGTCTGTTTTCAGTGAAATTATACCCTTGATTCAGCGGTCTTTCTCCCTTGATAATCTAGGGTTTTACTCGAAATAACCCTTGATTGTAGTTGATATAACCCTAGATCAGCTATATATAACCCTAGATAATTGCAGCCTATACCCTAGATATCTATCGTCTTTACCCTAGGTTATTCTGGCTTATACGCTTCTATTATGCTAGAGAGTATTACTCGATCGTCATCTTTATATAGCCGCTCTATGTATTGCGTCCAATATAATAGCCATGACTTGCGATATTGTGTGAATAGCTCTTTGGATGATATATTGAGTTCTTCGGCTATTGTCCATCCATGAAACCAAGCTGTGTATTCTTGCTCCGTAACAATAGCCTTATCTCTTTTAATAGACTTTCGCATTGCAATGAAAGAGCTTTCTGATTGTTCAGCATGTCCCGCTTCATGTAATAACCCTATAATCAATCCAATGGTTCCTTGCGCTCCTGTTGGAGCAGTGATTAATTGCTCTTCTTTGTAGTATCCAAATGAGTTAGAATTGAGTTTTACAGTATAGCCCCGAGACTTGAGGTAGGTTACTATTTTGCTCAGGGCTTTACTATAATATTGTTCTGTCATTTAGATTATTTTCTTATTAGTAATTTATTCAATGAATGTGATAATTGAGTTAAGTTATTGCAATCTATGAACTCTGAACCTGTCCCGTACATTCTACGGAATTGCTCTTTACTTCTATAATTCCAGCTTGAGTCAGAACAACTATCACTTACAAAATAAGCTAACGTTTTAATTCCAGCGGCATTCATTTTCTTTACTTGCGTCGCAGTGTGATGTATTGCATACTCTCCACCATAAGATATATTTCTGTCTGAGTATCCAGGCTCTCCATCGCATATATTAATAAAGAAAGCTTCTTTACCATTTGCCATAGAAACTATATCTTTCATTACGGCTTGGTAACATAACCCTTCAGGAGTTGATCCGGTAGGTCGAACCATTTTCAAATTCTCTTTAAGGTTTGCAAATTTATCTTTACGAGAATCATACACTATCCACATTAAAGGAGTCTGATTGTCATAGTCGCCATAGGAACCTCTTACTGAAATAATACAGTCTATAGATGAAACCATTGAAGCTGCTTTTGCTATGGCTACTGAAGTCTTTATAGCTGCATGCCAATTCTTTCCGTCCATTGATCCTGAAGCGTCTACACTAATATGGATTATTGAAGGAGTTACGGTGTTATGTATAACTTGGTTAAATACTCTATCGTTTCCGAAACCTAGCTCCGCAATAAGTCTTCTATCAATACGACCCGTCTCCATTCTCGTTGTCTTTAAATTACGCTCTTCATCGCGAGTCTTAAGTCTTTTACCTAACATAATACCTAACATAATACCATCCTGGATATAGTCTTCTCTTCCACCTTCTACTCTTGTATTGTAATAATTAGAGCTTATTGCATGACTACCTAATATTCCAGAGTCTACTAATGTTTTTGTAACTCCTTTAACTACCATACAACTAGTCTTTCTACCTGATAATACGGTACCGGTATCATTAAGCACATCTCCGCCTACTTCCTCAGGATTCATATTAGACTCAGCGGCTGCATTAACTTTGCTAGCTTCTGACTTAGTTAACTTCTTTTTCTTAATGTCGCCATTTAAAAAGTCTTTTTGCTTTTGAATAGCGTCTTTTAATTTCTTTTCTTCTTGCTGTTCTTTATAACTTTGCTTAGCACTTGGAGCTGGAATATCCATATTAGGATCGATGTCTTTGTCATTTGTATCATCTGATGATCCATTGCCTTCTCCTCCCTCTTCTACATTGTCACCAGCCTCACCTTGACCATTAGTCTCTTCACTTTCATTTTGCTCGGTCTCAGCTTGCCCAGCAACGCTAATTTGATCAATTATCATTTTAAATACTTCGGTAGCTACGTTAAATACATCTTGAGTGGATTTCAATCTGCTAATATTAGCAATATTGATTGTGTTCCAAATGTCTCTCAATCCAGGAAGTATATCAAGAGTTCTATTAGGATTAGCAAAATTGCAAATATGAAACTCATAGTCTTCCCAAGTTAAGTTATTGAATTTACCTGACTTAAGAGCATTATCAATCTCTTTGGCATTGAAGTACTTGTCATAAAGTGCTTGATAATAACCTTGATAGCCTGGAGCCGAGTCATATACAAATTTGTCAATACGTCTATCCTCAATGATGTTTACCAAAGCTTTGATTTTGGTGCTGAGATCGTGCCAAGACATTGTCGGAGCTCCTTTTACATTAGTAACATAATCAGCTAGGCTTTTCATATATGCACTAGTAGTGCTTAAAGAACTGCGAGTTAATTTAAAGTCGGTTAAGGCAATGTGACTACCTTCATGAAGTGCTAACCCTACGGTGCTGTCAAATTCCTTTTCATCCAACTTAGACGAGATAACTACTGTTTCTCCATCGGTATAAGAGCTATCCCCTGACGAATATGATACTCGTATATTATCTTTATTGGTTACAATTCTAACAAAGTTACTGATAGCTCTTTTATATCCAGCTAACTTCACAATATCTACTTTGGACCCTGGGGTACTGGTTTCTTTGGTTAAAAAGTCATCATCCATCCAAAATGAAGAGTTACCATAACTACGAGAGCTAGATTTATATCCTGTATCATATCCGGACCATTTGCTATACTTTTTAGTTAATTCTTTTGTGCTAAATCTTGCCATTGTCTTATTATTTAATTTCTATACTTAAAATTAAGGCCCTTTTTTCGATCTACCAAATTATTTCTCCTATTTTTTTCAAAATAATTACAGTTTTTTCCTATTGAGTATCAATGACTTATAACTCATTGATTATCAATTGAATAGGGGGAGTAGCAACTCTCCCCCTTATTCACCCATTAAATACTAAAACGGATTAGATTTATTAGCTGCTTCGATATCCTCAGCGCCAAATAAGTCATCGGTAGCCGTGTCAGGATTCACACAATATTTTTGTACTATTTGCTTCACAAAAGTTCTTTCAGAGTCAACTCCTCCATCCTCTGAGAAGAAAGGATAAATAGCAACCTCAGCGGCTTCGGCAAGACTGAAGCCATCATATATTAAAGAAGCTAACTCTACAGCTGCACGAGTTGATATTGAGTTTGTTAACTTCGGATTGGATACTTTCAACTCTCTACGGGTCAATGCACTAATTTCTGCAATTGCCTTAACACTTTCGTCATGAGCTGCTGGGTATTTCATTTTCAATAGTCTATACTCCATTTGCTCATCTAATGCATCCATTTCAATAGTAATAAATCGATCCATTAAAGCTCTATCCATAACACGAGTTGAAGTATATTCATTACCTACGTTTGCTGTCGCAATAAACGACACTCCTGGTGCGACTTTTATGGTTGGAGCACCTTCTTTTTCATCTAGGCGCAAATAGCGTTGATTTAAGTCTAACACCGTCATCAAGATGTTCCAAGCTTCTGGATGCGCTCTTGATAACTCATCTAATAGAATAACTGCATTCTCGGTTTGGATTGCTTTAACGAATAACGACTCAGAGAAGTAAGTACCTTCTTCTTTTGAAAAGTGGGTATTACCGATAAGCGTGGCACGCGGATCCTGGGTAGCTCCTAGGTTGAAATAAAAGTCTGGTCTATTCAAAGCACTTACTAAATATTTAGAAGCCATTGTCTTACCAGCTCCTGCAGGTCCTACCATCATAATATTCTTACCACGCATCGCGGAGCGTACTAAATATTTCCATTTAAGATCACTCATAATTAACTGCTCTGGCTTCAAGCCTATTGAGTTATGAATGAATCCTTTTACTTCTTCATGACCAGCGTCATTGGATACTAACTCTATTGGCTCTACGGTCTCAAGAGCAGCGGGGCTTGAGGTAGCCAACATCCACATTCCAGTTACGGCGTCTTGTTGTACTTGAACTCCTTGCTCCAATGCTGCTCTACGAATACCACGGTCGACTTGGTTTGATACATCGATCCCTTCGGTTGTTATTGCCTTTAAAAATCTGCCGTCTTGGCTTACTGTTGCTACAATTACTTTTCTCATTTGCTAAAATTTAATGGGTTTATTTATTATTTATTATACTTAAAATTAAGGTCCTTTTTTCGATTTACCAAATCTTTTTTGAATTATTTTTTAGATATTTTTTACATAAGCCTTACAAGCCCAAGATTTAGCTCCTACCGCTCTATATTGATCTTGACAATATAACCCGGTATCTGAAAGCTCTTGGTTAATATCCCCTACGGTGATTTCAGCTAACATTTCCTCTGCAATCCAAACTTTTTTACCTACTCGAGCATATACAGTGGAATTGTATTTATCATTTACTTTAGAGATATTCATAATAGCTTTTGACTGATATCTACGGAAAGCGTCTATAGGGCTGTCAACATCCACATATGATGTGCTCGGGAATCCTGCCTGACATTTAGTTACTACTAAATATCTACCTTTACCATGCACCATACTATCTGCTGGAAACACTATTAAATCTTTACGGGGTACAACTGTCATTGATTTCATATCTCTTATTATTTTAATTTCTATACTTAAAGATAAGAACCTTTTACCAATCTACCAAATGATTTTTCAAGTATTTTCAAATATTTTTTCAGATTTCTATAACCTATTGATACTCAAGATGTTATATATAGTACTATATATAGAGCGATAACTTATTGTGTATCAAGCAGTTACAGACTAGGTTGATATACCTGTTGACGTCTTACTCCTACCGGGTTCAACGGGATCGTTCCTTAATCGAACTCTTAAAGGTATGAAATTCTTTTGAATGTACCAAATTTTTCTTAAGAAATTTAATTTATTTGGTAAATTGAAAAAAGAGTCTTATTCGTTGCGGAGCTGATCAACGTACGTACTATATATAGAGCGACACATATATATACGATCCGACTTGATATCAAGCAATACGAGTATTTTATCTATATACGTACGTACTATATATAGAGCGACACGTACGCGGATCGTATGAGATCGATTGAGAAGATTTTCAGCGCCGAAGGCGCGTAAAGACGGCCATGAGCGTATAGGAGGATCTATATAAAAATTTGGAAGTGTCGGCAGAAATTTCTATCTGTTACTACCCATTACTTCTACCGATAAAGTCAATATCGTACGGCCGGTATAGATTACCAGTATTCCTCTTTCTTTTTAATAGAGTAATAGATATTGCCAATTCCAATAACTACATGTTACTTAATTTATGAGGTAGGAAATCTAGATGAAATGATGAGGTTTTCATGTACATTCGTCTGTCTTAAATACTCAGCTAGGGGCTTCGCCCCAGTCTGGACAGTCGTTATCTATGCATCTTATTGAGTAATATATAAAGCATTTACATTATTTGCATTGATATATAGATCATATAGTGTAGTACGTGCATATAGTAATGTATATAGCGTTGTAGTCTAGCGAACCCTGTTCGTCTCCGTAGCTGTCTGTTGATTGTGTCTGTTGAATATATTCAGTAGAAGAGCCCAAAGAAATCTTTGAGCTCAACTTTATAATTTTATTCTATTGTTAGTGAGTATTTTTCTTGAACTCCTGGTATTGAGATAAAGTTTGGTGTTACTTTGTATATTGAGTTTAGAGTATGCAGCAAATCGTAGCCATCACACTCTTCTTGCTTTTGAACCTCTGATGTATGAAACCATCTATCAGGACCATCATTAACAAATAAAACACAAGATTCGTTTGATAACCGTAAATTTATAACTGCATTTTTTATTTTAAAACCTGCATCGTATCCGTTTGGATGTTCTCCGTTAAATTTAGTGTCCTCTAGTTTTTCAACCGTTAAGGATGTCATTTCATATTTTTTAAAATTTATTCCGTTTATATTTTCCATGTTATTTCTTTTTAACTATTTCAATTAATTTTTTAAGACATTCAAGTTCTGCTTCTTCGTATGTTTTGTATTCGTACCAATCAGCAACATATTTCTTACCATCTTCATTGTATTGGCTTATTTCCCACCTATACCATGTAAAATCTTTTGCTTGTTGTATAACACCTTCTAATCCATACTTCTCTCTAAACCATCTAAATGCTTGTTGGTAAAGTGGTGATAAACAATCAGAACTGTTTGGGTGTATATGTTTATTATAATATATTTCAGCTATTTCTGGATTATTCCATAAACAACCCGCAATATATTTTTTAAAACAAGGTTCATTAAATCCTAATTCTTTAAGTTCTAATGCTTGTTCATATGGTATAAATTCTTTATTCATATTTTAGTTTTTTTACAATTTCAATTAAATATTTAATACAATCAAGTTCTGCTTTAAATACTTCCATATTACAACCACCTAAAAATAAAGAATAATAATCTTCATTGTAACTAATTTTCCATTTGTTGGTAAAATGCTTATCTTTATTTACTAATAATAATAACCATCTAAATGCTTGTTGGTATAGTGGTGCTGAACATATTTGTCCATGAAATTGCTCATGTGATTTACATTGAGTAGGATAGAATGTTTTATCGTTATGATATAACCCAAAACAAGGTTCATCAAATCCTAATTCTTTTAAAGCTAATGCTTGTTCGTAAGGTATAAATTCTTTATTCATATTATTTTGTTTTATATTGTTCAATAAATATTTCATATCCATCAATGAATGTTTTTTCAATGTTAGGACAATTACCGTTTGCATATTCTCCATTCCATCCTTCACCTGTAGATTTAATAGCTGTGAAATATGCTTCTTTCATATCTGCCTCACTATACATTCTTTCTTGTTTAGGTTCTAATGCACCTTTCAATGACATGTAATTCTCGGCTCTGCGTTTTGCTTCAATAGTATGTAACATTTTTTCTTTACCACAATTACCACAAATAGTTGCTGAACTTGTATTATTATTTGGTATAAAATAGCATTCTATTATTTCAAATTCTTGTTTCATGTCAATTGTATCATCCATACAAGTACATTTCTGTAAGTTTCTACTACAATCTTTACATATTGTGTAAATTTTCATATTAAAAATATTTTAAGTGTTTTACTATCATCTTGTAAATACATTTCAACATTGCTAGCATTGTAATTTGTATATGCTCTTCCATTGTAAGGATCTGAATGTTGTATTACTTCTACTCTTGTTACTTGTGAGGTGTTGGTTTTTTCTTGTTGCCATTTAGCTCCTTTAATAAATGCTCTTTTTTCTAAATAATTCCCATCTTCATCATCTCCAAACATTCTTCTAGCAGCTTCTTCAATTGTTTCTTTATTCATATTATTTATTTCGTAAACTATTTAATAAAACAGGTGTGTAATTAATTACTTCAGCACTTACATTGACGTATCTAGGATCATCTAAACTATCAGTGTGAACATGCCCATGTATGTTTTTAGAATATCTAAACTCTAATTGCGATGGGTGCACAGGACAATGCGTTAATATAAAGCCTTTATAGTTTAGCATGCCACATATCTTATTGACATATTGTTGTAGAACTTTAGTATGTTGTCCTTCATC
>Ga0114973_10001683_pt1 | contig 16292 bp, 8 predicted proteins | sample M_140807_MF_Meta_FD_87025 | JGI IMG/M metagenome (GOLD analysis project Ga0114973, IMG submission 87025) | Freshwater microbial communities from Lake Montjoie, Canada to study carbon cycling - M_140807_MF_MetaG | ecosystem: Environmental > Aquatic > Freshwater > Lake | place: Lake Montjoie... | reverse complement strand
TGTCATATAGTTATGATAGTGATACATATAATCCATTAGTAGAACACAAGAAAAACAAAGTGGAAAATGATAATAAAACCAAGAAATCAAATATAATAATAAAGAATTTTTCTAAAACATTAAAGCCGAATACAATTATTGCAATATTTGGACCATCTGGATCTGGTAAAACTACTTTCGTTAAATTAATATTAAATATATTGAGACCACAGACTGGTTCAATAACGATAGATGGATATAATGTGAATGAAATATCAAGTAAGACATTAAAAAAATATATATCATATGTGTCACAGAGTAAGATAACATTATTTGAAAAGACGATATTACAGAACATAATATATGGATATGAGGATGAACCAAATATAGAAGACAGGATAAAAGATTTAATAAATAAGTATGATTTGATAGAGATATTTGGTTCAGTGAATAAGAATATGGAACTGATGACGGGTGAATATGATAGGTTTGGATTTTTGAATTACAATGTAGGTAAATACGGGAATTTGTTGTCAGGAGGTCAGCGCCAAATTATTCATATAATTAGATCTATTTTGAATAAAACATCTAAAATAATAATTTTGGATGAGCCAACAACAGCATTAGATAATATGAATAGAGACAATGTGATAAAGATGTTAAAGGATAATTGTAAAATGAAAACGGTATTAATAATAACACATGATGAAACTATAAAGAAACTGTGTGATTCGGTAATAACATTTTAATAGGAATGTTATAAATAAACAATCAATTAAATATAATTAAAAAAATAATTTATAATTATTAGTTATAATGAGTACTATAACCAATAATTATAATGATGTTATGAATTTGACTAGAATGGCATACGATTATTACTATAATCCGAATAAAACATTGTGCTATGATGTTAAACCCGTTAATCTCACAGATATTGAGACAATCCCTTCCTTCAAGAGAATATTAAATAACGCTCAATCGCAATCTTTCATAAATTCCGTTTTGAATGACAAACTACAATATGTGAAAAACGTTATAACATCTTATGGTCGCAAATATGTTTTAAAGAAGGTCAATGATCCTTATTCTGTTGATTTGTCATTTTTTGTATATAATGCGGACGAACACAATAATATTTCAAGTTCTCAGAACATAAATAAGAGAATGATGAAATTATTGTCTGATTTTGTAACAAATGATCTTACTAAACACATCTTAATACAAATATTAAACGTTGATATACAGATGGTTGATCTTGAGGAATTATTTATGAATTATGCGGAATTGAAGCAATTAGTTTCTGAAAACAATATTCAAAATAAAATTGTGTCTATTGGTATTACGGAACATTTTTTCAAGATGATGACGTTATCTGAATATCTTGATGATAGTTTATTAAAAAAGTGGAAAAGTATAGATTATATTGCATTAATGTTTCAGATAATTCATACACTAGCAATTATACAGAACAAGTATCCTAATTTTAGACATAACAATCTCAATCTTAAATCGATGGACGGTTATGTCAAGAATGCAGGTGGTCCATTAAATAAATATGAATATGACGGTCGCCAATATTCTGTCCCAAATATTGGACTTACTTATAAAATGAGTAATTTTGAATATTCTACAATTGTTGATAACATTCTAAATGAAAATATTGATGATACTTTGAGATCTATTGATAAAATGTACGATGTTAATACTTTTTTAACATCTCTCAAAAAACATACTGATAATCTAAATATTAAACTACCTACTGATTGTCATAATTTCATTAAAAAAGTTACATCTAAACCAGATGGACTATCGCCTCATACATTATTAGATGATGAAATATTCAATGATTTGAGAGAGTCAGCAGAGAAAAATATAAACAATAAAAGAATGAATAAGGTATCAATGAATAATAAGGTATCAATAAATAATAAATTAAATAAAAAAAAAGTAAATATTATAGAAAACGAAAATAAAATATCTATACAGAAATTAACAGAACATATGGGTAAATCTAACAACACACTTAGCTTCCTATGGAAATCTACGCGCAAACTAAATAATAACAGTGCTAAAAAAGACGAAAAGTCTGAAGATGAATATTCGTCAGAAGGAGGTAGTTTGTCTAATAATAAAAAACAAAATAAAAAAACAAGTAGAGCTAAAAAAGTTTCTATCAAAGGAAAACGATCTATTAAATCTAAATCTAAAAAAATGAGCCATGCTAAAGAAGATACTGGCGACGACGAAGAAGAAGATAAAGATTTATTTGAAGAAGATGACGAAGATGTTAGTGATGATGATGCAGACGAAGATGAAGATAAAGATGATAAAAAGAAAAATAAAAAAAATGAAGACGATGAAGACGATGATAGTTTAGATGCTAAAATTATGAAAGAATTAGATGAAGATAGTGAGAAAAGTCCACCTAAAAAGGTGGAAGAACCTAACAGAACTATTTCTAAATTAGCAAGAGCATTAAGAGCCAATGAAAAAGAATTAAAACAAGCCAATGCAGATCTTGAAAAAGCTAATAATATGTCTGTAAATTATCCCAAGATGGGAAAAGGTGGATCACCTATGGGAATGCCACAGATGCCAATGGGGATGCCACAAATGCAAATGCCACAAATGCAAATGCCACAAATGCAAATGCCACAAATGCCACAAATGCCACAAATGCAAATGCCAGTCCAAAACGCGTCAAGAATGCGTAGTGCCATGCAAATGAGTCCAGAAATGGATATGTCTCCTATGGATATGAATCCACAAATGAATATGTCTAGAGGAATGCCTCCACAGATGGAAATGCCTCCACAAATGGAAATGCCAATGGGTATGAGTCCAGGCATGGGAATGGGTATGGGTCCAGGTATGGGAATGGGTATGGGTCCAGGCATGGGTATGGGTCCAGGCATGGGTATGGGTCCAGACATGGGAATGGGTATGGGAATGAATATGAATCCAGGAATGAAAATGCAACAAATGAATCCAGCAGATAAATTAGATGCTTGGCAACGTTCAAACATGGGAATGGGTCAAATGCCTCAAATGCCACAAATGATGAGTGGAATGAATATGCAAATGGGAGGTTCAAAGAAAAAACAAACATTAGAAGAGATATCAGATAGCAATATTGATACCGAAACTTTTTTTTTTCGTCAAAAGCAAAACAGACAAAAAAAAAACTAACTGATAACAAACTGAATATAAAATTAAGAAGGATACCATCATATAAAACAAGTATGCAAGATGGTGGTGGTGGAGGGATACAACCAAGACAGATACCGATGTTTAAGGATGCATCATTAAACAATCCATTTATTTCGAACGATCAGAGACAAGTGAAACAGACATTACAGAATGAAGGTAAGCCAAAATTAGGACAAGCACCGAACCCAGAGACATTATTTGAATTTAAAATAAATGACAAAGTAATTCAATATCCGGACCCAAAACAACCACCGACCGATCCATTCAAAGCAATGATAAATCAAGGAATATATCCAAGTCCATATGTACCAGTACCAAATCCATTTTTCCCAAATATGCAAAATCCAATGTATCCATATTCATACGTCCAAAATAATAATGTACCATTAATCAAAAAATATAACATCAGTATTTCAAATGCAAATGGAGATTTAACAAAAATACACGATTTGTTTGAAGATGTATTACCAAGTGTAAATGGAATAGTACAAAAATCATTAACAACAATAGCAGAGAGAACAACAATATATCAATATTTGCGTTCAATATTTATAAAACACAACGATGGAGAGGATATATCGATTGGAAACAAATATCCATCGAACGGTCAAAGAAAAGAATTAACTAATCTTTTATCTCATATAAAATTGATGGAAATCAATCCATACCATTTTAGCAGGCTAACAAATAATCCATATAAAACATTACCTGATAATTTTTTGATGTTTAGGTCTTGTTATCCAATAAGATTAAACAAAAATAATGGTGTAGTAACATGCGCCCAGGATAATTTAGGAGTGAATATTCGTATATATCAAATGAGAGTGTTAGACATATTAGCGAGCAAAATGGGTCAAGACTTGCAAAAAAAAGATTGTGATTTATGGCGCGAAATTGCATATTACGAATATGTAAGAGAACAAATCATTAAACAAAAAAGATGTCCTAATTTTATAATGATGTATTCATGGTATGAGACTGTAAAGAGTGGTGTAGATTTTATAAAATTACAAAAATTAAAAATAAATAGTGAAAAGAACATAACAACGCAAGAAAGGAACATTGAGATATTAAACTTGAAAATAAGAGAGGATATCACACGTATATTGATGGAAGTGGGAGATGGTATTTCTCAATTAAACAAATTAAATGAACGAGAATCTGATGGATTCAGGGTATATAAAAAAGACAAGATAAACGTAAAGTTACCAAACGATGAGATTACATTTGATATAGTTACAAGACATAATGAATTAGCAAAATTCAATATTCAATTTCCAACAAATAAATGTATCGTATCAATAACAGAAGCACCAACACATAATTTATTCGATTGGGGAACTAAATCATACGCATTAGAGATGGGTCCAATTAAAAAAATGGTCCAAACTGGTTATCACGATATCAAAGTATGGCAAAGTATTATTTTTCAACTTCTTGCAGCTCTTCATGTTATGAATGTCGAAGATATATTAATTAATGAGATGTCAATCGGTAATAATGTATATATTAAAGATTTAAACAAGGATGAGACAAATGTTGGATATTGGAAATACAAAGTGAATGGGATAGATTATTATGTTCCAAACTATGGCTATTTAGTTGTGATTGATTCGAAATTTAATGATCTGGAAGGTGGTCTAGAAAGTGTTAATCTATTACAAAATGGAAGAGTAGATTATAACTATAAAATATATGGTGCTATGTTTGAAGACAGTCCAGTAATATTGTTCGATAAAAAGAAACAAAACATGACAAATATATTTAATAGAAATAATTTTTCATCTGGATTTACAGATTATGGAGGTATTAAACCACCCAAAGAAATATTATCAATCATAGACGAAATAAATAAACGAGTTAATGGTATTAGAAATCCGGATCATTTAAAAGAGGTGTCAAATGATATATTTTTAGAAACACAGCGTCATTTCTTAAATAACAGAATAGGTGAATTTGTTAAAGAGGTAGAAAAAGATCAATTAATTAAAGATGATTTTAAATTTAAACCAGGTGATGTAATCGCTGAATTAATCAACGGACAAATGGCTGGAAATAATGCAGCCGAAGCATATAAATGGGGATTATATATAAGACCTATTAGAGATCCAGTTACAAATATGGTAACAGATCATGAAATATATACAACTACAACTAAATATTACGGAGATAACAAAGAATATAAGAAAAAATTAGTCAATGACGGTTCTATCTTTAGATCTTACACTCCTATAGAACAAAATTATAAACCTAACCAAAAACTATCTGAAGATGATATACTCGAAACTTACGTCCTCAGTAATAATATCTAAATAATATCTAAATAATATATAATATAATACAATATAATATATTATTTTATAATTTAATCGTCTCTGTCTTCTGATTGAAACATTTCCATTCCATCATCCGTATCATCAACATCGTTATCTTTTTCAATATCTAAGTCTAATGCTTGAGAAGCTTCTTTGTCATCTTCGTTTTGATTATTAATAACTTCTATTTGTTCGGAAGACATATTAGATGTATCAATTTCGTCAAAAAAGGTATCAACATCTATTTTTTCATTTTCATAAGACACATTTTTAATCAATAAATTAAATTTACGAACTTCATTATTGAATAAAATAGTTTCATCTATATTGTATTGCATAAACAATTGCGTAATAATTTGTGATATCAATGGAACTAAAATGCCTTGATTGTACGGTTCATTATTAATATCAAATATATTTTCGATTTGCTGACACAAATAATAAATAACAGCATTGTCATTGTTATTCAGTTTAATCAAATTATTAACATTTAAAAAATTATTTGAAACAATACCAATATCAATATTAGATTTTAATGGAACAAAGTACATTGATTGTACTATATCAGTCCAATCATCAAATATACGCATCCCATCTTTGTAATATTTTAATGACTTGAACTTATCCATATACTGTTTCACTAGTGGGTTCGAATTATAATTGTTCGATTTATTCTTAATCTGATAAAATACAGATTGAAACTCTTTTATTATATTTTTTAAATTACGTATTCTCATCTTAATTGCGTTGCTTATAATTTCCTTAACTCTATCTTTCTCCTCTTTTTCACTAAGTTTTTCTTTGTCAGATGGTTTAATATTAATATTGATATTTGTATAACCTAAACATAATAATTGGTCTCTGATTGAATGATTAATTTTTAAATAATTATTATTATTTTGTTGTAATAATACAATATTGCTATTTGCCTCTTTATAACCTAATAAATATAATTCATACATATGATAATACACTGTTATATTACGACTTTTATCGACATAATAATAAAGATCGCATTTAAAAAATGCATCATCTTTTTTCGACATTATTTTATTATCTGATTCTAAAATAAAAAATGGTTCTTTTTTATTACCCAGATGATCGTGATCTATAATATACACTTTTTTTTTCAAATAAAGATTGCTGTTTGAAATATTTATATTAGATCCAATTATCTTTTCCATTCTATCTATCAAATTATCAACCACTGATACTATATTTTGTTTGATACTTTCTTTATTAAAATCAGTCTGTAAAGTGTCATATTTAATAATTTCAGCATCAATATTTTTTTTTGTTGTGTTATAATCTGACACACTATTATTTAGTCTTTGTAAAAATAATTTAGATATTTTTTCCGCATGGTTTATCAATGTCTTATCATCTTTGTCTTTACTCGATATTTCAATAGGATACTTGGTTCCATCGTCAGAATAATTTTCATATATTTTTCGTAATGTATTCATGTATTTTTGTTTATTTAGTTCGTTTAATTGCTCGTATGTCATAATTTTTAATAAATTATCTTCGTCAATAAATCTAGATATTAAAAATTTACCAGCAAATCGTGGCAATCGACTATATCCAAAATTAATAGGAGCTTGAGGTTTTTCAAGTGAAATAATTAACGCTGGATCTTTCGATTTGATTTTAATTTTATTACCTATAATCTCTATCTTTTTATCAGTTATTGTTTCTAAACGACCTAATACTTCTTTAACACTATCAAGTTTATTATCATAAATTGTTTTTAATTTAATTAAAAATTTAGATGATATCATTTCATAAATGAAATTTTTATTTTTTCGTGTATTGACCTCCAGAATGGAGTTAATCAAATCAACAATCGTATGAATTATATTTTTTTGTAACTGAGGATTAATATTATTTCCCTTTGATACCAAATTCTCATTCGTATTGAACCACATGTTGTATTTTATTAATAATGAACTAAAATAATATATTATATAACACAATAACTTATAGTCTGTTAATGGTCGTATATCGCTGCCATTATTAATTCTAATCTTCAAATCATTAAATAACTGCATAGAAAACTTATCAAAGATAGCATAATTGTATAATTTATCATATGTGAATAATGTAATTTGATTTAAATTTAATTCTGATATCATCATAAATATCATATATAAATATATATTGTTGTTTTTGTATTTTTTATATTTATCAGTGTCCTTCGACGAAAATGTAAATAAATTATTATCCATTTCAAATATAAAATAAGACGACCTCGTCTCATCGACACCATATAATTTATTAGAATCTTTCAATCTTTCTTTTTTCATATTAATATTTCTTACATCGTAAATTTGTGTCTGCAATGTAATTAAATCAATTGTATTTTTTATGACAGTTTGTCTTCTATATTTGTTTGTTAATAGATTACCAACATAATAAGTTACATTTGATATGGATGCAATACGTTCGATAAATTTATCCATATTTTTAATAACTTTACTAAATTTTTCGTATTCTGGTAATTTTTCGAGGTCTGCTTCTAATGGTACCGTCAAAGTTACATTGTTTAAATTATTATCAAATGAATCTGCAATATATTTATTGATGTCGAGTGATTCATAACATGATTTACATATATATGTGTCATGACCTCCTGCATCCATCGAATATTTTTTTATGTATTCATATAATAATTGTATAAATTTGTTTGTGTCTCTCTTTTTATAATAATTTAGTTGCATCCATGATAACTGATGTTGGCATATTGAATTAGCAAATTCTTCATCAGGCTTCTCCTCGATTATTTTTCCTAATAAATATTCTTGTTTATTTATCAATATTCGTGCTTCTTTGATTCCAGTTTCTACATATGTTGGAATTTTTATTAGTTTCGAATTCAGTCCGGGTATTTTATTCTCATTTTTGTCATATTTATATTCCAAATATTTTCCAACTCTTTTATAATACAGATAACCAATCAGATCGTCATATAACGACGATTTTTCTATATTTAATAACTTATGTTGTACTTCACTTATTATATATTTAAGATCATATATATCATCTACATTATTATTGTTTAGTTCTACTACTATTTTTTGATATATCTCATTTACAATCTCATCATATATTTTTGCTAACAATAGTTTGAAATATTCCTCATGATTTATATTTGATAAATTTTCATATGATTGAATTTTTAAGATATCAAATTCTTTATTAAATATCCAATATGGTAACATCTTAAAATCTAAATCTTGTGAAATTTGTTTCTTTAATACACTCAATGTTGATAGATATCCATTTTTTTTATTACTACTCATGTCTATTGTTTTATTTAGTTTAGTACAATTTGAACCATATCTATAATTATTGATTTTAATTGGATTAACTGCTACACCAACTACTGTTATAATATTATCTTTACCGGCAGATCTTATTTGCAATGGACTTTTGAATTGGTTCGGATTTTTACTAGCGTTCATAAATTCAAAATTGCATGATCTTATTGCTATTTTTGTGTCGCTTAACTTGAATGTAAAACTGTCTTTAGACGAGTCTTTAAAATTTATATACGGATATTTTCTGTATGCTAATAAATCTTCATAATATTCATTTACTGTCAATGTTTTACCCTGGTTTATAATCTTGTTTATTATATTTAGTTCTTCAATCTCATTCACTACAACTGCTTTTCTATATGCCAGTGGTGGAAATAATAATTTATCAACTTCATCTATTTCTGCTTTCTTATTGGTCTTTACTATGTTATAATAATCTGCCACTTTATTTATTTTTGTTACTATGTATTTTATTTTTGTATTTTGTTTCTTTGTATTTGCATCCTTACCTTCATCCACTTTATCATATCTTTCATTTTCTTTATGATATCTCAAAAATTCATCAGTTATTGGAATCAATATATTGTTTTTAAATAGTTCATTCACTTTGTAATCGATTGATAATGTTCTCTTCTCAACTGTATCATCATAATCTGTCAATAGTTCATACATTGCAGAAGCAATATTTTTTTTGCTATCTGGCTCGGATATAAATAACGATTCAACTGTTGAATAATCAATATCATCAATAAATGTATCGACAACTTCAATATATGTAAATTCTAATTGTGATAATTCTTCGACCTCTAATATCTTAAATATGTTTATTTTATCACCATTCTGATACATGTTTAATAGTATAATTTTTAAAATATAATGCTTGTGTTCTTTTGTTTTACTCGACAATAATTTTAAAACTTCATCGTCTGTAACATATTCACTATAAAAATATTGTGTCTCTTTAATTTTATTTGCATGAACTAGTTTAACTTCACCATTCTTTTTATCTGAATTATGGTTTATCATTTTTACAAAATTTTGAATTAACTGAGCCTTATCTATCAGTAATGCTATATTTTTGGTGTCATTAATAAATATTCCGACTTTCTCATGTTTTATTAATAATTTTCTCATTTCATCTATCTCGTTCTCAAATGAAAGCAATAACAAGATATAAATATACATATATGTGTCTATTTTTTCGATTACTGTTTTTTTTGTTGCATCGTTTCCTATTAATACATCAATTGACGTATAGTCTGTATTTTTTTTCAATTCATTTATTTTACTTTCTATTTTATCTATAGTTACAACTTTGTTTTTTATTAGTTCATTTAATGTGTCAAACGATTTGTCTATAAATATATCAATAGGATTGAAAAATTGTGTTCCGTAATCTTGAATACTTTCTGATTCTATGTTACTCATTTCAATATATATAATATAAATAAAAAAAATTAATTTATTATACAATATACATTCTTTTTATCGTTTTATTATATTTTTTATAGCTTCAATATTGCAATTATTATCCTTTGTTTCTCATCCAAAACGAATAAATCCATAAGGCTGCATATAAAAAAATTGATAAAAGTGAATTTACTCATGATTTATAATATAAAATTATAAATGATATGCGATGTAAAACATCGCATATCATTTATAATTTTATATTATAAATCATGAGTAAATTCACTTTTATCAATTTTATTAAATCTATCAGACATATGTACCTTCATCCTTCTATCTAAATCATTAATTGCTTCGTCGATAAAAATAGTTTTATATTTTTCTCCATCAAAAATAATTGCTTCATTTGATCTTTTATCACTAACATAAATATTATGATGTTGAGGATATCTAAAATTACAATGTATTTCTTCAACCATAAGAGGAACTGTTTTTTCAGCACCTTGATAAAGGATCTTTAATAATTTTTCAGTGGGTATTAATGAGTGATCTATTTTAGATCCAAATATATAAACAGTATTATTATTTATATTAACTGTATTATTAGTTGTGTTATTGATTGTATTGTTAGTCGTATTATTAGTTATATTTACTGGTTCAGTATTGATTTTAGATTGAAGTTCGATTATAGTGTTCTGTAATTCTTCAATTTTTTTGTCTGTTTCTTTTCGTTCTTGTGAATGTTTTTCATCAATTTTTAATAATAGATCAATTACATCTTTATTATTATCATTAATAGTTGGTTTATCATAATTCTTACATCTAAATAACACATGGCGATTATAGCTATCAGATCGTGTAAATGTTTTATTACATTGAATACATTTATTATGATTATCATAATCTATATTTTTCATTGTTATATTGTTGGTGGATAATGGTGGCACAGTTGGTGGATTGTTGGTGGATTGTGTGGTATTTTGGTGGAGTTCTATATTTGGTATATTATGCTCTATACTTTTAGGGATACATTTATTTTTTTTATTTTGATGTCTTTCTAAATCATTTTTTCGCGCAAAATCTTTGGAACAAATAGTACAAGTATGAAGGACCATTTATATACTATATATTTATAATTTATTTTTAAATAGTTCTTAATAAACAAACTACGCAAAAATTACGCCGCAATTACGCCGCAACCATCGAAAAATGTCTGTGTAGTACAATATTTTTTTGACAATTTTTTTCAAAAAAAATATTAATTTTATAACGGTTGGGTTTTGTGAGACTTGCTATTTCTGGATAGAATTAGCAGTCTCACTCAGCCGCAACTGAAAACCTTAATATTATGATGTTAATTATTATGATAATATAATAATTAATATTATATTGTTCGAATGATCCATTATATGGTGTTAAATAAGTGTTTTATAATTGAGTTCTCCATCCTGAGAATTTCAATTACGATGTAGAGCCATTATATTAATAACAATGATGGATGTAGATTGGATTATAACGTCCACCATCAGATTCATATTTTTGTCTTTTTGAAGATCCTTGCGAAGGTCTAGTGCCTGCGGGTGAGGGTGAGCGTGATCCTGATGATGATTCTGATTCTGATTCTGATTCTGGTTCTGGTTGTGTTTCTGATGGTAATTCTGCTGATGCTGCTGCTGCTGCTGCTGGGCGTGATTTTCTTTCTAAGTGTGTTTCTGAGTCTGAGGATGTGAGTACATCTTCTTCAATGACAAATCCTTCTCTAACAGACGATGATAATAATGCTTGTGCTGATGGGTCATTCTGTTGTAATAAATCTTCTAGTTGATGTAAATCAGTTCTTTTTAAAATATTTCTTGTTAGATTGGAACAAAATATTGATTGTTCAATCATTCCAAATGATTGAGATTGCATATCCATAATTTTATTTATTTGACTTGTTATAGTATTAAGTGCGTATATTCCTTGATTTGTATTTAAAATTAAATGTATTCTATCTAAATATAATTCCATGTGATAAATAGATAAATCAGGAAATACAAATTCTTTATATTTTTTTTTTTCATTGACATCGCACAAGTGAATACTATGAATTTTATGATGACTAGTACATACTGCTATACATAATCTAGTTGAAACTAGAGTTTCATAAAAATTATCAACCACAGATAATTCACATTTCCTATCAGTATAGGAAATTGTACCATTACTATCATCAAAATTTGGATCATCCTTATCCACAATATACTTACTGTGTAGTTGAAGAAGCTCGTCTTTGATAAAAACATCAGGAAGGGTTAGATAATAAACATAAATTCCATATAAACATTCTATTACTAGAAGGTTTCCCAATGGACTTAATTTAATTTTTATACACCGATCTTCAGCTATGACAGCTCTATAGGCAAAACCATGGATATTGTCGAGTCGTATGATTAGAACACATGTTTCATCCGCATCGTCGCAATAACAACTAATAATTATTGATTTTCCATCGTGACTAAAAGCAATAGTACAATTATCAAGATTAAGTTCTGCTCCTAAGTCTTCAGTCGATATGCTTGAATCTGAAAAATCATAATCAACCAAATCCAAAGGATAATAACCTTCATCATCATTATCCCCTGTTATAGCAAATTGAAATTTAGTATCAGAATGAACGGGATTAAATACAACATCTATTATTTCATATTCAACTTTAAGTATTTCTCGATATTCACCATTTGATGGATCTACAAAATATAATATATATTCATCTTCTTTTTTACAAACGACTGCAATAAAATTTTCTACACGATATAAATCAAATAAATTATCATCCACTCTTTTGCTTCTTTCTCTAAAAGACAATTGATTACTTGTAGTATCAGATGTCGGTTTTTTTACTTTTAACAACTTGTCACTCGCCACAAGATTACTCTCATTAAATAGTAATCCTAATTCGTCTACAAATCTTTTTGCAGGATTTATTGTAGCAAACGATGGTATCACTATCAAAGTCACAGACATATTTTCTAATCTTTTACTCCATATTACTTCTCTTTGAAATGCTGATGCTGGTGATGACGATAACATTAAAGGGTCGGATACTAAATCTATGTTAGAGGCAGCAGCGCGGAGGTTTCTAGGCAAGTGTGTGAATTCTGGATCTTGCATGCTGGAGTCTGAATCATATGATAACATTAATGATTCTGCTGTTGCTGGTGATAACGATGGCAAGGGTACGAATTTTGGGTAAGATTCAGCAAATGACAATAATACTGGATCTTGTTCTTGCACCGGTATCTCCTGGTGCATGCTGGAGTCTGCATCATATGATGACGATGCTGCTGCTGCTGCTGCTAACCTTGATGGTGCTAAAAATGATGATGCTCTAAGTTGTGTATCTGTTTTTTGTTCTAATTCTTCATCCTCTGTAGCACTAATTTGTTCGTCTGGGTCGTCTTCGCCAATAAATGGTTGATCGATATCTCCATGGATTATTCCATGGATTCCATCACTATTTCTTACCAAATAAACACTTTTACCATCTATATTTATAAAATCACTACTAAAATGAGGTGATTCTAATATACGATTTAGGTGTCTTGATATTTTAGGATCTACTATTCCTATTCGATTACCACTTTTATCAGTATAATAAAAAATTTTACCACCACCAATTTGTTTAATATTATTGAGAGAACTAAATCGATGTATGAAAGACAAATCAACTAAATTACTCATTTATAGTATAATAATATAAAACAAGATATTAAATTTTATTAATTCATATAATTATTTAATGGTAAGAACCAATTAGGAGGTATCGTTGACGCCCATAATGATAATAATGATATATTTACGACCTTTAACCATGCTACGATTTTCATCATACTATCTTCAGATATTACTTGAGTCCTATCATAAGTTAAAAGTCCAAACCCAATTCTGTCTAATGATTTACTATGTATAATCATAGAAGATGCAGTTTCAATAAATAAGTTGTAATCACTATTATATGTATTCATTGTTAGTAATACAATATTATGTATAGTCATAAGATGACTAATATTGAATGGTTCAATCACATTAACACCATAATTTATCCAAATATATAATTTTTTTTTATATATCTCTAAATTTTTTGCTAATTGAACCATTAAATTTGTAGTTAGAGATCCATTGATAGAGCGATCCGGTTCAAAATCAATTGTATAACCAGACCAGTTATATTTAATAGAACGTTCAATAAGATCGTCAATAAAACGTTGTTGATTTTTAAAAACAGCATTGATTATATCGTCAAAACCAGAACAGAAACCAATAGATGCATCACAAAATATACAAGGATATGCCAGTAAATTTAAATTTTTACTTATATTATATTGGTATTGTTCTGCATCGATTGATGAGTTGGTTAGTATTAATTCTACCATACCATCTGTATTAATGACATATGTTAAGATTGATGCTTCTGTTATAAGGTTTAATTTTTTATAGACACTAAAATAATTATATTGTTGGTCTAATTGTTTATCAGACCATTTATAAAGTCCAGATGATAACAAAATAGATTTCAAAGAATAACAATTTACAATAATAAATATTAAATTTATTATGAGAGAATACATTATATAATATGTTTTATATTATATAAGATGCATAATAGACAATATTAAAATCAATTTTTATACAATAGCAAGCCTAACTAAATAGTAAGTCATGCAGATTTTTATTAAAAATAGTTGCGAGAAATCTAAGAAATCCATAAAACAAAAATGCTATGAATTTTGAGTGACAAGTGAGATAGGGATATTTTTAACGAGATCATCTTTATTAGATTTAAGTTTTTTTATGAGTTTAATATAATGGATTATAATTTTGACTTCTTTTTTTTTATTTTTTGAATTCTTTATTGCAAATCTTTGATTCGGTATAACAATTTTTTTAGTTTTGAGTTCTTTGAATTCAATATCTCTAGGAAGTAAATATTCAAATTCATACATTCCAAATTCTTGAAATGTTTTTAAATTTTTGTCTTTACTATTGTTTTCAACATACATTACTTTTATTTTTTTTGATAATTTTGTTACATATAAATGACACTCCGCTTTTTCTAAATTACAAAACCATTCTATTGGTGATAAAGACCAAGATGTAATATTTTTAATAACATTTCCATCAAATGGTACAGACATCATCCTATAAACTGTGTCTGTAGATTGAATACCTTTTGTAAAAATAGTATCAAAAATTTTAATATATTTAATGACGGAATTGATGCGTTTTTTTTGAATAGTTTTAAGAATATCATCTAATTGTTCCACAATTTTATCATATTTGATACCTGATTTTTCTCTATTAATTTGATAAATAATAATGTAATCTTTTAAGTTTTTTACACTAATTTCACCAAATGACTTTTCATCTGTTAAATATGTTGTTATATCAGAATAACTATATAGTCCATCTTCATTAATAAATTTAGGTGGTCCTTTATAAAAATTCAAAAGTTTTTTCTGTTTAGAACTAAGTCTATCCATCAAATTTAAATCAATTAATTGTTTATTTCGTTCATTAACTTTATCTGTATCAATATTAAATGTCTTTAATAGCATATATATAAAGTAGATAATATTATAAAATTAAATCAAAAAAATAACATCATAATTATATATGAATAATTATAATATTATAATAAATATAGATGATTTATAATAATTTTATTTTTGTTTTTTTATATTTAGATTAGTTTAGGATTATAAAAACGCCATTCATGGTACAAATCTATTTTTTTAAACGGAAAATATGGCATGTGGTTTTTTAGTAGTTCTGGATTTCTATAATGTTTTGCTTTATAATATAATCTTCCGCCGAATCTCACTACTTGAACTATATTTGAAGGAGGAAATGCATATTTAAGACCAGTTGCTAAGCTAAATAAAAGTCGTTGTTTTTTCTCATTATTATTAAATATAGGTGTGGTAAATCCACGATAACATCCATATATTCCAGATAACGCAAAATATGTTAGAGCCATTATAATTAATTATATATATATTCTTTATATATTTTT
>Ga0114973_10001682_pt1 | contig 16295 bp, 17 predicted proteins | sample M_140807_MF_Meta_FD_87025 | JGI IMG/M metagenome (GOLD analysis project Ga0114973, IMG submission 87025) | Freshwater microbial communities from Lake Montjoie, Canada to study carbon cycling - M_140807_MF_MetaG | ecosystem: Environmental > Aquatic > Freshwater > Lake | place: Lake Montjoie... | reverse complement strand
ATTTGTCAAATTTATTTTTCTCGACAGAATAGTATACATCATGCTCATACAAGAACATTAAGCAACACATTGCATGCGCCAAATGGTTCTTACCAGTTTCGGGATCATCTTGTTCTCCCTCTTTCCATGCCCAAAGATGTCTTTGCATTGCGTCAAAGTATCTACGTTTTGAGTCAGGAACATTCTTCCAATTATCTGGCTCATATTTCTCTGCGCCAAATGTTAGAATTTCTACAGTTGCTTTTAATGCAAGTGGTGGCAGTAAGCCATATTGTAGTTTACCACCATCAAATTTACGACCACCAGTAGTGGCATTCTGCGATTTCTTAATGTCTTCTTTGGTTGCCATCAGTCCTCCGATGTTTCGCTATGGTTCTTCATACAGGAAATACCTTTCCATACTACTGCAATAATAACAAGCAGTGTAACACCTAAAATAATTTCAATCATATTTCCTCCAAATGAATGCTACAAATGAGCACTCCGAAGAATGCCCATTTATAACTCACTTAATTAAACTGTACGAGTAAATACAGATGAACCAGCATAGCGGTTTGCAATAGCAACCATTGCACGAGTTGGTTTGCCGATGCGGTACTTAACAACTTCAGTACCATTTACAACTGCTGGGTTAGAGTAAACACAGTAGCCTTGCTCACGCAAGTTACGGATTGTGCTTGCAGGATGTGCAATACCAAAAGAGGACTTGATCTGCTTAGCAGTAAAAGTCTTACCCTTGTTCAAATGCGTCAATAGCAATTCTTGTTTAGACATAATATCTCCATAATTATACAACCATCAAATGAAAAAAGTCATCTGGGGCGATGGCAGTACCCCAGATGACAGGTAAAACTCTAATTAGACTGTGATGCCATTCTCACGAAGGATCGCATTGAAGTCTTCTGTGTCGTCATCGAACTCAACGGAGTCATCAACAATCTTTTGAAGACGAGACACTTCCATCTTATCTTCTTTTGCAACTACTACTTTCGCAGGTGCTTTGACTTTAACAGTCTTGGCTTTAGCCAGTTTCGCAACTTTAGCTTTAGCCTTTGCTACTTTTGGAGTATTCTTGTCAGCCAATTCTTTGGCATAAGCAGACAACTCTACATCAGTAGGAATCGGTAACTGGTATACACCACGCTCGACTTTGTTCTTATTGAACAACCAGTTAGGGTAACCAATCTTTTCACCCTTCGCACCAGTGCGCTGATCACGAATAGTGTAATAAATTGCAGCACATTCCTTCAGAGTAATCTGAGGATCTTTTTTGTACTGCTTGTTGGACTCGATTACAGCCACAACAAAACGCTTTTGGGACAACGACAAGTTTGCAAATTTCAACATAATATATTTTCCTTAAAAAGTTTCACAAAAATCTAACACTCGAACAACTATTATACTACAATTCCCAATTAAAGGCAAGTTCTTTTTGCAATGACCCTACAGTTGTAGGGGATTGCAAGACTAACATTTAGAAGGGAATCTCGTCTTCCACCTTGGGAGTCTCTACAGATGCAATGACTACTTCAGGTTGTGGGTTTGACACCTTATCGAACAAGTCGATGAATGCAGCTTTGGTTGCAGCATCAAAACGATTGCAACACAACTCAACTGCTTTCTGCTGATTCTTGAAAATCGCAAAGGCACGAACAATATGGATCATACGACGAGTCGTAATTGTTTCATCCACACCACCATCCTCGAAAGTACGACGAATTGCTTCAGCCCACTTCACGAGTGTCTCTGCAAACTCGGCATCTAGACAGCCATGAGTTTCCATGAGATTCTTAATAATCTTAACTTCGATTTTTGCATTTGGATATTCCTGTTCAAATGTAACAGCGAATCGCTCCAAGAATGCTTCGTTCAAAACATTGGTACCAATATAACGACCATCGTCTGAACCCTTACCCTTAGTATTGGCAGTTGCAAAGATGTTGAATCCTTCAGCTGGAACAATCATCTCGTTCTTGAGTTTGAAGTAGTATGGTTTACCCTCAAGAATCGGTTGCAAACAAAGCAGAGTGTTTGCTGAACCTGCATCAATCTCATCAAGCAAAAGTGCAGTACCACTACGCATTGCAATAAGAACTGGACCCTCGACAATTTCCACATTACCATCTTCTAGTGTTTTGGAACCGATGAGTTGTTCTTCGTCTGTCATCATGTTAAGGTTAACACGAATCAATGGACGCTTGTGCTTGGCACAAATCTGTTCGACCATTGTTGACTTGCCATTCCCAGTTGGACCAGAAATATATGCAGGATAAAAGATACCAGACTTGATGATGTTTTCCAAATCAGCGTAGTTGCCGAATGGAACAAAGTTAGGATCTTTCTTTGGAATCAACGCTGAGATATCAGAGTAGTCCACCTTAAATGATTCTTGTTTCACAGGTTGTGCTTTCAGTGCAGTGTTTCCAATAACAGGGGTTGCACCACCATCAATAGCGTACAAACCACGACCAACTTTATTCTTCATAAGCCACAGAGGATACTTCTCTGTCTTTAATGCTTTCATAACACTCAAAAGTTCTGGACGACTCACAGTGCCTTTAGTGGCAGTGTCAGGGTACATTTCTTTCATCTTTGATTCAAACGAATCACGGAACTGGTTATCAGTTTTTGCCATCACATTCTCCATAATAAAAATACACTTTCACAAATTCATACAACTATTATACTACAAGGCGCAATAAAAGTCAACACTTATTTTGCCTTGTAAAATCAACAACTTACGCTACTAATCCAACGAATCGGTTGAGTAAGACTCGGGAAGTCTTCTTTACATTCAAGAATTTACCAAAATTCTTTGCAATCGCCTTTGCATTTGCATCGGCTTTCACATCCATCTTACCTTCTTGAATCTTGGTTGAAGATTGTGGAATCAAAAACAACTCATCACGACCAGTGTTCTTCACTGAAGCAAATCCATTTGTTCTGAATTCTTTCTTCCAAGTTTCAATCAATGCGTAGATGTCTCCATTGTAATCTGGTAAGTTTGATTGTGCAACACTACGCAAATCACGACCACGATTCTGGCAGATATGGAATCCAACCATCGAAATATTGTAACGATCTTTAATCATTCGAAGAATCATCTCAGTTTGATTACCAGAAAGGCGACCAATTTCATAAGTCTTTTGTGTGATTTCATCTTTGATAAAGTTTTTAATTTTGATTCGTTTGTAAACACCATCAACAATTTCAGTACGAGTATCATCGAAACGACCAGATGAATAGCTACTCAATGAACCACCTTCACCATCAGTAAGAGTAATGAAAGTTGTCTTCTCAATATTATTGTTCTTAATAAATGTACCCAAAGTTTTGTAGCAATACACCAATGCTTCATTCAACGGAGTGCCACCAGTGTTGTAACCTTCATTCCAGTGAAAACGATAGTCAAGGATACGACGAGCCATTGAATTAAATTCGCTGGTAGTCATTTTGTTATTGAAGAATTCTAACAAGTGGAATCTGTCAGCACAATCAATCAAATTGTTTGGCTCTCTCTTTGTAGTTCTCCATGCATGATATGCTTCGTGCTCTGCAACAGTTTGACTCACATTGTCGTTATAGTCAGTGGTAAATGCAAACACACGATATGGAATTTGTACACGATTACAAAACATAGCCAAGTTGATGACTTGCTTCATGGTGTCTTTCAACACTTCGTTCATTGAACCAGACCAGTCAACAAGAAGAACCATACCATGATTCTTACCTTGTGGTAAAGAAGTAATTCGTTTGAACAAATCATCTTGCAATTTGTATGCATAAACTTTCTTCATGTCCAACGAACCAATCTTTGATACCATTGCACGCTTGTGTAGTTGAGCAGACTTTTTCATCTCGAATTCTTTCACGAGATAATTTACAGTACGAATCGATTCGGTTTTAAATTGTACAAAATCTGAATCTTCTGCTGCATGAAAAGCAGTTCGCTGTTCTTCACTCATGTTGCGAGTGCGGTAGTCAATCGTGTCTGGACTATCAACTGACCATTTTTCAGGTGATTTAGTTTCATTGAGAATTCGTTTGTAACCGATAACTGGATCTTTGTAATAGTCTGTGTCAAATTTCCAATATTTGTATTCAGTGGAATCATCAGCAAGGTCTTCCAATTTGTTTTGGAATGCTCTTTCTGTTTTTGATTCTAGGTCATCACCTTCTTCAGACTTGTCGTCATTTTGTAAATTAGATGATTTATTCTGTTTGGATGGTTTCAGATCTTCGTCATCACCATCTTGTTCTTCAAAGTCATCATCAGCATCGATGTCAAAGTCACCATAAATTGGATCTTCATCATCGTCACCATCTTCGTCTTCTTCTTGCTCTTGGAATTTGGCATTCTGTTTACGCTCTTCGGCTTGCTGTTTAGAATATGCATAGATGTCGTTTGCCAATGCAATAATTTCATCTACAGTTTCTGTTCGTTCTGCACGATTCACAAATACCTTTTCATCAGGTGTGAATGTTACGCCACACTGGAATCCTGCTTTAAAGTAGAGATTGATTTTGTCAATGAGTAATAGTTCGTCAAAGTCTTGAACTTGTTTCGTGCCAAAGAAGTCACGATCATTGAGTTGTTTATATCCTTCGTTCATGCGTTTGCGCAATCCTGGATATTTGCGTTTGATAAGTTTCTCGATACGAACATCTTCTAGGACATTCATGTATGAGTGTAACTTAGGGGTATCCCTTAGGGGTTCAAGATAGTCATCGTTGGTGTAAAGGGCATGACCCACTTCGTGACCAATCAACATATCTTCAATTTCGGGAGTCATATCTTTCCACATCGGCAAAGTCAGGATACGACTCTTGATGTCAAAAGATGCAGTGCGAGTTCTGGCACGAATCACTGAAAGATTTTCAGTTGCCAGCAGTCTTGCGGAGAGATCACTTGCTTTCATTTCCATTATTTATTCTCCAAAAGCCAATTCAAATTCAAATTCAGTTAACAGAGTTTCAATCTGTTTACGATTAGCCAATACAACTGGAAGAATGCTTGCAAACTGACATTCTTCTTCAATACCATAGCTGTGGCACAAACAAGCCAACTCAAAGTCGTCAAAACCACTCCATTGATTTTCCATAAAGTTCTCCATAATATACGACTATTATACCCCAGTCGGCAATTAAAGACAACACTTATTTTAACCCCGAATCTACAGGGCTTGGAGGGGAGTGACTACTTACGAAGTTGCAATAACTGAAAAATCATTGCGTTTTTCAAACTTAATGACGGATCTGAACTTATCAAACAACTGGTCTCCCTTGTGGGAAATAACAAAGATGTTCGTGTTCTCTCCAAATTGATTCATTAGATTGAGGAAGTAATCTGTTCCTGCAGTGTCCAATGATGAGTCGAAGATCTCATCGAGCAGAAGTAAGTTTGTATTGACTGAGTTCTTCATCTTGGCAATCTGTCGCCATGTGAATAAGATTGCAAGGTCAATACGCATCTTCTCACCCTCAGAGAAACTAGCGTATGTAAAGTCATCTCGGAAACGAGACTTCACAGATTCGTTGAATGCTTCATCAAGTTCGAAGTGAATGTATGCATCCATAGCTTGAAGATACTTGTTGATCAACTTGTTCATGATTGGAAGATACTCACGAATGATTGCTGTCTTGATACCAGTATCTTTTAAGAGAATGTTAGCCACATCTTCAAGATTTCGTTGTTCTTGAAGAGTTGTCTTGGTATGAATCATCGTAATGGCTTCAGTGGCAAGTTCTTTTAACTTGGCTTTCTCTTCATCGATATTTGTTGTATCAGTTTTTGCGCTTTCGATTTCAGCCTGCATCTCTTTAATTTGTTTATTGAGTAAGGTGATCGTAGAGTTTCGTGTAGATAGTTCAATATTTTTACTGGTAATTTCTGATTGGATTTTGTTAATGTCAGATAATTTTTCATTAAGTTTGGATAAGATTGTTTCGAGTTCGCCAACCTTTCCATTCTGTTCCAGCAGTTTATCATTAAGATCTTTGATGATGCTCTCTTTGTATTGCTCTGCAATATCTTGGTTGCACGATGGGCAAACATCGTGTTCACTAAAGAACTCTGTGTTGTGCTCACAAGTCTCGATTTTTTGGAGTAACTTGGACTTGATTGACTTGGCTTTGTCGATGTCTTCAGCAATAGTTTCCTTGTCATTGATGCTTGCTTTAAGAGTGTCGATCTCCTCCAAGATGGTAGATATCTCGACCTCACTAGATAGAATCTCAGAAGTATTTGCAGCAATCTTCGCTCTGATACTTTCGATGGCACTCGTCTTTGCTTCTGTGATTGTCTTAATGAGTTGTGTCTGCGCATCAACCTTTGTCTTTGCAGTCGAGATTTCATTTTCGATTTTGGCAATAGCATCTTTAGTTTCCTGTGCTTTCTCTTTCAATAACTGATTCATTGTAGAGAAAATACGAATGTCAAGAATGTCTTCGATAACTTCTCTTCGTTGACTTGTTGGTAACTGCATGAATGGAACAAACGATGCAGAACCAAGGATAACAACTTGCGTGAATGTCTTATAGTTTAATTTAAGAATCTGTTGCTCAAGAATCTTTTGATAGTCTCTTGATGCAGCATCTTGGTTGATCATCTCACCATCTTGCCAGATTTCAAATACATTAGGTTTGATACCACGAATAATTTTGTACTCTTTACCATTGATGTCAAACTCAACTTCAACAGAGCAACCCTTACCATTGATAGAGTTGACCAACTGACCCTTGTTGATGTTACGAAATGGTTTACCGAAAAGCGAAAAGCACAATGCGTCTAAGATTGTGCTCTTACCTTCACCATTCTTACCAATGATAAGAGTAGTAGTTGATTTGTTTAATAATACTTTATTCGGAGAATTGCCAGTAGATAAAAAATTCTTCCACTGTACGCTCTTAAATACAATCATTTAATCTTCCAATCAATTCCCATTAATTTATATAATGCTCTTCTATAAAGAGGTGGTTTCTTAGCCACTTTAATAATCGTGTGTTCTACATCCAACTCTAACCTACCAGTATTTACAGTAACCCATTGATTGACTGCAAGTGAAGAACTACCACTCAAGACAAATTTAGAACCTTCAGAAAGATACAATGATGGTTTTGAGATACATTCAGTATAATCTAAGTCAAGTGGAATCTGTTCCGTGAGTGGAAAGAAATACTCTATGTTAAGTTGTTGCATCATACTACCTCGATGTTGACTGCCTCAGTGTAAAGTGTTCTCATGTAAGTCTTGATTTGTTCTTTGTCCACATCAGTTTCAATACTATCAACGTAATGCGAAAGAACAGACAAGGTGTCCTCAAGATTGATTTCTTCGCCAATCTCACCATCTTGAAACTCGGACATGTCTTCAATAATCTTGATCTCATGACAACCCTTATTATACAACTTCTGAATGAATTTGTCAAATTTATAAAAGTCAGTTTTGTTTACAACTACTAACTTTACATACTTCTTTTCAAGTTCAACTACATCCAGATCGATGGGGTCTTTTCCTTTATCGTCGTATTCGATTCGTTCAAACATTCGATAAGGATTGCAAATGAATTCAAGTTCTCTTGTATCGAGATCAAACAGGTGGAATCCTCTGGGATCGTTATAGTCCTGCCATGTAAGTTCGTACGGATTTCCGAGATAATGAATATGCTGATCACTACTCCTATGATGATAGTGCCCAGAAAAAACCAAATCAAACTTTTCAAAAGTTTCTTTAGCCAGTCCATCGTGTGATTCCATTCCTCTGTACATTGCAAAGCCAGCGATCTCAAAATGACCCATGCAGATTTCAGCTTTAGTGTTTTTAATATGATCCAATGATTCTTGATAGTTCTCTGGACAAATCCATGGCATCATACAGATGGGGGTTCCATCAATAACGATTGTTTCTGGTTTGGAGATAACATCAATGTTACCGTATTCGACTAGAAGTAAATCTGGAGAGTTCACTTCATTGGTGTTCTTGTAGTATGTGTCGTGATTACCTGCCAACATATGAACACGAATACCTCGTTCTTCCAACTTATCAAAGAACATTTTCTTTGCACGATCAAGTGCGTAAAAGTTTACATACTTGCGACGATCAAATGTGTCACCAAGAACAAGAACAGTAGTAATGTTATTAGCATCAAGAGCGGGGAAGAATGTTTGTTCATAAAAGTTTTCAAAGAAGTCTAAGAACGCAATACTATCATTCCTTGCACCAAAGTGCTGGTCAGTTATAATGGCTACCTTCAAATGAAACCCACCTTTCTATTTACTTGCGATTGTTTACTATTTTCAGATTGTCTATTAAACAATTCTGCGATAGAGAATTCAACAGTCTCGCCACCCTTTCGTTCTGGTATTGTTGCACCTAATTTATCTGCTAGTTTCTTTGCATCAAACAAAGATAGTGGTTTAAATTCAACGATGTCAAAACATCTTCCTGGACGAATAAGAGCAGAGTCAATATCACGAACACTTGGAAGATTGGTAGAGAAGATCATCTTTTTACCTTTGGTTGTAACAAGACCATCACCCACATTCAAGAAACGATGCATCATTGTGTTACCATCGCTACGAGATTTCAAGAAAGCATCGCTGTCTTCAAGAACCATAACTTCAGCATCATCCTCAATAAACTTTGCGAAGAAACCATCTTTCTCAAGAATGCCAGCATCATATGTTACGATTGCAGAGCAGTTGCGATGAGCAAGTAGACCACGAATGAATGTAGTCTTGCCAGTTCCTGGAGGTCCAATTAGTAGGAGAATGTTGGCAGAAGATTCCATGTAGCGATCGTAGTAATCACCAAGGGATTCGCCATTAAGGAATGGATACATTTCTTCAGTTGGAAGACGATCACGATTTAATGGAACATTAACGGAGTTGCCGTCTGCACCATATACCCATTCAATATAAGAAGAAACAACATCGAAGTTAGACTCAACAATTTCAATCATGTCTTCTGCAAATTCAACATCACCAAATGCACGAACAGTAGTTGAGTTGGAGTTTACATCAAACTTAATAAAGTTATTAGTTCCTTCTTCGATAATGAATCCAGTTGAAGAATTACTTTGAACAAACAAGCAATCTTTATATTGGTCTTCTGCCCAACGAGACCATCTTTGACGATCACAAAGAACAGTTGTTTCTCGTTGTACTGTTGATAGGTTTGCATCAACACGACGCTTCATAATTTCGACTGTGACTAAGTCTTCAAAATCAGAAACACCTAAAAATATTTTTTTATCATCCATAATTTTTTTCAAATCAAATTGGTTATCAAACGCATCCCATGTATATTTTCTAAGAAGTTTCTTACCTTGTTTTCTTCTTCTAGCCTTTGTACTTCTTGCCAATGCGGGAAAAGACCTAGACACAATATTATGTCCTGCCTGCAATTCACGAATCCACTGTCGTATGTCCTGTGTCATCTTCATCATCCAAAAAACTGTTCAAGGTATTGTCCATCTTTTTCTTTGCTGCTTTTTCTTTTTTGCGATCCATCCATGAATCATCAAAGGTACTATTGTTCTGAACAAAATCCATGTAGGCATTATGATAGTCTTTATCATCACCCTCTTGAACTTCAAACATCTCAAATGGCATATCTTGAATCAACTTGCCTTTAATATAACTCTGTTTCTTTTCTTTAGCAATCCTTCGTAGGAATGCATAGTAAATAATCTGTGTAAAATATGCAAACGGATTGTTAGACTTAGTTGGATCGAAGTTATCAATATACTGAATGCAATTTTCCACGCCATCAAGAATCATATCATCTCGATAGGAGTAGTTTATAAAGTTGGGTTTATAGGAAAGATGGGTTGCAATTTTTAAAATACATTCGCCGATATAGTTGCTAATGACTGGTTTGGGTAAACCTTTTTCTTCAGCTTCTTTTTTCTTAGCTCGCATCTCAACGATTGCTGCTAGAAAGTCAGCGTTATTTACATAATGTGCCATACATACTCGTTCCTCATTTAATTCAAGTTATTCATTAGTATACATCAACCATAACGAAAAGACAAATCTTATTGGATTGCAAAATTGCATATAAAATAAATTTGCTTTTTTAATTGACTTGAGGCATAATCACTATGTTAGGGTTGATCGTTACCTCTAGTTGATTGTATCGTTTCCTTCGATAAAGACTCTAAATCTTTCTTCTTCTCTCTCGTCTTTTGGAGTTTTTGCTAACTCCTCAAGCATTAAGATTCTTCTCTTTGCTTCTTCTAAATCTATATCATCTTCCCAGAGCAATTCTTCTTTCTCATCTTTTGTAACGAAAGAAAGTTTTTCATGCTCTGCAACGATGCGTTGATATGAGGGGATGAATAGATGATGCAATTTCTTAACGAACATAATGTCTCGCTTTGCGATTACAAAAGTTCTATCATCTGAAAATTGACATAGAGGGTGAGCCGTTACATGTTCACGACTTGCCTCTAAGATGGGAATTGTTCTAATGCACATTGGCGATTCAAGCAACACATGTTCGTCATCCTCTTCTTTAAGGACAGCCATTACTTGCTCGCCTGATGTGAGTTTCATTACAACATAGAATTCGTTGTCGTCTAACATAGATCCACCTCTACAATTTTAACTTTAAATTCTTCTTCAGCATAAGTTTTATATCTTTCTGCTGCATGATTTAGAGTATGGTTTTTCCAAGATTTCCAATGTAAATCATCGGCAAGGTCAAATAGATTACATTTTGTCTTGCCATCTTTCAATCTCAATCCACGACCAATACTTTGCAAGTTACGGATCTTGCTCTTTGATGGTGATGCAAAAATGACATTCTCGAGAGACGGTATGTTGATGCCTGTGGAGAATGTACCAAAACTAGCAATAATGATAGCATCGCTCTCACCCTCTGTAATGTGACGAATTGCTTCACGATCTGTTGTATCAGTTCCTCCGTAAACAAAGAACACTTTACGATCCTCGTGTACTTTGTCTTTTATTAACTCATATAAAATTTTACCATGCTTTTCAACATACTGGAAAAGTACTAAGGTATTACCATCGCATTTTACTGCAAGGTTACGAATAAATTTATTTCGTTTCTCATTACTTACAAGAAAGTCCATCTCTTCTTGATAAGTTTTATTCTTTTGTGCTTTGCGAATTTCTTCGTTGTATTTCAACATCACACACATTATATTTAGGCTAGTAAGTCTGCCTGAGTCCATGAGTGCTTTGGTTGTAGTAACTTTATGAACTGGACCAAACATACCTTCAAGAACTAAACGATGAACCTTTTTATTATCAAGTGTGCCTGTAGTTCCAACACGATAACGAATCTTGTCCATTTTTTCCATAACTGTTGTTAGAGATTTTGCTTTGAACTGATGCGCTTCATCTCCGAAGATTACATCAAACTGTGCAAACCAAGATTTAGGTTGTAGGTATACTGATTGCCAAGTTGTAATCAAAACATCTTTGGTAAACTCTTTAGTAAACCCTGCATATAATTTTTGGCAAGAACCTTGTACATTAAAACCATTTGCAGATGAATAGTCTTCAAAGTCAGTATACATTTGTTCAACAAGAGATGTAGTTGGAACAATAAGAATACATTTACGATCGTGTGCAATATGCCAACGCATAGTGGTATAAATTATAAATGACTTTCCTGATGCAGTGGGAGATAATAGGAGTGTCCGCTCTTTATCGAGAGCAGTCTTCACTGCTTCAACTTGATAGTCTCGGATTTCGATTGGTTTACCACGACCATGAGGATCGAGTGACTTAGCATAGTCTTCTACAATCTCATGCGTGATATTGTTTTGATGAAATACAGGAGTTACATATTCAATGCCATACCCATTGCGAGTGGCAAACTCTTCAACATATGATACTAGACCAACATAAAGAGTTTTTCTAACTTGATCGTATAGACGAACCTTTCCATCCCAGAGTCTTGCTCTGAATTGTGGAGTGAATCTTGCTCCAGGATATTCATACGTAAAGAAGTCAGCGAGTTCTTGTTCAATAGAACCATCGCTAAAAACTCTAACATAAACTTCGTCTAACTTCTCAATTTTTATCATTACATACCAGCTAAGAATTTCTTCCATTCTACTGCAGTTTTAATCTGCCAGTCTCTGGCTTTGATTTGCCCAAGAACGGATTCAAGAAAATAAATCATTGTCTCAAGATAATCAATCTTGACTCTTAATGTATTTAGTTCGGTGTCACCTGAGAGGAATTCATCCATCTCATTCTTTAATGGCTTAACACCTTGCCATTGTTCCCAACCAAGATCTGTTAATTCATCACGTGAGAGTTCGCCACGATACAATCGGAATTTATTTTTCCGAAGCATGTTGTAGTCTGATTGGTATTTGGTGTGTTTAAGTTTAATGTTGACAAGCATTTTTAAATACTTGGCATGTAACTTAGGAGTTGCTGTGGTTGTTTCACCGAGATAGTTATCATCGATCTCACAGTCTTTATCCCACTGTTCTTGCAATTGTTCAATATTCATAATATCCTCACATTTATATACTGCCATTATACCGCAGTATTACAAAAAAATCAAGTTTGTCTTACAAGAATTTATAGTATCCGTAGCGGAATGTTGCATTCCCCACTAGGTATTGCACATCTGTATTTGTAGATGCAAACATCAATGAATCAATCGTAATTGGAAACATATCTGTAAATTGCACTAACTGTGCTGTTTGATTATTACCACCGAGAATTTGCAAAGTCCCATCAGAGTAGTTCTTTGCTAACTCAGAATAATTCAATGTATCGCCTGCAGTATAAGTGATATACTGTTCATAAGATTGCGGGAAACCTAAAGCGATAATCCAGTTATAGATTGCTTTGTAGTTTGCCATATCAGAATCAACTAGGAACTGAACAGTCAGTTGATCATAGGTTAATGTTTCACCTGGAATTGGTTGTACATTAAATGGGTTACCAAACTCAGGAGCACCAAGAGTGATACCTGGAATATTCACCGACTGACAAAAGAATGACAGATTAGGTAATTTGGTAATGTTGAACATGAATCCATTAGGTGATAATGGAGTAATGTTATCTGGGATCGGACAGGAAATAGTAGTAGCCATGTTATTATTTATCCAAATAAAAAAGGGAGATCTCGAAAGACCTCCCTTAAAGTACCGCTTCTTCGTCGGCTTCTTAAAAACCGACTAACCGATTACATTAGGTTAGTAACCTTAACACGACGGTAGTAGTAGTTCACATCAGCAGTCAAGTTGTCTTGACCAGCAGTGCCGTCATCCAAGTTAACGAATGGGTTAGCAACTAGACCGTAACGAGTCTTGAAGCCAATTTTTGGCTGGAAGCTGTTAGGATCAACTGCACGAACCATTTGTAATGGAACATATGGGCAATAGAACAAGCCAGCGTCAAAAGCAGATGCGCCTTTGTAGCCAACAACGAAGAACTGAGTAGCTGACACATTGCTTGTGTATGGGTCAACATAAACTTTGTACTTACCATTCAATACACCAGCGAAAGTAGTTGAAGTATCATCAACAGTTAGGTCATTCTTACCAGACAAGCCAGAAGAATAATCCAACACACCAGCCATTGCTAGGGCAGAAGCCACATCAGCTGAAGTGATGATCACGTTACCACGACCACGACGAGTTTGTTGACCGATAGCATTGGCTTCACGTTCGATTTGGAACATTAGACCTTTGAACTTCTCAACAGACCAACGACCATTAGAGTCAGTGTCTAAGTCGAATGTACCAGCAGTAGTTACACCAACTTGAGCACCTGGCTTAGCAGTTTGGTAGATAGTACGGATAACTTCACGGTTGATTTCAGCAAGGATCTCAGTAGAGAGAATGTTGCTTAATTCGCCTTCAGCGTCAAGACCATGAACAGACTTCATGTCTTGTGCTAATTCGATAGAGTATTCTGCCTTCAAAGCACGAGTCTTTGCAGTTACAGAAGTCTTTTCGATAGAGAAAGCCATAGCACCGAAAGAACCATCACCAACACCACCTTGACCTAAACGCTCGCCATCAGATGTTGCTAGACCAGTACCAGTAGTTTCAGAACCACCGAAGTCATATGCACCAGAGTGAGTGCCTGTACCAGCGAAGTCTGTATCAGCTTCGTTGAATAGAGCCTCAGTACCACCTTGAGTAGAGTAGCGTGACTTCATTGCGAAGATCAAGCCAGTTGGTTGAGTCATTGGTTGTACACCGCAAACATCATAAGCGATCATTTGTGGCATTGCACGACGAACCAAGCTGATCATTACTGGATCAAACTTAGCGAAACCGCCAGTGTCGCCATAAGAGCCAACAGCGTTAGCTGGAGCAGCTTCGAACAACGCTTCACGTTGCTTAGCCATTTCACGCTCTTGGTTTTCTAGAAGAACCGCAGTTACTTCTTTACGATAGTTGTCACGAATCTTTGGAGCACTTTCGTGCTCAAGAATCGGAGCCCATTTTTTTACTAAATCTTGACGAGTAGTCATTTTGGATTTCCTTATTTGTTTAATTTGTTGAGCTGTGCAGCATAAGCAGACATAGCAGGATCAAGTGTTACCTTTTTCTCTTCTGTCAACGCTTCTACTGGAGCATCAGTAACTACAGATTGAACTGTAGCTGCTTTAGTTGTGAAATAATTTTCACGGATAGTCTTTACTTTTGTTTCAAAACTTGCTTGGTCTTCATAAGAGAGTTCTTCAACAAGAGACATAAACTTTTCAGTTTCTGTATCTGTCAAGCCTTCGCTTACAGTCTTAACGATTTCAGCACGATTGCTTTCAGCAAGAGTCTTGCTTAGTTCAATATTAGCTGCAACTTGTTCGTTAAGTTTTGCTTCCAATTCATCGATCTTAGATTCCATTTCGCCAAGCACATCGAATTTCTCTTCAGGAATATCGATATAGTGCTCTTCAAATAAATTCTTCAAACCGCCAATGAAACCTTCAAGAATATCGGATTTCATACCACGCTCTAGGGCAATTTCATTCTGTGTCATCCACTGCTCGGCAATATAACCGAGGTATCCATCAACTTGCTCAACAATTCCCTCTACATTCTGTGCAACGCTCTCTTGGAGTTTTGCTTCGAATTCTTCTTCAATACGAGCAACTTCTGACTTAACACGAGTCATAACAGCTGCTTCGAAAATAGTTTCTGCTTTAGCACGGAACTCTTCAGATAGTTCCTCGCCATTCAACAATGCGTCAACATCTTCTTTAACGCTAGTGCCTGTGCGAATGACTGCTTGGTCGCCAGCAACTGCTTTAGCAGTAGCAGGGTTAGATTTCTTAGCAGTTGCATTCTCTGCATCGTTTTGATCTTTTACATCATTACGATCATTGTCTGCATTTTGTGCTGGGTTGCTAGTTGGTACATTGTTAGATGCATCACGGATTGGAGACTGATCACCAGCCTGTGCTCCGTCTTTACCTGATTCTGTACCACCTTCTTTGCCTGCGACTTTGAACTCGTCTAATTTCTTAGACTCAGCCAAAATTTCTGCGATTTTTTGTTCGATTGACATCGTTTTCTCCTGTAACTGGATAGTTCTATTAAATTATTTATAATTTATCTGATTTTACTCAGAAACTTTTGGAAAGCAATAATCTTTGCTTCCTCTAGATTTTTTGAAGAAGCTCTGCGAATAGAACGCTGTGCTTCTTCAATATGTTGTTCCACAAACTTTCCATCAACAAAGACCCACTCTTTTGACTCCATAATACCTCTTACGAACGCATCTGGAGCAGACGGATCGGCAACGATGTCAGCTGCAGTGGACAGCATAAAATCGTCTTGAACAATTTGAACACCTTCATTATTTGTTTGAAGGGATCCAAGTGCTCTGCTAGACACTCCAAGGTTTGCACCACCATCTAAAAGACCTCGTGCAATTTGACCCATTGGGGTTTCTAGAATCTTTGCTTTGCCGATGTAGTTAGTACCTTCTTTGCGCAAACTAACAATCATGTGGGATACACGATCCAAATTAATGGAAGGGGTATCTGGATGACCAAGTTCGCCATAAGCACGATTCTTTTCGACAGATTCTTTAATGTAACGACCTACTTCATTATCCATAACTGATTCTGGATACATACGACCATTACGATTTTTCAGTTCAGATTGAAGAAAAATTCCTTCAATAAAATATTCTTTTCCTTTGCCGAGTTTGGACTCAACAATAAGGTTTGTGGTATCTAAAACTTCTCTAATTAGTCTCATGATTAACTTCCTACAGCAGCTGGGTTATCGTAAGCACCGAAAGTAGCATGCTCAACTTTAGTAGACCAGCCAGCAACT
>Ga0114973_10001681_pt1 | contig 16304 bp, 8 predicted proteins | sample M_140807_MF_Meta_FD_87025 | JGI IMG/M metagenome (GOLD analysis project Ga0114973, IMG submission 87025) | Freshwater microbial communities from Lake Montjoie, Canada to study carbon cycling - M_140807_MF_MetaG | ecosystem: Environmental > Aquatic > Freshwater > Lake | place: Lake Montjoie... | reverse complement strand
GATTATCTTTTTTGCTGCTTCCCAAAAATCGTGTAAACCCTGCAGGAGTTTTTGACCGCCTGGACCAGCCTTGGTGAGGTAATCCGTAAAATTACCTTGCAATGCTTCCATTAACCCTTTGACCGTGCCTGTACCGTTTCGAATGTCTTCAAAAAACTTTTTGAATGTATCTTTAAAGCTATTAAACAACCCTCCAATCTTTTGTGGGCTTAAAACATCTGCAAGTCCTTGAAGGATTTCCTTGAATCCAGGAAACGCTTCTACGAATGCTACTCCGAGTTCGCGGCCGGCACCAATGATGACGTAAAAATCTTTACGAAGATTTGCTAGCAGCTCTCGGAATTCTCCTGTTCTTGTAATTCCTTGAAGGAATCCATCGAAGAACATTCCCCAAAGAGAGTTTGATTCTGGGGTTGGGCCGGCTTTTACTGCACGTACGATGTCATTCGTCATGGTGGATATTGCTTCTGACGTTGACATCGATTGGGCTTCTAGTCCCTTTGCAGCTTGTGTAACTTTGTTGTGTGCAATGCCTTGATTCTTTAGAGAGAATGATTGGCGAACTGCTTCCTCACTCATACCTACAGTCGAAGCAAGAAGTTGCAATTCCTGACGATTCATGGAATCAGCAGACTTACCTGCAGCTGCCAAAGAATCCTTTAACATCGCTAATGCATCATCAGGCGTCTTTGCTTCTAGCAATTTCATGGTATCAATGTTGACACCGAACGCCTGCGATAACTTAGAAACGTTCTCGGCGGCTTGATCGAAAGTATTGAAAGCATCAAGAACGCCGGTTATGTCTTTTAATTCAAGACCTAATCCGTGTGCATACGTCGAGGCTTTTGCGATTTCTTGAACTGTAGAATTAGCGAAATGCTTCACATCCTTCATGGCTTTACCCATGTCACGTGATATCAATTTAGAATTTAGTCCAAATTGAGCAGATAATCCTTTCGCATATTTCGCAATCTCTACTTCTATATCTTCAACTTCTCTACCAGTTGCCTTCGCGGCACTCATCAATCCAGTAAAATCTTCTTCAGCAATGCCAAGACCTTTTGACATCGCCAATATTGACTTACCGTTCTTTTCAAATTGATCTCTCATTGAATCGAACAGAACAGGTGATGCGCTGGCAACTTTGTTTGCATATTCAATCGCCTCGGAAAGCGTGCCGAACACTCTTATTGCGCTTAGGCCAGGCCCTATCATGCCTTGCGTTAGCGAAGTGCCAAGTTTTATAACGCTTCCTCCAGCGTCTTTTGAGACATCTCCGAATACTTCACGAACATTTTCAAACGCTTGAGCAAGCTCTGTGGAACCCATGCCTTCTTTGGCCATACCAATAAGGCCTTCTAGCATCTTAAACGGCGCGGATAGAATTGCGGCGCCTAGATCAAATAGTGCGCTGCCGACACTTTGAATCACTCCGATTACACCGGTTGCTGCTGCTTTTAAAAACTTAAATCCAGCAGCAAAACCTTTAATTGCACCGGCACCGAACGCCATGGCTTCTGCAAGCTTCTTATTCTCTTTTGCGAGGTTCGTTAAAATTTTGCGTGCAACACCTGCTGCATCGCTAAGATCTTCAATCTTATCAATACTTTCTTTAATTCCTTTGCGCCAGTCGGAATCAGCTTCTTTTGCTTTTTTAAGAGATGCTTCTAGTTCTTTGAAAGATTCACCAACTTCAGACATGCCGTCGCGCATGCTGCGGGCGGCAGTTCCGGAAAGTTGTTGCGCTTTTCCTAGTTCTAATAAAACAGCAGTTAACTGTTGAAACGCTTTTGCTTGTGAACTAATCTCTTCAGAAGAAGGACCGGTTGGAGGAGTTGGAGGCGCCATACCTTAATTCTCCCCTCATCATAAAGGCCAAGGAACGCCTAAAATTCTTTGAAACTCTGATGCCGACGCATGCTTTAAACCTAGCTTAGCAGTAACTGAATCCATAGTTGAGCCTGGCCTGGAAATTTCATCTTGAAATCGTTTAGAAGACATCATCGCGTTATGAACTGCATCAATTTGTTCTTGAGTTCCTTTTATTTTAATATTTCCAATGACTTTTCCCACCAACCATGCGGCGATGGATGCAAAAAGGATCTTTCCCATCAACCCAAACTTAAGTTCATTTAAGATGACATCATGATCTTGCGACATGCATATATCTATCCCGATAATAAAAAAAGTTCCAAATTATGATAGTTTAAGTGAATCTTCTTAGCCTCGATGGAGATTCAGTGCGAGCCATTCCAGACAGCGCTCGAACATCTTGAGAATTGTGATGCAAAGCCCTAGATTGAGTCTGACCATCTTCAGAAGTTCTCTGTAGCTCTTTACCAATTCTTTCTATGAACCAACGTTTATATGCTACGGGGATGCAGTACGCTTCCCTGTATGTAAAACCGCAGTAATACATTAAAATAAACGTTGGTTCAAGAATTAAAGCTTCTTTATCTTGCGTATGAAGGCCAAAGAAACGAGACTCCGAGCGGCATATTTACCTCCTCGGCGTTACCACATGCCGGGCATGTTACCTCTTGTTTCATTATCAAACCTGGTTCTGTTTCCTTAACGTAATTACGAAGTGCAAGAGAATCTCTTGCCGGCATCATCTTAATGAAGTTAGAAATCTTAAAACGATCTTCAACACCATCTATTGAAACAATAGATTGATGTAACGACGTTGTGATGGCAGAATCTCCTCCGAGACCTAGCTTCTTTTGCTTTTCCTGAAGAACAGTTTGTTCTTCTTCGTCTTTTCCTGTAGTAAACTTAAAGTGAACCTTTTTCTTTGTATGAGGAAGAACAAACTCAAAAAGATTTGTTCCCTCAATTACTGGATCTACCTCAAGACGTTTAATGGGAAGCTCAGTAAGATTGAATGTTTGTTGACTCTTTACTTCACATTCCGCACATTGAACCTCTGCAGTATAATCAGGCCCATATCCCGTGATACGAACAGCAACCATCAACGCATTACGATCTCCAAGCAATAGATCAGAAACATTGATGGACTTATCAAGTAAACATGACTTAATTAATTCAGTAACAACTGTTCCTTTTTTAATTAAAGCTCGGGAGGTAAGAATATCCTCTTCACGGGCTGTCATTGGGCGAATCTCTACAATGTCTTTACCTGTCAATGAAGACTCAGATGAATAAACTTTTCCTCCAGAAGGAAGGGGAACTAGCTCGCTAGCAATGTCTAAACCGAAATCTGCCTTTAACTTCTCAGCGGAGCTCATCGATTGTATGCGATGATCATGCCCCGAATTTGAACCTGCGGTAAAAATAGAATTCTTTGTCTCTCTTTGTTCTGACATACGTCTCCTGTGACTTACTACATTATGTAATCATTCTAAATGATTGTAAAACCATAATGACAAAGAAAATCACACGGAAATTAACAAATAATTATTGACCTTTTGATTCCTTAGGATGACACACATGACATACGGGAGTCGCCTCAATCATCATCATATTTTTTAGTTGAATCGATTGGCAATTCCTACATTTCAATCGAAGCTTTTGATACTTGTTTCGGTATTCTTTTGGATTCGATAACAAATCGAATATGCCAGTTTCATTTATCCTAGATTCAACTTCATCAGGTGACAATCTCTTTGCAGATGCATCAAGATTATTTTTATAATTTTCACTTATGGAAATTGATGACTTTAATAAAGAATTACTCACGTCCTTCGTGAGCCCAAGATTCCATGGTACAAGCTCACCAGAAGCATACCTTCTTTTCTTTGTCTCAGAAACTTTCTTAGCAACTTGAATTGCTTTTTCTGGATTTAAAACGTGCCAATCAGTTATCTTTCCTGTATCATAACCCTCTTTTAAAGATGATGATATCTTTACGCTTGCCGCAGCAACCTTCTCTGAAGACTGCTTCGTCAAACCAGAATTCCAAACAGAATATTTTCCCTGTTTGTATCCTTCAGATCTCTTTTGAGCAAACTCAACTTGTTTATCTGGATTTAAATAGACAGAATCAACTCTTGCGTTGTGTCCTCTAACATACGTTGAAGTGAAACCCTTCTTCCATCCCATCCAATTTAATTTTTCTTGACATGCTTCGTTACAAGAACATGTTGGATGCACTCCATCAAAGTGAATATCAAGGTAGTGTTGAAGATGATTTTCAATAGAATGCACATCTGTCAGGTGTTCAAGAAATCTTGATTCTTGTCCAAAGGTTTCATCACATTTCGAACACTTAATGCGAATATAGGCCACGATATAAATATATCGTAGCCTATAAAGTTGTATAATCCAGTGGGAATCAGTACTGCAGTACGCAGTTGTCGTAACGAAGTGTTAGAGCAATTTCAACTGGAGCACCATCTTCGTATGTAACTTCATTGAAGTTTGCATCTGTGATGAATGCACCCTTGATGTCCCATAATTCGACAACTGTACCAACAGGGTCAAGCATCTTCAATTGAACGTCGCGTTTGTAGAAATCAGCGTAACCAGAACGACCGGACACTGATTCAAAGTGGAGGCGGATCCATTCCATGACCTGTTGTGCACCTGATGGAGCGATTGGGTCGTGGAGCGTTACGTTCATCGTGCTGAACGTTGTCTTGCCTGCGAGATAACGACGTGAGTTGATGAATGGGATTTCGACTTCTTCTGTCGTGACCTGAGGACGTGCCGCGGTCTTGATGATGTAGGCGTCGATGCCCTCGATCATCAGCACCCATCGATTTTTTCGTTTGGGTTCGAACTTGTTTGGAATCATTGACGTGACGTCAAGCGTTTCGGCCATTGTAGGTCTCTCCTGCTATATAAGCTAACATAATTATTCTTGAATGAAGATTTTAATAAATTTTTTTGCGATTTTTATATTTCTGACTCTAACCCATTTGATACTATAAAATCTAACGATAAAAATTCTTTTGTCTTTGTTGGTCTTAGGTATATCTTACCTCTGATGGTGTTATTTTCTATGTCGCTTTTTGTTGTTGTTGAAGCGTCGACGATGACGTTGTAGTCGTTGAGACCAAAGAGAGATTTAATCGTTGATAATCTTGAATTCATTTGTGTTGAAAATAAATTCAATGTTGAATTTAGATCTTGATTAAAAAGAAGTTGTAGCGCAACGTCCCTTGCTTGACGACGTATTTCTAATAATAGTCTTCTATTGTTTATTCTACTTAAAATAGCATTTGATTTTTGCAGAGTCTTTTGGCCCCAAATAACGACACCTGACGTCGTATTGCTTGCGTTTGTAGGTTTGTACAACGGATTTATATTATTTTTGTAAAGATTATTTATGTCTTGTTCTTTAATGTCAACAGTCGTTGTCAAAGTTGTGACTAACGATCCTCTTGAAGGACCTGCTGGTGCGAACCACGGGTAACCTAAACTATCGTTAAGAGACATCGCTCCTAATACAACAACCGAAGGTGGAACCTCCACTCTATCAATGTTATAATCAGTTGTAGGAAGTCTTAATATGACATCGGGAAAATACGCTGCCGCAAATGAAGAATTTAACCCTCTTGATGAAAATAAATTTACTGTATTATTTACAGAAGGTCTTTGATCGCCGTTATACGGAATAAATTTAGAAATTTCAATCAATTCGTTTGATTGATTGACTTGTTCAATGTCCATGATGTATAACGTATCGAATCTTTGTTCGGCTATGTTTGTTGCCTCATCTGTTATGATAGGGTGTCTAATACCAGGAATTGCTAAGATTTGCATATCAAATCCTGAAGTATTATTTAAGACTTCCAAAGCTTTGAGATAGGAACAAACGTTTGGTCCAGATTGTCTTCCTCTATTAGCAAAGTTCATATCTGAAGTAATTGCAGCATTTGTTATATTTTTTTCTTCAACATCAAAAATGTTAATGCCGTCGAACCCACCTTGCATTATTGTGTAAAAAGAAAGATAGTTTCTACTAGAATTATCTCTTAAATCATTAACTGAAATTCTTCTAGTTTTCTCTTGATCATTAATTGAAATAACACCGTTTCTAACATATGCTGCCAGCCGCCAATTCTCAGGAGGATCTACGAACCCATTCGATCCTGTAACGATCTTTATGTTTTCAAGAGTAAAGAAATTATTACAAAAACGATCTGTATCAATTATTCCTAATTGTGCAGTGTCAGGATTCCCAACCTTGTCTGAAACTGAAAAATTAATGTTTGTAGTAGAACTATTTGGAAAATAGCTGGTAAATGCTTCTAAAGATTTATTAAATAAAACATTAGTATTTTGATCGTTTAAATCTGTCGTATGGTCAAATTTAATACCCCATTTTCTTGTTGAGGCTGCATTGTTTGAAAATCTAATGTTATCAGTTAACGGAACTGGAGGTGTAACTACATTTCTAAGAAAATTAGATATAGTTAATGCTGGCGTATCTGTTGACCCCAAAGGAGCAAGAGGAGAAGATCCTGACGTTACTAAATGAGATATTCCTCTGAAACCTAAAGGTAAAGATTGAGGAGGTATTTCTGCATTATGTACCTCTTGAGAAACTTCAACTCTTACAATTCTAGACTTTAGTTCGTAGTTTCCTTCAACGACAAATCGTTGTTCTCCTTCGAGTCTGTCAAAGTCATAATACGCATGAATATCTCCTATAACTTTTGAAATATATCGTTTTGAAGATGGGTCAAGATTGACATCTACGTACGATTCAATAGGGTCAAATGAATCATCAAGTTGATTCATTTGTTTAATTGAAATGCTAAATGACCCATGTTGATATTCATCGTCAATTCCTGAAGGAATAATGTCGTGTATTAAAAACTTGTATTTATTAGAAACATTTGTTCCTGCGTCTAATGAATGAAATTTAAAAAGATTGATATAACGATTATGAAATTTTTGAGAAACAAACCAAGGGGTAGAAGAATGAGAAAATCTATCTCTAAATGCTTCATAATTTGGAACTATAGAGCTTCCTGTATCTCTTGGCATAGATGAGGTCAAGATAAATACAGATCTTTCAAGCCCAACAGCTTGATTCGTTCCATCTGGATTATCGCACCCCGCAGTCACAACTCCTGATCCTGTAACTGTTGCGGTAGCAGGATGAATATCCCAATAAGATGCTAAATAATGACCAGACTGTTGTAACAAAGACGCAGAAAGGTTCAACGCTCTTGTAATATAATTTGGAGATTGAATGTCAAAAGAAGCAGTTATAACGTTTGGATGATCTGCTGTTCCGACATGCCCATTTAACAACAAAACAAATTGTTGCAAAGATGCTCCATTGGAGTCAAAAAGCTTTATTGATCCCAACGATGTTCCTTTTGCATTTAAGTCTGAAGCGACCATTGTCGAAATTGGAGATGATGAGTCTAACCCCCCACCAGAAGATGATAATCTAATAATAACTCCAGAAGGAGCCATCAAAATACCTCTAATGATAGGTACCGCGGTGGCGCCTTGTATGCCATTAACGCTTCCTGTTCCTTGAAGACCTGCTGAACTAAAAATGTTCGAACCAGCAGATTCTGACATGAAACAGCCTAAGAAGTAAGTTCTTCCTAAAGAACCTCCAGAATTCGCATATGGGTTTGTTCCTAAAGCTCCAGATAAAGATACATGATTTGGTTGCTGTTCACCAACAGTGAATCCAGCATTTGTAACTTCACCTGCATTTACACCAGATTGAATGCGACGCTTTCCATCTCCAACGCCCATTATTCTAACGAATGTTAATGCAGATGAATTCCTGAACCATTCTCTAGCAGCCAAAGGTCCGTATGTTGTCAAACATTCTGCAAGCGAGGTATTAGATCCAGAAACGTTAGCAATTCCAAATTTATCATAAAAATCTACTAATGATCCAAGCGTGATTGGTACGAACGCAGGACCTTTTAACGAAGTGCCAACGATTGCCGCAGGAATTCCTACAGGATTTGTTTTTGTTGGTCCAACAAACCCTAAATCGCTAGCCAATATTCCTGCGCCGTCAATTTCTCGTTTTGCCATTTGCGTGATCTTCTTTACGCTTCATAACTATGTTGAAACTCAATCTATGCAACCTGATGTGATATAATGACTCCACAAATAATTAAGGGCTCCCTTCAAGAAGCCCTTAAAAATTATTTCGATATTCGAATACCTAAAATTATTAGGTAATTTACCTGATTTTATCTCATTGTACTTGTTGTAGGTTGTTGGCCACAACGAAGTCCAAGGAAACGAACTCAACTGTCTTGGTTGGTTGCAAGAAGATCTTACCACGAACCGTGTTATTCTCGACGTCCGCCTGAGTTGTGGTGGATGAATCGATGATGACGCGGAATCTCTCGAGACCAGCAAGGGCCTGAATTCTCTGAAGACGTGGTGTGACTGCAGCTGTGAAGCGGGCGAGCGTTGCTTCGCGGTTTGGCTCAAAGATAATCGTTTGTGCGATATCGCGAACCTGACGGCGGATGTCAATTAGAAGGCGACGAACGTTGATGCGATCAAGCGCAGATGCTGATTGCAACATCGTCTTTTGTCCCCAAACAACTACTCCTCCCTTTGGATTTGTTCCACCCTTTGTCACCGTTGATGGTGCATAAATTGGATTAACATCCTCATCATATAGAGAATCAAGGTCTGCATCTTTAAGTTGGATGCTTGTCTCTAATGTCGATGGAAGATCCCCTCGGGTTAAACCAGCTGGTGCAAACCATGGATATCCTAACGAATCATTAAGGGCCAATGCTCCCATTACAACAACCGAAGGTGGAACAACGACCATGCTTGATGGAAGGGAAGGGTCTTTAATCAAAACATCTGGGAAGTAAGAAGCCGCAAAAGACGTATTAAGATTACGAGCCTTATGCTGAGCTACTGTCTCTGAAACAGATGGTTTCGTTGCAGTCGTAATGCTAATAAGATTTCCATTCTTATCAACTTGCTCAATATCCATGATGTAAAGAGCGTCGAATCTTTCTTCTGTTGCTCTAATTGCATCATCAGTGACTATCGGAGCGCGGATGCCTGGAATTGCAAGAAGTTGAATGTCAACGTTTGTTGTATTCTTCATGACTTCTAAAGCCTTGAGATATGCAGAAACGTTTGGCCCTGAAGAACGACCTCTGTTTACATCATTCATGTCTGCCACGACGGCAGCGTTGTTGATGTCATACTCATCTTGATCGAAGATGTTAACTCCGTCAAATCCACCTTGCATTATGAATGAGAACTTAAGGAACTTACGATTTTGAGAATTTGAAAGATCACTTGCTGTGACGGCACGAGACTTCGCAACATCATCTGTAGTAATATTTCCTTTTCTAACATAAGAGGCATATTGCCAATCATTATTTTGAGCGACAGTTCCATTTGATCCAGTAACGATCTTAATGTTCTCAAGTGTGAATAGGTTGTTACAGAAGCGATCAGCATCAAGAATACCATTTTGAACTGAATCAGCTGCACCGGTATTATCGCCGACTAAGAAATTGATATTAACTGTAGAGTGAGATGGGAAATGCTTCGTAAAGCTATTCATCGACTTATCTTGAAGAATCGAGCTATTTTGCTCGTTAAGATCAGCAATGTGTTCAAACTTAACACCCCAATAATATCTTGAGTTAACTTGCGTTTGTTGGCCTGTTCCATCATTTAATTGATTTCTAAATGGAAGAGGAGGTTCAACAAGGCTTCTTAATTCAGTTCCAATTGAAAGCGAACCAGAATCAAGACCGCCTAGTTGTGCCAAAGGTGCTGAACCTGACGTTACGAGGTGATTAATTCCTCTAAATCCCATTGGGAGTGCAGTTGGATCAATTGCCTCATTAGAAACTGCATCAGAAACTTCAACTCGAACGTATCTAGAACGTAATGTGTAAGATCCTTCTATGACAAGCTTTTGTGCTGCATCGTCGCGATCGAAATCATAATATGCATTGACGTCGCCAAGAACCTTTGCAACGTAACGATCAGAAGAAGGATCAAGATTGATTCCTTCCCAACGTTCAAGAATCTTTGGATCGATATCTGTGTCAGTCAAGCTACGAAGAGCGAGGCTGAATGAGCCGTATCTGTTCATCGGATCATTTGAAGGAACGATGTTATAGATTGACACCTTAAATTTATTTGAAATTCCGGCACCTGAATCTAAGGCATGCAATTTGAAAAGATTTACTGGTGATCCACCGAACTTCTGTGAAACAATCCAAGGAGATTTTGCATTTGAGAATCTGTCACGGAACCCTTCAAAGTTTGGAACAGTTGAAGAACCAACATCACGGCCGAGAGAAGATGTAAGAAGGAATGCTGATCTTTCGCTTCCATTTACTGGGGGTCGTATAACAGCTCCTACACCGGTCACCGCAGCAAGAGATGGATGAATGTCCCAATGTGCGGCGAGGTAGTGACCTGCCTCTTGAATCTTGTAAGGATCTGTATTAAGAACCTTGCTGATATAATTTGCAGACGTCACATCGAAAGATGCTGTCAATACGTTTGGATATGAAGTGTCTGTTCCCTTGTGGCCGTTAAGAAGAATTGTAAACTCTTGCTTTGAAGCGCCGCCAGAAGAAAGAACCAAAGAACCGAGTGATGTTCCTTTTGCGGTTGCATCTGAACCAATCAAACCTGATGTTGGCTTGCTTGAATCCAAACCAACTGATGAAGCTGAAAGACGAAGAACGACTCCTGATGGAGCCATAAGAACTCCTCTAACAAGAGGAACGGAACCATTTAAGATGCCATTAACGCTACCAACACCCTGCAATCCTGCAGAGCTAAGAGCGCTTGATCCTGCAGATTCTGACATGAAGCATCCTAAGAAGTAAGTCCTTCCAAGAATGCCACTAGAATTTGCATAAGGATTAGAAGACAAAGAACCGTCTGTAGATGATGGTAGTTGTTCACCTACGGTAAATCCAGCGTTTACTACGTCACCGGCAGTTGTACCAGAAGAAACCTTCTTTTTTCCATCGCCTACACCAAGAATTCTGAGATATGTAACCGCAGTTGCACGTCTCATCCACTCAGAAACCGCAAGAGGACCAAATTTCTTTGAATCGCTCTGGCCGAACTTCGCAAAGAAGTCATTTAATGTACCATAAGTAAGAGGAACGAAAGCCGGTCCCTTCACTGAAGTACCTATGATTCCCGCTGGTACGCCTGTCGGACCTGTTTCCGTTGGTCCGGTTAAATCAATCTCTCTTGTCGTTACGCCTGCGCTTCCAAACTTGAGCTGTGCCATTTATCTCGCTCCTACGATATGCTTGATAAGTATAAGTTTACCTTCGAATTTTTCGGTATCAAACGAACTGGACGCCAGAGTTTGTAACGATAAAGTCGATAGCTATGAATTCAATTGCCCTGGTTGGAACCACAACGATTCTACCATTAAGGCGGTTTAGGTCAACATCTTCTTGTGTGTTGTTCGTTTCATTCATCACGACCTGATAGGCCTCGATTCCTGCCTGAGCCTGGATGAGACCGAGTTGAAGGATAGAATCTGCAACAAACTTGTTACGAACTGCTGGCGTGTTCTGTTCAAACACAATCCTGTTTGCAATGTTGATAATGAGTCTCTTCACCTCGAGAAGGAGGCGCCGGACGTTGACACGATCCAATGCTGACTTCCTGATCTGTAGCGTCTTCTGACCATAGATCACGAAACCGAGACGTGGGAACGTTGCAATTGGATTGATTCTTGCGTCGTATAGACGATCACGATCAGACACATTCAATCTAACTTCGACGTTATTGACGAAGTCAAGAGCAGCTCTATTAAAACCTGCTGGAGCAAACCAAGGATATGCAACCTTGTCGTTGAACCCTAGCGCACCGAGTGCTGCAACTGAAGAAGGAACCTTGACGTATCTGCTATTTGTTGTGTCGTTGATAAATACGTTTGGAAAATACGTTGCAACATAGTTGTTGTCAAATGTTCTATCTTCAAACGTTGACGCAGTGTTCTCAATATTAATTCTGTTGGTAGAATCATCATAGATACGATTGCTGTTGTCATCATAATTTGGAAGATCCATCACATACATTGAAAGACCGTAATCTCGAACCTTCTTTGCAGTGTAGTTTGTGATGTAATCCTCACGAATTCCAGGAAGTGCCAATAGATTGACATTAACCTGAAGTGGGTCTGTCATGACGTCAACTGCAGTTAGGTAAGAATTGACGGCGTTGTTATTGACACCGGCTCCTGCAAGGTTTGTTAACATACCAGGAGAAACAAATGTTGAAGAAGCCCCTCCGAGAGGTGTTTCAAATGACGTTGCTTTGTCATTCATTCTTGATGCAGCAGGATCTAGGGTGTTAAGACCATCGAATCCACCCTGCATGAAGGTTGTGAACTTAGCAAACGATGAGTACTTGTTGAACTGGTATGGTTCTCCATTTGACAACAAAGACGCAAATGTTATACGATTACCAAGAACAGGATCATTAATCGTGTAAGTCGTTGGATCAACATTTGCGTTCCTAATATATGCAGCTTCTTTCATGTGGGCTCTAACAGTTCCAGTCAATCCTAAAATTGTACCAGCAGAAAGTGCGACCTTAGAAAGAGAGAACTTATTGTTGTTGAATGTATCTGCTCCAGATCCAGTCAAAAGAACATCAAGCTTCTTTATTCCTGCAAACTTTGTGAAACTCTCAAGAAGAGGATTCTTGACTTCTGAAAGGTTAGAATTAAGAGGAGAATCATTTCTTTCAAACTTAACGCCCCAATAAAACTGAGGAGAAGCAATCTCTTGTGGTCCAGGATCACCGTCCCATGACGGCGTTGTTATTGCTCCCTTAGTTACTTTAAAACGGAATGGAACAGGAGGAAGTATTGACTGTGACAAAATCCCTGCTGCATCAACTGTAAATAATCCGCCTAATCTCTTGGCACCTGTTGCACCATCAGTTAATGTGTCGTTCGTTTTAAGAAGTTCTGGTCCTCTAAATCCGAATGGAAGAGACTTTGCAGGAATCTTCTTATCTTCAACAGCAGAAGTCAGAATGACTCTAATGTACTTTGATACATTGTCATATTTTCCGGTCGTGATAATTCTACGCTCTGTAACGATATCTTGATCAAAATCGTACGTTACCTTACGATCGCCTACTAGCTTACCGACATAATTATCAGATGCTGGATCTAAGGAGCAGTTTACGAACTCTTCTAAAACCATCGGGTTTATGTCTGAGTCATTCCAATCACGGACTTGAAGATTAAACGTTCCATATTCATAAGCTTCATTCTCTGAAACCTTAAGATTTGAAATTGAAACCTTATAAAGGCTATTTGCATACGCTCCATCGTCTAATGATTCTACTGCAAATAAATCATACTCAGTTGTACCAAACGGTTGAGAAATAAAGTTGGTCGTCTTAGGAGAAGCAAAACGAGTATCAAAAGCTCCAAATGCGTTGCGGAATGTCGTCGTTGGTTCTCCTGAAATGTTGCTTGTTAAAGAAGATCCTGAAAGAATTGCGACATAATCGTCGTTAATGACTGATGCAACTTCATCATCAACAGCAAAGTCAGAATACAAAAGATGTTGATATTGTTCGAACTTTTCTGGATCTTTGTTTAGAATCTTTCCGAAGTAATCATCATTACTTGGATTCATCGATGCTGTATACACCTTGATTCCAGGAATCTTATCATCAAATGCAAATGCAGAGCCTAGCGTAGAAGAAATGACAAGCTTAAATTTGTTAGACTTAACTTGTGCGGCATCATCAATCGTTGTGGCACCATTGAATGTTGAACCAACTTGCTCATTTCCATTAAGAACCAGCATTCTTGCGCCAGAAGCCATCATAACGACGCCGCGAACAAGTGAAACATTGCTTACTTGAGTTCGTGAATCGTTGTCGGTAAACATTGGCATACCGTATGCTTCATTTGTTTGAAGCGTATGATCAGCGACGAGGAACTGAACGGTTCCATTATGACGACCTTTACTGTCATGAGAGGCTAAAGTGCCTTCAAGTTTAAATCCAGCGTTTTTAACCCTTCCAGTTAATTCAGTGGTTGAAATATCCGTTGTAGAAAGATTTGAACCCGCGCCGAGGACCCTCATATACGTCAATGCTGTTCTGTTCTTTAAGAACTCATTAACAGCATAAGGACCAAACATCTTTGGGTCAAGATTTCCAAAGATGCTTACGAACTCATTGAAACTAGCAACTGTGACAGGAACGAATGCCGGTCCTTTGTTTGCAGTGCCAATAACACCTGCAGGGACACCCACCGGGCCCGTTGGTGGTGGAGCCTTAAGCTCAATTTCACGCTCAAAAAAATTAGGAGACCTAAAAACCTGCTCAGCCATTATCCCTGCTCCTTCATAAACGAACTTTCTTATAATTATTTGAAAAAAACCAAAAAACAAATTTGATTGCTAAAAGTCTTTGGTCATATGATAAGTTAATCCTCCCAATAAGGCCTCAGCGTTTAAAGGCGTAGAGCTAGAATTACTTGAATTTGGTTTAACAACCGATTCTCCTGATGATTTATTGACGTTATAAACCCTAATGTAATTAACGGCGTTTTTACCATCAATAGTTTTTAAAACTATTTTTCTATACTGAGAAATATTTTGTTTATTTGCCCTAGAAGCATAAGCAGGGTCAGTGGATAAACTTGGGTCTTTAGGATCATAGTTACCGATTCCGGATTCTCTTTGATCACTTCTTAGATTTTTTTGATAATCGAGAGGTAACGTTGGATCATCTGACCCTATAAAAGGATCAATAACTTTGTTTGATTCTGTCTCTTGATCTGGTAGTTCTATATTAAAATTAATAATTGGTGAAGAAACGTATCGTTTGATAGGAATGCCGTTTCCTGGGCTTTGTGAAGAAAAAATATATGCTTTAACATTGATATTAAATTTGTATTTGATTATTCTTTCTTCTTGTCCTAAATCATCAAAATTGTTTTCTGGATCATATGAATTATTGTCTACCGTCGCAATGAACCAATAACCCTTGGAGGTATTTAATTTCCAAGCATTTCCTTGAGGCAAAAATGAAGATATGACTTGCTCAAGAAGTTGATTCATGTGTTGGGTATATTGTGTCCACATTGTTACTTCATAACTTAAGTTACAAAATTGAGGCGATGGAATCACTATTGTCTCGTAAATATTGTTTTTCTTGATATCTGCTAACCATGCCCCATCTTGAATTGTAGGGTCATATTCATCAGCTCCAATTTCACGATCTGTCAATAATTGATTATCTACATGCTCTAATTCCGGATTTGTTGCGACGTTTTTTTGGTTTTTTAACAAGAAACGGTTTATTAGATTTTGATATCCTCTGTCTGATTTATCTAATTTTCTATGAATGGTAATTTCAGAAGTTTGTTGATTAATGCCGCGGCCAGAAATATCAGAACTTAAATCTTGCGATATCGAATTTCTTGCTATGGTCAAGAGAGGTAAAATCAAGGAATTATTACGATCTCTCAACGCCTTTTTGTTTTTTAATATTGCCCATTTTTCACCGGTTGCAAAGACAACAGGTACCTTTTTAAGATCAGAATTATCTCCACCTACTTGTAACTTAATTTCATTTTCAAATAATTTAAATAGAGCAACGTCGACGTCTTCAATGCCTATTGAAGGAATGGTTAGAGTAGGTGTACCTTGATGCGTATCATCGTTAATTCCTGCTACACCAAATTGAGAATGACTATTTGAATTAAATCTTGTTGGCATAATATAACAACCTCATCATTCATCATAAAAAGCATTACCAACACCTGTAGAATCGCCAAGATCAGAGACCTCTTTAGGTCCTGAAATTGGCGGATCAAGTACACCGTTCTTAACAAGATCTCTTACATCAGCAGTTGGGCCTTCCTTGTTCTCGGTAGCGCCTCGCTGTTGAACGAACGTATCTTGAATTGAATCTTGATCGGCGTACTTAACGTCTGTTGGACCAACCGTAAGTGCCTTAAACTGACTCTCACGAACTCTGGTTCCCATTAACGACACGCCATCAATGTTTTCTGCTTGTCCATAAATTGTACGCATGTATTTGTATTCGGTTATTTCATAGAAAATAGAACCAAATGAAAAATAATCGCCAATTGCAGGATTAATTCCTTTTTCTACCATGTCTCTATGCTGTATGTATACTTCTAAAGAAAACGTTGCGTCTACACCAAATTTATTAATTTTTGTTTCAGTTTGAAATTCACTATTAACTAAAACGTCTATGTTAATGGGGTTATCAAATATTTTCTGTAAAGCTTCATCATAGACTTGATGAGATTTGGTTTTAGTCTCTGATATAGGGTAATAATAAATTTTTTGACCGACAACATCTTTGATGATCTCTTT
>Ga0114973_10001678_pt1 | contig 16316 bp, 16 predicted proteins | sample M_140807_MF_Meta_FD_87025 | JGI IMG/M metagenome (GOLD analysis project Ga0114973, IMG submission 87025) | Freshwater microbial communities from Lake Montjoie, Canada to study carbon cycling - M_140807_MF_MetaG | ecosystem: Environmental > Aquatic > Freshwater > Lake | place: Lake Montjoie... | reverse complement strand
GACATACCACCGTAGTGTACAACTCTACGAGAATTTGCTTTAGAAGCTGGCTCACCAAAAATAATTTGTGATAGCACTTGCAATTGTGTTACATCATCGCTATTATAGAGGTCTGGATTCATAAAAACCTTAAGGAGAGTACATGAAAATTACCAATGAACAAGGCTTACCCGCACCGTTAGTGGCTTTGCTCGCTAGAGACTTTTACACAAAGGGTGCTTCTCAGTATAGCGTAACAGAGTTAATGTCGCCACCAAAGATACGCAGAATGCGAGAACAGTATGATGACGAGATAGTCATTGATGTTACCAAATTGATTGCTTCTCAGCTAGGCACATTTATGCACGCCAAGCTTGAGGGCAAGGCTATAGAGGGCTATACCAACGAGGAGCGCATCTTTCACTCTATTGACGGTATCACCATCAGCGGTGCAATTGACCTACAGGAACACACAGATGACGGGGTTGTCATCATTGATTACAAGTTTGTTAAGGCTTGGTCAGTGATGCAAGCTTTGGCACGTAACAAGGATGAGTGGGACATTCAACTGAACATCTACAAATGGTTGATTGAGACCGTCAAGAAGCAAAAGGTCTGCGGTCTGAAGATCTGCGCAATTATCAAGGATTACTCACCCCACGCCACTCAGGAGAACTATCCCAAGGCAGAGGCAGTAATGATTGATATCCCAATGTGGGACTCAGTCACCACAGAGACCTATGTACGCCAACGCTTGGACATGCACCGTTTTGCCAAGCAAGCCCAAGAATTCGGGGAGGAGTTACAACCCTGTACCGATGAAGAAAGATGGATGAGCGAGACCATCTACGCAGTGAAGAGAGAGGGTCGCAAGACTGCGATTCGTGTTTTTAAATCAATAGAAGAAGCCACAGAGTTGGCAGAAAAGGAAAAAGGCTATGTCGAGGAAAGAAAAGGCGAGTACAAGCGATGCACAGGAGATTTCTGTGGAGTCAGCAAGTGGTGTAAACAGTATCAAGGAGAACTCAATGTCCCCGCATGATTTACTGAAGATCAACGTCAACGAGCATACAGAGAAGAAGAATGGCTTAACGTACCTTTCATGGGCGTGGGCATGGCGAGAGGCATTAAAGGCAGACCAAAGCGCAACCTTTGATGTGCAGACCTTTGATGGTAAGCCCTACATGGATGTCAATGGCACAGGCATGGTGTGGGTCACTGTCACCATGTTCGGTCAACCCCGAACCTGTATGTTGCCCGTGATGGATTACAAGAACAAACCCATCCTTAACCCCGATGCGTTTGCCGTTAACACCGCCATTATGAGATGCATGACCAAAGCCCTTGCGCTTCATGGTTTGGGCATATATATCTATTCGGGTGATGATCTTCCGGAGTCGGATGCACCTGCCAATATGGGTGAGTTGTTCAAGAAGGAAGACGATGCCGCATACGCAAAGACTCTTGCCGAGATAGCGCCCAAGACAACGATGGGCGAACTGACACGCAAGGAAGATGGCCCTAAGTACGAGAAGATTGTTACCAAAAACAACATCAAGGCACAACCCACTGATTGGGATCCCTCAGATGAAAGCCGTAAGTTCTTTACCGAATCAATGATTGAGTGGACATCCCACTGCACCACCGTAGCAGGTTTAAACAGCTACTGGAAGAGCAATGAACTTCAGCTTGACTCGCTGAAGGAAACGCACCCTCCTCTTTACAAGGAGGTTTTAGATTGCTTCAAAGCATTGAAGACAAAACTTAACCAAACGGAGAAACCAAATGAGTGATTACCAAGCAAAGCCGGACACAGGATCAATGTTCGCAACCCAAACCAAGAAGACTCCCAAGTCTCCTGATTACTTTGGGTCTATCGCAGTCAACTTAAAAGACATGACCAACATCAAGACAGAGGATGGTTTGACCATTATCAAGATCTCAGGTTGGAAGAAGGTTGCCAAGAACGGTAAAACGTTCCTGTCATTTGCTGTGGATCGTTATGTTCCAAAGCAAGAGGGCGGTACACGCTACGAAGACCAAGCGCAGGAGTTTCCTGCTGAAGATAAAGACATTCCCTTTTGAGGAGAGACCATGACTAAATCAAAACAAATCCTTGCCTACAAAGAAGCCAACCCCACACACAAGCCAAGCGATGTTGCCAAGGGTTGCGGTGTGACTACAGCCTATGTTTACCAAGTTCTGCATAACGCCAAGAAAAAAGCGGTAAAGAAGCCAGTTGTTACAGAAGGACAAGAAACCCTGCGTAAAGAGATTAAGCGTTTAAACGAAGATATTGATGGTTGGCGTGAGTTGTACCTTTCTTCTGCTGATGCGTTGGTTCAGTACGAGCAAGACGTGGTTGGTTACCGTGCTGTGATCTCCTACCTTCAAGGCCAACTTGATGGCGCTACAGTTTGAAGCCCGTAAGATAGCGTTAAAGCAAGACCGCACAGGTTTTATTTTGACGCTTGCTCTGCACCCTGACGAAGTACCGGAAGAGATTCTGCGTGACTTTGTTGGGGCGAGATACGCCTGTGCGGTGGTTCGCATCCAAGATGATGAGTCACCAACACCGTACAGCAATCGAGTCGTTAAGGCGGGTATGCTTTGCCGAGACCCTGACTTTCAAGAGTTCATGTTGTGTGATAACGAAACAGACGCTGCGCACATGTTGTGTAAACGCTGTGGAATTGAGTCACGCACGGAGCTTCATGGAAACGCAGACGCTAAATATAAATTTGATTTGCTACTCCATGAGTTTGAATCTATAAGGAAAAACAATGACCCCTTCTAAAAAACTTAAACCATTCATGACTTACTTGGATGATGACGAATACGTCAAGCTAAAGAAGTTTGCCAAGACAAAAAAGGTAACGATGGCTAGGATTCTGCGTGAGGGGTTGGAGGTGCGTATGGCACAAGACAATCCCTATCTCAAAGGATTCAATGATGGCCTGACAGCCGCTATCAAAGTTGTTAATGAGAACCAAGCCTCTCAGATGAGATTCCCGTCAGGGCAATCATTTGGAGAGTTGATGACCTCAGAAATTTCTAAACTAACTATGCGGGAGGTGCAGGGTGAAAATATTAAAGGGTAATCACAACCAATGTCAGGGATGCAAGGAGTACTTCAACAGCAATGGTGCTTTTGAAAAACACCGTACAGGTAAGTACGGAGTAGACCGCAGATGCAGAACTGTTGAGGAAATGATTGCAAATGGCTTTAGTTTAAACGCTGCTGGCTATTGGATCGCTTCAAAGATGCCGGATCATTTAAAGAAAAGGACTATGGAAAATGTTGACCACTGAACACCTAAGACGTAAGGCAAGACAAATCTATAACAACGATATGGTTCCCGAACATACCAATCGACACAACCAACGCAAGTGGGTGCGTGCAGTCTTGAGATTGGGGGATCATTGGTTGACCGCCAAGCCACTAGGGAGACTAAATGCAACCGAAAGTAACACTTGAGTTTTACTACCCCGATGATGAAGACGGGCTACTTTTCGCCATCAAAGGGCCGGAGATGTACAAGGCTTTAACAAACATCAAGATGGCTGTGACAGGAAGCTTCCATACAAAGGCTGATTTAAACGCAGTCCTTGACCGAGTAAGAGATTTAACAGATCAAATATTTGAGGAGCTAGGAGAATGACAAACCGTACACAAAAGGATAAACCATGATTATCAAACGTGCTATTGCTGTAGAAAGCCTCACAAAAGTTTGCGAGGAAAGTTTAAACCTAATCAAGCAATTGATTGATGCTGATAACGAGGTGTATGCCAAAGGATACGAAGATGGCATGGCGGCTCAGGCTGATGTGCAAAAGACTTTAAGACCTTGGGTTGGGCTTACAGAGGAGGATGCCATTGAGCTTTTGCCTGTTGGTGATTGGGAAATTGAATCTACTTTAGAGTTTGCCAAAGCCATTGAAGACAAACTCAAGGAGAAGAACACATGAAAACAATCATTCATGTCAACCAACATGTGATAAGAGCTAACAACAAGCATGGAACCAATGACCCCGTGCTGACTGTCAAGACCTACAAGAGCAACACATATGCACATGAAGTAAATATTAAGGGGGAAAGCAAGGTTGTGTACTCGCCTCAAAAGCCCCTGTCTTGCGGTGCATATGTATGGATAGAAACTAACGCAGAGGTGGAGATTGTTTAAATGCCTAGACCTAAGCCGCCTATGCCACTTAAAGGCCGCAACATGCGTATGTCTGATGTTGAGTATCTTATGTTTTTAGAACTTGGCGGGGCTGAATGGCTCCGTCAGTTTGTCAGGAAGAAAGCCAAGCTACCGATTAACCATTACGAGAAACAGGTTGAAGATGAACGAATGCAAAAAAGAGTACTGTGAATTCATTGGCAATAAAGCTTTTGAAGACGACGGGAACTGGAGCTACGAAGTTTGGACGGCAGCCCAGCATGCTGTGTTTAAACGACTAGCAGCAAGATTCCGCAGCTACGGAGACATTGATTACACAGGCAAAGAGATTGCTAACTACGTCGACTTCTTGGAAAGATCAAACCTGACGAGTCAAGATGTACCGTAATAGACAACTGCTTGACCTTGTGAGGGAATCACCATGTCAGATCTGCGGGGCGCAGGATGGCACGGTGGTTGCCTCCCATTCCAATCAGCAGAGGGATGGAAAGGGCATGGGAATCAAAGCTCACGATTACCGCATCGCTGCGTTGTGTTTTTCCTGCCACGCGGATATTGACCAAGGCAAGAGTTTAAACAAAGAAGCCCGGAAAGAAATATGGGATGAAGCCCATCGCAGAACCATTGGGTGGCTCTTTGAGGGGGGTCATCTTAAGGTTGGATAGACTTCTTAATCTCTCGGATGTTGGCTGTCATTGCATTCTGCGCTTCAGTGATAGCTGACAATGATTCTCTCTTCTCCTCTGGAGACATATCAGAGGATCGGATTTGAATAGCCGCTTCACGCAATACTTTCATTTGTTTCTCTACGCTACTGATGTAGCCTTTCATGCCTAACAAGTTGGCGTTCTTCTCAATGTAATCACCCATATCCTCTACATTGCTTGTACGCTCCATAAGGTTGATTGTTCGCACAACTTCATCCACAGAGTTCTTCAACTCATAGTAGGCGGTGACAGTTCCTTTAGCTTCCTTATCCACAATGAATCGTTTGATCACAGGCATTTGCTCAAAGCGTTTTGCAGGCTTAGGTGATGCGTCATTACTAAGTAGGACTGCGTCAATCAAGTCTATGGCATACATGCCAAGAGATCCTGTGTAGCCCTTCATAATGTGATCCACAATGATTGGGGACTCACCTAAAGCTTTACCCAGCTTCTTAGCGGCTTCTGATGTGTTAGGAGCCACTTGGTATTCTTTAGCCACGTTCTCCATACCTTGTCCCACAATGGGACGCATTGTGAAGAATGAGTAGTTTGTACGAGCCTCGACAAGAGGTAGGACAGTCTGAGGGATCGGGTTGAACGCAAACGTAGAGATCAAGCTACGTTTAAACGAGTCAGCCATGTCCTTGCCAGTGTCGCTACCAAATGCGTATTCAAGCATACGCTCCGGCACAACTTTAAACAGAACACCCACCTCAAACGGAATTGGGATGCGAACGCCTGCTGACGGGAACAACCAATTGTTATCTCTTGTCTCTTGCTCTTGAGCCAAGTATTCTTCATCGTCATGCGTCAGGAACCAATACATGGATGTAAGAGCCATGAGGGTTGCACCACGGATGAAGAACGACTTCTGAATAGCGGCGGCATCTTCTGTAGCCATCTTTCCAAAGGCGGCACGGTAGAACACATCCAAGCCCTGCATACGTGCGTTAAGGAATGGCACAGCCGCAGTCAGAATACGCACAATGGCAAGGTTACCCTTACGGTTAAAGTTCATTACTTCCATTGCACGGTAGATGGCTTCTGCCTCGTTGCCCGTCTTCTCTAACGTAGCCTTATAGACTGCCATGCGGGTAGCGGCATCAGATGCCTCTGTACCCTTCTCCAGACCACGCCAGAGGCTTGTAAACGGCTTGAGAGCCTTCTCTGTACCTGTCTGAGTTCCTGTGGCTCTGCGCAGGCTTTCACCTAAAATAATACCGCTGTTCTCAACGCCAGCGGCAAACTCATAACCACCAATCACACCCGCATTACGCAGGGCAAGGTAGGCTGGGTCTTTACCACCGATTGCTTTACCAAAGTTAGAGATGGTAGAGGCGATAGGTGTCATCTTTGCACCGCTAGTAACCCACGCAGACAGTGAGTCACGCATCAAGTTAGCCATCATAAAGCCGGGGTCTTTGGTCACCAAGTTGCGAAGCAGATTTGCTGGCGCAGCGAAGAAACTTAAAAATGGTAATTCCGGCATGTTTAAACTCTTAACCGCATCAATGAACAACTGATCGGCTACGTCGTAGGAAACGGGTTTACCGTTCTCTAAGACTGTAACAACTCCGGGGGCGTAAGACACATCTTGTCGTTTGTCAGCCATCTTTAAGAACACGGCTTGACCAATAGCACGTTGAGCCGCAGTGTTCTTCATTCCGGATTGGATGATGGACTGCGTGTTACGGACAATGGTTTCAAGGAAGTCGGCAAAAGGAATGTCTTGTCCTTCTTTCAAACCCTTCAGTTGCTTAGGAGGAGTAACCCCTGAGATGTTCTGGAACAGTCTAGGCCCGACAGTCTTCTCTCCATCTATCTGACGATAGAAAGGAATGTAGTCAGAGTACTTCATAAACTCTGCGGCCTTCTCAGGCGACAGAACTCCGGTCTCTACTGCGTACTTCATCAGTCCGTTGTTGTACTTAATCCAGTCTTCCTGCACCTGTTTAAACTCAGGGTACTTAACCAAGAGTTCTTTGGCGTAATCTATCTCAGCCTTTGTGTAGGTGTGGTCTGTGCCATTAGCTAACAAACGGGAACCCCGTAAAGAACCTGCCCAGAACTGATAGGTTTGATAGATACGTGGGTCACCAATCTTAGCCAAAGGCATGAGGATCTCTAGGACACCCTTCTCACCATTGGCGTTACTGATTGTTGTGTAGCCCTTGTCAAAGACAGGGATGCCACCCTTACCCTCGATACCGCAAGCCATAGAAGCAATAGCGGCGGCATTGTCTGACATCAGAGCGGCAGATTCTGCGCTTGAGTCAGCAAGGAGAGCGGCTCCACCCATTTGCTTGGCGACTTCCTTGTCATACACACCAAGTTGGTTGTAGCGATTCAGGAACTGTTGGCGCAGCGCATCTACGCTCTGTGGTTTAAACGCATCCAGAATACGCTCGATGTATCCTTTTTGCTCACGGCCCGGAGCAAGGCGATTAATACTAGCGTTGATAGCCGCACCGTTAGGCAAAGAATCCACTTCATTCTTAACCTTGCTCAGGCTGTAACGAATGTCAGGGCTAGTTGTGTCAAACGTTCCTACGTTACCTGTCGCAGACTTAATCTGAACTGGGTCATAGACAGCAAGGTTCTTTTGGTTACCCTGTTTAATATAGAAACCATCAAAGCCAGCGGCTCTGATTGCATTTTGGACACGGTCAGACTCAAGACGAGCAACGTTGTTGGCAAGATCTTCTTTGTCTACATTGTTTAAACCCAACGCAGCAATGTGATCTGGGTTCTCGTAGTCAAATGGTCGTTCAGAACGAACGTACACAGGCATGATGTTTTGACCAGCCTCTGGGAATAAGTTGTCAGCGGCAAGCTTGAGGAAGTCCAAAGCCTCGCCTTGTTGGCTGTCAGATCTTATTTCTCTAATAAGGTTGGCTGACTCTTTGTTATTGCCATAGGACGCACGAACATCTTTGATGGCTTGTATCTTGGCTTTGTCTAATTCTTGTGCAGAGTAATCTGAAAGATTACGCTCAAGAGGTTTGTTCTCGGCAGAGACATCTGCGTACTCACCTGCAAACTCAGGGTTCTCCGTTAAGAAGATAGCGCCAGCCTGACGTGGTTTAAACGCTTTAATGTCCCGGGCAGTGCCGTGATACATAACCTTCGGCGTACCGTTGGCATTTACGACAACACTGTTGCCAAAGAAGCGTTTAAATTCAGGTGTATCAGGAGCTTTGCGTAGGCTTAACTTTCTTTCGCCTTGGCTTTCATCGACACTTGGTAGATTTCCTGTGCTGACTTGCCCTGTGTCTCCTCTAAGGCGCGTAATTGCTCTTTCAACATGGTTACGTACGGGTTGTCCGAACCATACTGGCTCTGGAGCCTCTTGATCTCTTGGGGCAGTTCTTCCAGTAGTGTAGTCATCATAATTCTCCTTACCAATTACTATCGTATCGTACTTCGCTGTAGCGGCATAAGCAACGCCTTCCATTGCAGAAACTTCCGCAACGATGTTATTTAGCAACTGCATCTTGCCGTTTAAAATTCTCTCTAACTGACCGGGGATCAACATCTTCTGCTGTAAACCTTCATCCCAACGCATAGAAATCTCAGGTACGTACTGCAATCGCACGCCCATGTATTGACCTGATTCATCGTTTAAACGTGGATCTACAGCCAGCGTAAATCCATCTTGCCCACGAGATGTAAACCGCTTCAGAATTGGCATGATCTTACTCATATCCTGCTGCGTCTTAAAGTAAATCTCAACGCCCGGACGAGCGTTTAAATTGTCTTCTCTTGGGCCAACAACTCTGGAGATAAAGATGTCATATTGATTGTTTTCTTTGGAAATATTTGCCAACATCTCGACTAACGGATCAGGATCAAACTTACCCTTTTCAACAACGATCTCAGTGTCAAACGATTTTTCTACCGTGCCGCCATATAGACCGGAGGTATCTTGCACACGGAAAGCAACAACGCTCTTGTCTTTGGATAACAAGTTGGTAAGCTGTTTTTGCACAATTTTGATTGCTTTGGTTTCGGGTTCTTTTTCTCCGACTTGGATGGAGTGACCGGCAATGAAACGCTCGGTTGGTAAGCTCTCAATGTTTTCTTCAAAGGAGCCACCTTCACCAGCTTTGTTTGTCCAGTTCTTTTTAGTCCACAGTTCTTTTTCTGCAAACCAAGCAATTGCCTGCAAGTCAGGAGGAGCAACGTTGATGCCCTTCTTGGCTAGGTTGTCTGAGACTTTCTGCATGACATCAGCACCAAAGCCAAATGCTCCGGTTACTTTTGTAGCATCAGCATTCCATGTGCCCGATACACCTTGTTCAGCGGGTGGCGGGATACGTGGGAAGTTTGCACCAGAGACCATGTCTGCGGCTCTGCGTAGCATCCTTGCCGCCCACACATCAATGGTTGCCATATTGGATTGACCAATAAGGTTTAAAGCAAAGTTACGGGCTTTAGGAGCCTGACCGGGCTTGATAGCTCTCCACAGATCTGACAACGCCAACATGGCATTGGTGGAGTTCATACCGTACAGCTTGCCGCTGAGTTGACGAATTTTATCGGGCGTAGGAAACGTAGATGGCGACTTCCCAGAATCAAGGTGCTTAACGAACTTAGCCATCTCAGCATTAAAGTCGCCACGCACAAATCTGCGCATAGCATCAATGGAGAATTTCCAGTTTGTATCCACTGGTGTATTTGGGCTAGTCGCCCCAAGTAAGTCAGCCAAAGTATCGCCAAAGCCACCATATTCTTGACGCAGACTGGCTGCTACGTTCTTGTACCAAGTTTGATGCGCAATGATGTTCTTTGCTGTTGCATCACCTTTATCTGCGCGTTTATACAGGTCTTCAACTAAGTTCTGAAACTTGGATGTAACCTTGCCAAGCCAGACCTGATCTACCTTATTAGGTGCTTTAGTTGATCCGGGTGGTACGTTATATGCATAGGAAATGGGAGCGTACTTAGGAGACTCAGACCCAGCAATTGGGTTACCTTCGTCATCAAGCTTGCTGTCAATACCAATAACTTTAAGGTCAGCCCAGCCTTGGCTAGTGGGGTAACGCTTCTTGTCGGCAATGATTGTTTTAACAATTGCATCAATCTTGTCTTCTGATAAACCAAAACGTTCAGCATCTTTTGTAACTGCGGCGTTCTCATCCTCAGTCAATGACGCAGTTCTAGCCATCTTGCGTTCTTCACGCTCAATGTTTAGCTTGTACGTGCGTTGTTCTTCAGTAACTGGCAAAGACTTCTTCGCTTCGCCTTCTTTGGCTGGAGCCTTAGCTTTAAGCTCACCCTTCTCAATCTTGCCAAAGACATCCTTGTAAGTCTGGAAGCCTTCACCGTTTAAATAGCTACGCAGCGCAGAGAAGAAGTTGCGCATCTTGTTTAAAAGCGCAGTCAGCATCCCGCCGGGGGCTTTGCTTGAATCCCAATCACCGAAAGCATCAGCAATCGCTTCTTCAATGATTTGTTCTTCGTTTAAACCTTCCTTGCTGGCAATGCCGGGGGTCTTGTAAGCCTCGTAACGACTGATGGTTTTGCCATCTGTTGTTTCAAAAGGCACATCTTCAAGGTACTTCTTGACCCATTCCTTCTTAGCCTGACGCTCCAATGCCGCCCATTGTTGGGGGGTAAAGAAACCTAGTTCTTTCAAAGCATGGATAGCCTCATGGCGCATGGTTTCAATAGGCTTTTCTGCGCCTAATGCAATCTGAATAAGCTTGGCTTCATAAGAGCCATCAGCGCCACCTTCAATGGCATTGACAATCTTGAGACCAACATCGCCTAAACCAAACTTTTTCAGCATGGCTGGCAAGTCTTGTTTCAACTGATCTAGCTTGGCTTGCTGTTCGGGAGTTGTAGCCGTTGCCTCTGCCGCAGGAGCGGGTTTTGCTGGCAGCGTAGCACGACGTTGGATCTCTGCGTTTACACGCTTCTGCAACGCGGGCGAACGCTTCTTAGCTAGTTCCTGAAGGTCTGTGTCGGCTAAGTCCTCAAAGATAGCCTGTTCAGCTTCTTCACGGGTTTGTTTGACGGTCTGAATGCCTTGACCTTTACGTACTACGTAGGACTTTGGCTTAACCTTTTTAACGCCGATAGGGGCAACTGTTAGAGGAGTCTGATAGGACTCTTTCCTAGCCTTTAACTCTGCAATACGGGGAAATGCTTCATCAGTTATTGTTTGATAAGCATCCTGTGCCGCTTTAAATTCTGGAGTATTGCGGTTGCCTGCAAGGATAAGTCTCTGGACTTCCTTCTCAGCCTTGTTTATCTTGGCTTCTTCCGTCTTAAGAGACTCATCAATGTTCTTGATCTCTTCTGCGGTCAGCTTGTTTAAACCTTCAACCTGCTGGTCAGCAGATTCTTTGGTTTTATGTTCGTCCAGAATCTCATCGCCACGTCTAACTTCGTATGAAGTAGCCTGCTCTTGTTCAGCGCCAACTTCTTCAGAAATGCCGTATCCAGTAGGTGTAGTACGTGAGGGAACACTAACTTTCTTGTTATCGGCAACAACATCACCACTGCGAACGGCATCATTAATTAAAGCATTGACAGCAGAACCCTTGAGTCCCGTGGCTGTTTCTATTGCATTAGTTGTTTCTTTAAACGTTAGCTCATCTTTACCCAGCACATCCATTTGAGTGTTTAAACTATCAATAGCTTGCGTAAACTGCTCCGGCGTGTAATTTGTAGCGTTTAAACCTTCAGGCAACGACTGTGTTGATGTGAACCCGGGTAGCTTTCCAAGCGCAGTGACAGCCGCGTGGAGTTGGGGCTGAGACATCTGGGCAGGATCACTGAGACCAGTTGTCCTAGAAAGGAAGTCATCAAAACCTTGCGTACCTGTTTCAACGTTCTTGGCTTGAGCAGCTTCAATGACCTGCGCAGGTGTGTAAACCTCATTGGTGTAACCGGTCTTCGCTGCGATTATTGCGTTTAAACTTGCAGACTCTGCTGCTTTATCTTTGCCCGGCAGCGCATCAACAACATCATCTAAACTAAAAGAAGTGAGTGCTGGCTTACCTGTATCAGCACGGTGTTGTTGAACAGTTTTAAATAAACTTGCGCCAAGATCATCAACAGTTAACATGCCCAGTGGGTTCTGGGTCATGTTCAGTTCATCTTTAATCTTCTTTTGGTTAGCAGCAATCTCTTCCTGTTGTTGCTTCTGGTATTCCTGCTGACCTTTGAATTCATCTTGCACGTACTGCTGACGCATCTCTTTTAACTTAAGAGGAGATGCCCCAGCGCCAATTACGCCACCAACCAATGCATCATTTAACGCATTAGCTAGTACGCCTTGAGTTAAGTCTGTAGGAATACCGGCTTGGTTAAGGGCTTGGTTTGTGCCAACGGTGCTAACCGCAGATTGGATGCCTTCGGGAATAGCTTCGCCCACCGTGCTTTTACCAATAGCTTGTGCAACTGTTGGCTCAGGTAGTTTCTGTGATGGGCCTTTGACTTCAGGAAGTTTCTTGCCTGCACGACCAATGAGTGCTTCAGCACCCAGTGCGCCCTCAAGGAAGCCCGCCGCACCGCCTGCAAGCTGACGGGGTGCGTTCTCTAAGGAATACTCTGCGGCCTTCTGAGCTAGGCGTTCTGCCTCTGCTTCAGGGATCTTTCTCTCAAGCAACTCACGTTTGACGGTCTCGTAGTCTTGACCCTTTTGACCACCTACACCCATCATTGCACCGATAGTGGATGCGGGAAGGGTAGATGCAACTTTAGCGGCAGTACTAGCAGATACACCCAACGCAGTTAATCTAGCGGCTGCGGCAGGGATTGCTGCGGCAGGCATTAGCGCAGTTCCAACAATCATTGGAACCATTGAGCCAAGACCTTGTGCAACGGATTGCAATGGCGCTTCAGCAAGGCCACCAAGGGTAGCTTTAACTTCTTCCCATGTATTGCCTTCAGCCTTTTTCTTAATCTCTTGACGGCGACGGATCTCAGCTTGACGCTCGGGAGTCATAGCCTCGCCAGCGGCTTCTTGAAGACCTGTTAAACCTTTAGAAACAACATTGCCAGCACCAGCTATGTCAGTAAGTGCTTGCGTACCACCACCTACACCCTGACCAAAAGACAGAGCTAGATCTTTAAGGGAGAAGCCAGCCGATGGGGCGGGTTTTGTATCCTCTAATTTAGCTTGCTCGTAAGCTTTAGCTACGGTATCAAAGTCGGGTGTGCCCCGTTTAGCTTGGTTTTGTACTATCCAAGCCGCATACTGATCGGCTGTAGCCATTAACGACCTCCGGCAATGATTGCATCAGCCTGACTACGAACGTTGGAAGATGTCGGGCCACCGGCAGATGGTAACGTATTAATGCCGGAAGTTAAAGGCCCATATTTAGCTTCAAGAGCAGCCAAGTTAGCTTCATACTGTCTACGGTTTTCTTTGGCAAAAGTACTGTTACCAGTGCGAACAGCCACTGGTATGTCTGCGGTAAGCTTTCTCAATTCTTCCATACCTTTGGATTTATCTCTGCTTTCTGTTGATAACACAGAAGATGCGTTGGCAGCTAATGAAGCTTTTGTCATGGCTTGCTCAAGAGTCAAAGTCTTATCAACAGCCATCAAAGCTTTTGCACGATTCATCAGTTGATCACGATCCTGAGCGCCAATCTGAGCGGTACGAATCTGATTCAGGCGATTCTTTTCATTCTCAACAGCTTGTGCGGCAATCCTCTTAGCTTCATCATCAGATGAGTTAACAGATTTAGCGGCATCAAATGCTCTCTTAAAGATCTCATCACGCTCTTTAGAAGTCATGTCAAACATGCCCTTCTTCTCGGCAAACTGAGCATCAGACTTTTTAGCGCCAAGGTCAAGGATCTTTTCCATAAGGAGATCTTGCTCTGAAAGCCTAGATTTCTGCAATGCTTTTTGACCAGCCACACCCTTAGCTCCGGCTTCCATCCAGTTACGTCCACCACCAGCAGCAATTTGCTCTAACAGTTCCATTGTTGCGTCATAACCTGCTTTAGGTGCGTTTAAACGTTCTTTACGGCCTTTAAGTTCCTCTGCCATTTGGTCATAGATTGACAAATCGCGTGAACCAACTTCTTTCATGTAACGATCCTGCAAAGCCTTGGCTTTAATTTCTGGATCTTGGTTCATCATTTCTGTAAGTTTGCTATACGCAGCACTCGTAGAAGGAATACCAGCCAAATCTTTTAGACCGCCGGGCATAGGCGCTTTGTCTGTGTTTACACGATTTTGTACTTGAGCATTAACGTTAGCTTTGGGAGGTGCTGGCGGAGCAAGAACTTTTACAGAAGTTGGGGAAACTTCTGCTGGAGTTTCAGATTCTTTAGCTGGAGTTATATTGGGAGCCTCTGACTCTTCAAGCATCATTGATGGTTTTTTAGGGCGAGCTATAGCGTTACTAATTAACTTAGCTAATGCGCTTAAAGGTTTTGGTCTTTCTGGCAAATAACCCATACCCAATGATTCATCGGAATATTCTTTATTTGGATCTTCAACTTTACTTCCTGTTTTGCCATCAAAATGTTCCACGTCACCAATAATCCCACCATGTGCGTACTCCTCACCCACGTTAGATTCCAATGAATCTAAGCCTTGTGCCTGCATTGGGGGACGAGGGGTTCCGGGGGGAACCATATTGGGCATTCCGTTCTTACGTTGCATCTCCTGCGCTTGTTGCATCATGCGAGCTTGCATTGCCTGACGGGCACGTTCCTGTACATCTTCCGCAACGGTAGGCATGTTGGTAGGAATCTGAAGAGCTTGTTGGATACCCATGTTTTGACGACCTTGGGTAATGTCGTTTAAAGCAAGAAGCTGGCGCAGATCCTGTGGGATACCACCATTTTGCTTTTTATCTCTATCAACTTTTTGAGCCAAAGGCGCAGGGTTGCCCTTGTACGCAGATGCAATTTGATTAACGGACGGTGGTGTAAACATTATTTATCCTTCTTACTCAATAAGTCCAAGAGCTTTTAATAAACCATTTACGGTGGTAGCGCCTTGTGCCGCCTTAACTAGTGCAGTAGGCTCAATACCCTGATAGCTCTGAGCCGCCAATGGTAAGCCTTGCAACAAAGACTGTTGGTACTGAATCATCTTATAAGGGTTTGCCCTAGCCTCTTCAAACTGAGCTTTATCGGCTGCAATACCTTCAGACTCAATACCACGTTGTTGAGCGCCAGCAGTCAATTGTGCATTTAGATTGTTTAAACCAGCTTGGTTGATCTGTGTACCTAAAGCACCTTGAGTCTGCGCGGCTTGTAAGCCAGTCTGTAGACCTTGGAGGCCATAGTTTGCACCGTATTGTTTAGATTGCTCTGTAGCCTGCTGTCCTGCCAGACCATACTGAGCGCCTAATTGAGCACCAGTCATGCCCTGTTGAGCGCCAAACTGAGCTTCTTGCATCTTACGCTGTTGGTCTGCGTTGAACTGATTCATTGCATTACCGTAGGCTGTGTTATAGCCTTGACCTGTAATGCCCGCTAGGTTAGTACCTAGATTACGTTGATTTTCAGCATCAAGAATAGCTTGACGGGAGCCGCCAAAAGCACCCGCTTGGGTCATCTTGGCTGCGTTCTGTTGTTGCGTAATTTGAGACTGACGGCGAGCTTCATCCAACTGAGGTTGCAACGCAGTCTGCAAGTACGGATTCATGTAAGCCGTAGCTTGCGAGGCATCAAACGATGATGTTGTTGGAGAGTAAGCACCGGGAGCGGTGTACTGATTGCCAAACGTTGTTGAGTCGTAAGCTGGTAAACCTTCGGCAACGGAAGCAACGCTACCCGCAGTCTGAGCCGCAGAGGTAAGACTTGAGGGCATTGTCAAATTAGACGCAGCATTAAAGCCTTGGTTTTGCACAGAAGATTGACCAGCAGTCAACGGCCCCATGTATGCCTGATAAGGCATGTTAGCCAAAGCTTGACCTTGACCAAGCATGTTAGTTACATATGGGCCAGCCCAGTTAGACAGGTTGGATTCAATCCCCATAGTGCCAGCGGGAGCAGTTGAACCGCCTGTCAAGAAGTGCTTTACAGAACCACCTTTGGCATAAGCAGATGCCAAACCACCGGGCATGAACTTGTCGGGGTTAATCTTCTTGCCTTGTTTTTTGTTGCCTGTACGTGCCATACGAATTTTGTCCATCATTTGGTAGAGTTTCTTGGCTCCAGCATCAGAGTTGCCGTTACCCATGTGGGAAACCACATCCGCAGGGATAACAAACTCGCCATGACTAAGGGCTGCGGGTTGGTCTTGCCCAATTTGAGCAGGCAATTCATCTGCCATGCCGTCTGTTTCTCCTTGGAGATAACGGCCTTTAGCTATGCCGCCTTCAGCGTACCCTAAATATCCACCCGTAGCCGCTTGCATATAGCTAGTGTCCTCTTTGCCTATACCTAGAGCGGCATCATATGCGGCTTGAACTTCAGCAGGGTTTGAACCTGTAGCCGCCGCCACTTCTGCGGGCGACCATCCT
>Ga0114973_10001672_pt1 | contig 16352 bp, 15 predicted proteins | sample M_140807_MF_Meta_FD_87025 | JGI IMG/M metagenome (GOLD analysis project Ga0114973, IMG submission 87025) | Freshwater microbial communities from Lake Montjoie, Canada to study carbon cycling - M_140807_MF_MetaG | ecosystem: Environmental > Aquatic > Freshwater > Lake | place: Lake Montjoie... | reverse complement strand
TCGGTTTCACTAGGAACTACGAGCCGTTTCTTTGCAACGTCACGAAACTGCTTAAGTGATTTGAATCCGTAGACTCCGCAAATAAACTGGTTGGAAATACGCTTCTTCTCCTTGACAATTGTAACTCTCCCTTCGTTCATCTGTATAAAACTAAATGCTTCAGAGGTCCCGTTATCTATAGAGTATCCAAGAAAGGCAGAGCCGTGGATTTCAAAGAACTTAGTTGGAAACTCAAAAAGTACGTCGTTATCAAGAAATACGATAGGTTCGTCGTCAGCATCTAGTTCGCGTGTGCCGCACCACGCCGATTCAACGGGACCGCGTGTAAAATACGACAGAGGTAAAAATATACAGGTGCGATCTTTGAACTGATTTGCGACAACTTGTTCGAAATTGAATTGTTTCAAGTGCGGAGAAGTAATGAAATAGATAGTATGGATACATGCAGGTAGATTTTGAAGTGTATAGGAAATAGCGGGTTTGCCGTAAATCATATTCAACGGTTTAGGGAATGAGTAATCCTGTAGTCGGCTACCGATCCCTCCACATAGTACAAATACCTTCATATCTTGTTATGAGACGTTGAGACTCTTTAGATTCCGTTACATGATATAAAGCTTAGGTCAGTTATTTATGTAAACATGGAAGGTATAACATTTTTATTTTATACTCACAGTGATTACAGTGACTTGTGGGAGATTGTCAAAGATACTACTTCCCAACTTATTCCAAGCACTTACAAGCGTTTAATAGCAGTCAACGCAAATTCCTCTATTCAACCTACAGGGTTCGATGGAGTTCTTACATATGACGATTCGCTTAACTATTCTGATAAGGTGCTATCACTTATGAATCATATTCCTACTGAGTATGTAGCATTTATTCATGATAATGACCTGATATTGAGTTTTTCCAACTTAATCTTTACAGATATTTTTAACATTATTAAAGCGAATAATATAGACCGGTTTATATTTGGCATTATTGGGCGTAACAATGGTACCATTCACCATCCGCATTTTAATCTTGTAAATTCTAGGGATACCCGAACCACGCGCTTTCGTATTCCGTATGATGTTGGTCCATCTATTTGGAAAGTAGCGGCGTTTAAGAGTGCCCTTGCATTTGTTCCTAATACGTCTTATAGAGATATTGAGGATTCAGCCATTCAAAAATACTGTACAGACCATCTAAATATATATGGATTTTCAAATGATGATACAAAACCTGCATATTATGTTATAGGACGCCCTTTCTTAGAGCCGTTTCAATTCTTACATATGTTCGTGCGAGGCAAGATGTACGAACCGTATGTGTATATGGACCAAGAGGCAAATTTTGTTATGCTAAAGAATAAATATCCAATTCTACTGAACCGTCCTATGGCAGACGATTCATACGGAACATTTCACGATCTATGTGGACGAACGGTATAAGCGTTCAATGAGATTTAAATTAATCGGACCCGAGATAAGTGAGGGATGGAAGAGGAGCCGGTGGCTATTCTTGTATCTGGCTTGGCTCGTTCATTCAATGAACACCTATACGAATTCCTGAAACAGTTACCACCGAACTATCATTTATTTTTATCTTTTGCACGCTCCGATACGAAGGATCATTTTATCAATACAGCACCCGCATTGGACCATTTGTTAGAAAACCCAAATGTTAAACTGATTATTATTGATTCCGAAATACCACCAATTCAATCAGGTTTATCAGAACGTGAACAAAATGTCATTATATATTGGCATCGCTTACAAAAGTTATTTACAAATATTCCAGGTCATTATACACGTATATTCCGGTGTAGACCCGATATTAAATTGCAAATGACTATTCCGCAGTTTATCTCTCAGCTATCAGGACCATTTGAGGACCATACTGTCTATATTCCTACTGGATTTGATATATTTAACGAGAAATTAAAGTCATCCGACTGTGTAAATGACCAGGTTGCGTATGGATCGTATGCCGCCATGCGTACCTACTGTCAAATGTATTGGTATCTCAAATCGACCGTTCCAGTTATATCCGAACAGCAATTGTATAGCCATCTAACAATAAATGGTCTCAATATTGTGCGTACCGATATGCCATACAAACTTGTCCTATCCCAATGCTTTACGATTGCTGTTTGCGGCGATAGTGGTGCAGGAAAAACCACCCTATCTAAGCTTATCCAAGATATCTTGCCGTTTGAGCAGACGCTACTTTTTGAAACGGACCGGTATCATAAATGGGAACGGGGTGCAGAACAGTACAGCACTATTACACACTTAAATCCTACCGCAAATCACTTAGAAAAGTTATCTAGTGATACTTTCAAACTATGTTTGGGGGAAGATATACACGCTGTAGATTATGACCACACAAGCGGCAAGTTTACAGAGCCAAAATACATAAAACCAAATAAGTTTATGCTGTTTTGTGGTCTTCATACACTTCATAAGGACTCTCTCAACGATATCTACAACCTAAAAATATACTTGGATACCGATACCTTTTTAAAACAGCAGTGGAAGATACAGCGGGATGTAGCAGTAAGGGGCGCCGATCCTAATACCGTATTAGAAACAATGAAACTCAGAGAGCCGGACTTCCTTACCTATATTAAACCTCAACAGGATGCCGCTGATATTATCATACATCTATACGCGAAGGATGCTAATACAGCAACTATTATTGCAGCAGCAACTATAAAACGGCACTTATCACCGTCGGTTCATAATAAACTTCTTCCATTCTTGCGAGAGAGTCCTATAGAGTCCGCTAATGATACAATTCACTACAAATTCCGCGAACAGGTGGCACACACGGAGTTTTTTGTACATCTGAAGGCGAACAACTGTAATCTAAAGATTTCCAACGATAATTACGAAGGTATTATACAATATTTGATTATTTCGCTACTATGGAAATAACAATCGCCGAAGAATACGAAACGCTGTGCCGTAGAATAGGTCCGTGGACCGATTGGATACAGGGACCTGGTGGAAATATATCGGTCAAAGACACCGCCGCCAACCGGATTATAGTGAAGAAGAGTGGTGCACTTGTTTCGGCACCGAATAATGGACTTGTTTGCGACCTTGCCGCTATTCGTCAAGCTCTCGCAGAAAGCAACGAGGATGTATCTCATACTGTGTTAGAAGGTACAGGAAAGCCAAGCATTGAGGCGTTTTTACACGCATTTCCGCCCCGCATTATTGTCCATACACACCCTTACCCGCTTATGAATGTCCTTTGCAACTATGGACCTATTGAACTTCCCAACACAAACACAAAAACTGTAGAGTATTACAAACCTGGCGTGCCACTGGCGCAAACAATGTCCTTGGTATATGCCGATGATACAAAGGTCTATTTTCTCCGCAATCACGGCGTGGTAATTATGGGCGACACCATTGCTGAAATTCTAGAGCAAATGAATGCCATTGCGAAATATATGTTCCGCACGCCCCATACAAATATTCCTCTAGTATCATCACTCTTTGATACTATGTGCAGTCTTACCAACAATAAAATGCTGATTAAGCCATTCTTCACGTCGCATATTCTAGAACGTATTTTCCTGCCGTACACACCAGATATTGCTGTATTTCTACACGAAGCCCCATTACTCTTTGAGGATCCGAACGACGACCCGTCCAAAAAGCTTATAGCCTATTACAAGAAATACGGACACCTTCCAAGCGTTATCTTAGCAAACAGTGTATTTTATATTGTAGCACACTCCAATGAGTCGTGTTATAATATATACGAAATCCTGCTGAGTTATCTTCACGTGGCACTACCTGCTAACTTCTTGTCAGAAATACAGGTTTCCGAGATTGCGAATTGGGATAAGGAGAAACTAAGGCAGGCTGCGAATAAATAAATTTTAAATTTTATTTTCTTATAAGAAATAATGCGCTGTTTGTTTGTTATAAGCGGGGAAACATATCGTAGTGGCGGACAGAAGACACAAAAGCGAGATGATACGCCTAATAGTATTGATCGGCAACGTCTTGCATCCTATTCTCATATCCGTCTTATAAATTATTTGAAGGCAAAGTTTTCTATAGATACTGATATTTTTATTAATTCATATGCCATGACACCAGAATGTGATGAACTTATACTTAAGCTATATAGTCCTATGGTAATCTATAGTAATTTTCGTAAAACGATTGCCTCTTGTGTCGAGGAGTTTTACATACAAACTAATACTTTTGTGAGTGAACTAGATTTATCTCCGTATGAATTTATATTTTTTGTGCGTATTGATTTTTATATTAAGGAGTACTTTCTATCTAGATTTACGAAGATAGATGATAAGATTCGTTACGGCTTATTAGATTATAATACCCTTGGTATATTACAAGATCTGGTATATATGCCTAAAAAGTATTTTTATTTAATTAATACAGATATGAATTCAAATTTTCGTTGTCCTCACGCCGGTGGGCAATTGGTATCAAGAACAGTAGGAATCCAAGCTATAGACCATTTCATTAATTCTTACCATTCACTCTCTACAAACTTGAATTGGAACCCTATTTTTACTAATGTAGATAGACCTGAAAGTCTCAATCACGAGTGTAAAGGGCAGCGGTATATTAACTATAAAAAAGTGTTTGTCGAAAATGATGACGAATATGACCACTTGATAGGCACCGATACAATAGAGGAAAATCTAAAGTTATTACGAGAAGGCAAGTTTATTTTGGACAAGCCTGTGTGTACTTAAGAACATTCGTTTTATCTACAATGAAGTTGTTTTTTGAGCGTTGTTCAGGTGGCAGCAATTTGTATTCTATATCAATATCATACGATAATCTAACATTATTTACATTGTAAAAAAATATATCAAATAAATCTCTGTAATTGATAGTAGGATTATTATTACCATCATTGTGGTCATTGACACAATAGTTTAAAATACTATCAGTTAAAAGTGGCTCAAAGGTATACATGTATTTTCCATTACGTAATTTATTTTGTTCTAATATCCAATCATACGTTTTACAGTATAAGCGTATACTATTTAGATTACCATACGCAAATGCATCCGATACCATCGGATAAGGAAATGGTTCAAATATGTGACCCCAGTATGTAACAAAACTATAGGCTGTTCGTATCATTAATATATTTGGATCGTCCCGTTTAAAATAAAAACAGGCACGATGAATTGTCATATCACTACGTATTTTTGATACAACATCAAATGATATGTTATGATTACGTTGATAATCTTCAATAATACGTAAATTTTGCTTATCATTATAAAAACACGATAGTTGATTATAGAGGAAATTATCAATGCCGTTTTGAAGTTTTGTTTGAACATACTCATATGGTAGTTTATACTCCTCATAGTAGATATCACCAAATCTATCACCAAGCAACTGTTTAAGATGACTTATTATAGTATCCATACTCTCACCCTCACCTAGTGATAAAGTATTGATAGAGAAAAATACCTTTATGGTATAATCCTTTGAAAATGTATTCACCAAAGGAATTAAACAGGTATCATACCCCAATATGCGTCCGCTTATAAATAAGGCGACGTTCATTTGACTTTAATGTAGATTAAAGTCATATCCATAGACCGCGGTTATACAGTTTTGAGCAAACCGCGTCAATAGTTATACCACGCTTCGCAAGAAGAGTCTTATAATACACAACTTTTTCTTGTTGCCCTTGTAATTCGGGCGACACAAGACATAGTTTGAGACCATAGGTACGAATAGAGGTTTCTATAGCATTTGTAAGTGGCAACTGGGTAAAGACATCTACCCATACCCATGATACAAAGGGACCCATTGCTTCCACGGTGGATAGGGATTCATATTCGGATAAGCGGACAGCTAGGCGCCGCTCGCCCATCTTCCCCAGCCGAACCATCATCGGAATACTACAGTCCAATAGAAAGAACTGGGTGATTCCGTGCGCTTCCAGGTCGGCGATGGCGCGCCGTTCAATCCCTTCAGACTTGACATTCACTATATAGAATTTGTTAGATGGACAGAACTTTAAGAAATCGATAAATAGCTGTCCGCCTACAAACGGGTCGTGTTGTACAACAATCATGCCGCCGGTGTCACGAATATCAAACTCTATACCATCGGCGGCACCAAATACCTCTGCAGCAACCGTTTCGTCTAACTGATTTACACGATGTGCGATAAACATATATAAAGCCACAATCTATGGCTTTATATATGAGCCGCATCAAATATCTATGTCACATAGAACATGCGGTTCTAACCAATCCCACCTATCCTAACTGTAAAGTAAACGGGGAAAATCCGTACGATGAGCAGATTATGTCTATGCCCACAATGGTTGGTGCGTGTGAGCCGCAACACCAGCCGCCGCCAACGACGATGAAGCCAGGTCACTACTTCTTCTTCATCTTCAATCTGAGCAATTACTTTCACTTCTTATATGATACATTGCCGTATTTGGCACATCATACGAACAGACATCAAAAGATACTGTTACCAAAGAACCATAAGTGGATGCGTTTTCAGACTGAATTTCTAGCAATGCTTGGCTATAAAGAGTTTACGTATGCAGAAGAAAATGTAGCGTACGAGCACTTATATCTACCTTCGTCCTTTACACACGGCAAGACACACATGGGCACTTGGGCGTCCAATATGCCGCCATCGCCAGAAGCTCGCCGTATTTGGGATATGCTATTTACATCCAACACTGCCACCTTACCGCGTAAGTTCTATGTGAGCCGTCGTACCTGGGTTTATAATGACACATCTAATATTGGTACAAACTATACGACACGACGCAAGTGTATCAATGAAGACCAGGTTGTAGATAGTCTAATCAATTACGGCTATCAAGAGATATTTTGTGAGAATCTCAGCACGCTTAATAAGATTGGGTTGTTTCAAAATGCTACACATATCATTGGTTTTGTTGGGGGAGGAATGGCGAATATCTTATTCAGCGATCCTAAGACTGCCGTAGGTTGTATAACTACACCTTACTTTTTAACAATTAATAAACGGTTTATTCATACTATGAACCATACGCGCTGTCGGTATGCGGATATTACTTCGCACGCGCCGCACGAAGGTCCCTATCCGCTATATGTGCGCGTCAAGATTACAGACGTAGCGTCGACTTACCAGGGCAAGATTGGGGAGATTGATGCGTATACGGACGGTGTATATACAGTAAAGATGTCCAATAATGACGTGGCGGGCTTTGCGGCAGATGGCGTCTTTGCGACGGCGACCTTCAAACCATCCCAATTCGAAGCGTTGGATGGCGGACTCAATAGCCCGTTTGTATGCGATTTAGACGGTTTAAGGCTACTCGCCGAAAGTCTAAATAAACCATGAAGGTCATTATACCGATGTCAGGCGTGGGGCGCCGATTTGTAGAAGCGGGCTACACCGACCCCAAGCCGCTGATTATTGTAGATGGTCAGCCCATTATTAAGCACGTGATTGACCTTTTTCCTGGTCCTGAGGTACATTGTATCTGTAACCGGCAGCATATTGAGACGACCAATATGCGTGCGGTTCTTGAGTCGTATGGTGCGACTGTACACGTTATTGAGGGGCATAGCCTTGGTCCGGTGTATGCGGTGGCACAGGTCTTTGATACGATTACGGACGATGAGGAGGTTATTGTCAGTTATTGTGACTATGGTACCGTATGGGATTACCAGAAGTTTCTAGAGACTGTTCACGCTGGCGGAGCGGATGGTGCAATAGCGGCGTACCGTGGATTCCACCCTCATATGCTAGGCACCGACAATTACGCCTTTCTGCGGTGCGATACAGATGGACGTGTACTAGAGGTGCGTGAGAAGGAGCCCTTTACGGACAATCGTATGAGCGAATACGCTTCCAACGGTACGTACTATTTTCGCCACGGCAAATACGTCAAGCAGTATTTTAAAGCGCTAATAGAGAGTGGTGACGCAGGCAAGAAGAACGGCGAGTTCTATGTGAGCCTTGTCTATAATCATATGATACAGGATGGTAAGCGTGTTTTGCCGTTTGAGATTGAGAAGATGCTACAGTGGGGTACGCCGCACGACTTGGCGATTTACAATAAGTGGAGCCGGCACTTTAATGAGGCAGCGAATTTACAAATTATTCCTAGAAGCTGTGCGACACTTATTTTACCGTTGGCGGGGCGCGGTAGCCGTTTTAAGATGGATGGATTTACGGACCCTAAGCCGCTTCTAGACGTAAATGGCAAGCCTATGATTGTGCGTGCAGTTGAGAGCATTCCAGAGTGCCGCCGTCAGGTCTTTATTTGTCTAGAGGAGCATCTAGCAGCTTATCCGTTGGAGGCAGCGCTCAAGACGCAGTGGGCAGACTCTACTATTATCAAGATTGCGGATACGACTGAGGGGCAGGCGTGTACGTGTGAGATTGGGCTTGACCAGGCGGGTATTACTGATGAAACGCCGATTATGATTAGTGCGTGTGACAATGGTGCCGACTATAATTTCTTTGAGTATATGAAACTGGAAAATGACCCGTCAGTAGACGTGATTGTATGGTCATTTACCAATAATCCAACGGGGAAGCTGTTTCCACATATGTATGCGTGGATAGATGTGGATGCCGATAATACGATTCGGCACGTGAGTGTGAAGAAGCCACTACCAGGAGCGGTTCACGCTATTATTGGCACGATGTTCTTTCGCAAGACGTCTATCTACCGTGAGGGGCTCAAGGATATTTATGAGAAGAATATTCGTACGAATGGTGAGTATTATGTAGACGACCTGCTGAATCCACTGATTGAGCGTGGTTACAAGGTGAAGGTGTTTGAAGTTGATAATTATATTTGTTGGGGAACGCCCGCCGATTACAAAACGTACAATTATTGGCTAGAGCACTTTTCCAAGGTGTATGGTCGTCCTATCTGTATGTAATCGTGGTCTAAACATACTTTTATTTCATATAATAAAAGGAAATGAAAGTAGTGCTTGTAACATTGGCTGTAGGGGATGAATATATTCAAAAATATAATCATCTATTTCGTAAGAGTCACGAACACTATGCACGGCGTCACGGCTATGATTTTCGTATAATAACGGAGCCTTATGATAAGTCCGACTATACGTTCAAGCCGCTGAGCATTCTATCTACGAAGATGTTTCTATGTAGTTACGATTGGGCTCAGATGTACGATTTACTTGTGTTTGTAGATGCGGATGTGATTATCAATCCTGAGGCACCGGCGATTCATAGTGCCTACGATTTTGGCGATAAGATTGGTATTGTAGATGAGTATTCGCAGCCAACACGGCAGATGCGTATAGAGCACCAGCGAAAGGCGGCAAAAGAGGCAAAATCGGTCCCTTATTCAGGACTCGTCAACGGCGAATGGGATACGTGTGCAATGGATTACTATCGCATACATATAGAAAAGCATTTAGCCACGGATATGGTGTTTAACACAGGGGTTCTAGTTTTTCAGCCGCGTAAGCATAGAAAATTTATGGAAAGTGTGTTTGAGAAGCATAAGAATGAAATTCGTGCTCATAAAAACGGGTTTCACTACGAACAGGTTGTTATAGGATATGAACTTCAGACAAACAAAAAACATATTGTGATGGACAACAAATGGAATGCTGTGTGGCAGATGTATAAATATACATGCGGATACGAATTAGACACATTTTTTGAGAACAATTATTTTGTGCATCTAGCGGGTCACGTTGACTATCACATGATTCCATATTTAAATACATTATTTTAGCAGTAAGTAGTAGAACTATGCGACTAGCACTTATTATTTCAGGAAGAATATGTCGCTATGAGGTCTGTATGCTACCATTTCTACAAAATAATACGCATTATAATATTGACCTATTTATATCTATAAATGACGATGATAGTGATTATTATAATATAGTAAGATCAGAATTAGCACAATGGTTGAAAGGAGTATATATTAAGCGATATGTATTTCCCGATGATTTTGTTCACACACATCCATACACACCATATTATGTAATGATGGATGGTAAATATAAACCATTATGTCAGATGTCTATGTATTTCAATGATATGAATGCATATAATATGGCGATAAAGCATAGTATTAACAATAATTTTGAATATGACTGTATTATGAAATATAGAGCCGATATGATAAACACCACAATGCCCGATTTATCAAATATAAATAATAATATTCTTTATTCTGTAGAACCACAGTGCTGGTTTGTTACACACGGTATATATAAGAAAATGTGTGTGTCTGATATGTGGGTTTGGGGCAGTCCTGCTATAATGAAACAGTACTGCGATACATACAATTATGTATTAGACACGCTTAAAAAACAAAAGGGTGATTATTATATTGCTGGTGAAGATTGTATTACCGATAATTGTTATGATAAAAAGATGGAAATAGTGTTTGTAAAAATTTATTATAGTTTAGACGCAAATAGACGCGCATTTGACGGCAAATTTGGCAAAAAAGAATGTAAGGATTTACCTAATTCGTCAATATTTAATGTGGATACATCGCAACTCAAAGAACATATTGGAAAACCAGCAATACCCCAAGAATAAAATAACTCGTTTTATGTGCGTTTTTGTGCGTGATTTTCAATTCAGTGAATCTGCGCACAAAAAACTACGTGTATTTTTGCGCGCAAATTCTGCGCAAAACAAAAAAACACACAAAAAATCCACAAAATGGGGCGTTTTTTCACGTCGAAAATCACGTCAGATTCATTAATCTATAGATTAATGAATGACACGCACTTTTTGACGTGAATTTTGGCGCGAGTTTCGCAAATATTCTTTAATTTTTTGCGAAAACAAGAATCTGCGCGCATTTTGTGTGTAACTTTTTGTGCGCTATTTCTTGTGTTTCAAAAAACACAAGAAAATGCGCGAAAAACGAGTTGTAGAATAACAAAGAAACAAAAATACGCGTGTAAAATACACGTGAATTTTTGTGCGCCAATTTTCGCACGCGTTAAATTATCCACACATGCTTATGCATTCGGAGTAGATTTCTTTTTCGGCACTGACTTCCTCCCCGTTACCTTTAGCGATGGCGACTCCACTTCTGGCACTGGTTCTGGTGCTACCTCTTCTACTACAGGAGTGCTTGTATCCTCATCGTTCACAATGGATGCCATAGAGTTCTTAAACGCCTGTTGTACATTCGTAATCGTCAATATCAATTCGTCTAACGAGCCCTTGATGTTACGCTCCGCTGCCTTCGCCTTATTCACCATATCATTGATGATTTGCTCGTTGTAGATGAAATACTGCCGAATGCTATGCAGCTTGTCACTGAGCCGCTCATTGAGCACCTCAGGACCCTCTGCAGCCTTCTTCGTCAGTTCAATCAGCGTACGAATTACCGGCTGTAGGGATTTTAGATATATAATCTTATTCTCCTTATCGTTGAAGTTACCTAGATAGATGGCAGGGCGACCATCTACCAATGCAATATCAATATCACCAGGACGCTGATGCTTCGGAACATGAGCACGGGCACTGATAAACAGAAGAATATCACACTCGCTGTGCTTTGTGAAATCACGGTGTGCCTTGCGAATATCCTCCGCGTCAATCTCCTTCTTATCCTTGTCCTCTATCATCATCTTATAACTCTCCCATTCAACAACATGATCGCCGAATTCATATTGCTTGTCTAGAATATCAAACTTATTGGCGGTTCCAAAGGCATTAATAACGCAGTGCTTAATCTTCTGCTCATAGACACCGCCCTTTTGTGACGAGCTTGTACTAATGCCGTGTAGCATCTCGATAGTGCGATTCTTCTCTTCAATCGCCTTATCTGAACGGGCACGCTCTGCATTGACCAATTCCTCCGCACGCTGCTTCTCCGCAATCACCGCCGTCATCAGTTGATTTTGAAACTCGGCTGCCTTCTCCTCCGCTTTATTACGCTCTTCTACAGCTTTGCGGATACGCTCCTCAGCATCATCGTACGCCTGCTGCCTAGCGTTCGCCGTTGCCTCAGAAAGGCGACTTTCCGCATCCGTACGCAGTGATTTTGCCAGCGTTGTGTCGGCTTGGAGTCGCTCAATCTCCTTTTGGAATCGCTGACGTTCCACTTCGGCGTCCTTTTGAAGACGTGCGCGGTCTGCTTCGGCATCTTTCTGCATGCGTGCCATTGCGGCTTCGTGCTTTGCAATGAGCGTGGCATTTGTAGACTTGCTAATAGTTGTACTAGCCGACTCTACCGCCGCTACACCTGCGGTAAGGACATTGACACACGTTTCTGCACTCGCATTGACTAGGAGCGACGGGGTTACAAAGTCCGCCGTGACCTGTAAAGTGACACAGGTCGTTGCCATTCTTCTTTTTGGGACTCTTATATTTATGTGAGCGGGTTGCGCTTAAATGGCTCGAAAAAAATGAAATGGATATACCTGGATTTCTAACAATTAGAGAGAATGCCGAAGCAGAAAGCAACTAAACGTTCCATTGCTGCAGCGGATATTAAGGCATTCATTAGTAAAAATACACGGGGCGAGAATGATAGTTCAAATAGAATACGTGAGCCGGCACTTACAATTCTAAGTGATCCTACACATCCCTTCTACAGTGATGCAGAGTTTGGATCGCAGTGGACTGAACTACGCACAGCATTTGTAAAGTATGTTAAGACGTATCTAGCGTGTCCGTCGTTTAGTCATTTTGTATTAGAGCACAAGGGAGGTCTAGCAAACCATCACGATTTTAACTTTAGTTCCTACGAAAATAACGTACTATTGTGTAATCTTATCCTTGAATTCAAAAACAATAGTATGCCACAGTTTATGCAGGAGTTCGATATGAATGGTTGGACGGATGTTGGTCTAGCTGAATTCTGGTATGACAATGGCTGGCTAGACCGTATTATTGCCCTCTATCCGCAGCCGTTGAAGTATGCGAAGCCATCCCGTGAGGTTTATCTTAAAGAGGTTCATCAACTGCTGGGAGCAAAATCTAAACCTTCATTCTTCAAACAGTTCTATGAGTTTGACCACAATGATGCATTCAAAGTACAATATGCACAGAAGGCGCGCCTCAGCAAAGAGGGTATCGCCGCATTTCTTAAGGTGTATGGAAATACATTCAAAGTCGATAAACTTCGTGCGAAGTGTCAAGCGGAACAGACGTCTAAGAAATACTTTATCTGGAAGTCTGCAAAGAAGGTCTTTGAGTTTTACGAAATTACCGATGCTGAACTTGCGCCCTCCGCCATTGCTAGAGTTACTGATAATACTGTTGTACTTAAAGCGGGTCCCTCAGAGCTCCACTGTCTTCTCCGTTTGAAAAATACGCTAGGCATCTGCTGTCCCGCCTGGCAAATTAGCCTACATCGGACCGCTTAGTCTTGTAGGAAAAAATTGAACCCACATTTTTTGGTTTGGTGATTTGGTGCGCATCTACTTCCTACATCTACCTTTCCCTCCACAATGGCAAATCCTCCCTCCCGTATCCGTTACGAAGTCATCTCCACAACTGTGGCTGATCTTATTGATCAAATCACTGCAGAGGAGCTCGTAGTCCCAGAGCATCAGCGAAAGCCCCTGCTGTGGACGCTCGCTTCGCGTCAAGGCTTTGTGAAGTCCGTACAGGATGGTATTCCTACAACTGGTATTCTCCAGCGTATCCACGACGGCAAGACTTGGCTGGAGGACGGTCTCCAGCGCCTGTCAACACTTAAGAGTTACTTCGTCGATGGATTTGTCGACGAGGAAGACCGTAAGTTCAGCGAGCTGACGGATACACAGAAGAACCAGATGAGGCACTACGTTCTTGCTGTCATCCGTTATCGCAATGCGACGCCTCAGCAGGCGATTCGCGTCTTTGATAATGCGCAGAACGGCATGCCCCTCTCTATTGGTCAACGCATGCACTCTCTCCGCGGCTATCCGTCGCCGCTTATTGACTATACCTACCGCACGCTTTTGACGCCAGACTCAGGTCTCTATAACCGTACCATTCCTATTTGGGGTGCCCGCAAGATGGACCCCAAGTGTAACACTCTTGTCAATGCGACAACTCTCGTATCGGGTCTAATCTTCGGCGTTATGACAAAGAAGTGGCTTGAGATTCAGCACGAGGAGATTCTCTATAACGATATTGGCTCAGAGGCAACAATTACGGAGCGTCTCGAGTTCCTACTCTCCATCTATGAGGAGGTGAACCGTCGCTCTGGTCCTGCCACTAAGTCAATCTTGGGCAAGCAGTGGAACGTGGGCAACTTCAATGCGTATATTGCGTGGAGTATCTTCACCTATCCTGGTGAACGCCAGCACCTGTACGACGGATGGGTAAACTGGCTTGTCCGTTTCCGCCACAACCAGTACATTCTAGATACCGAACTCAAGGCAGATGTGGGCGCTGCACGGTCGTGGAATGATGAGCGCTGGCGCGCTGGTTACATGCGTGTCTTCGACCCTGCTCACGCTCCTGTGCCGGTCGTTATGGATGCGGGCGATGAAGATGAAGATGATAGCGAGGAGTAAAACAGTACATACATAATCTCTCAAACCCCACAAAACCAAATAAAAATACACAAAACCCCAAAAAGAAAATACAAAATTTTTCAATGCATATGGGTTTAGAATATCGGCAGCACCGACTCCAACTCCGTCTTACTCAATGCACTATTACCAATAAACATCGCCAAGAATCGTGACGTGCGTGGGTCCGCAAACGACGTCATAACCCGCTGTAGATTGTTTTTCGCTTCAGGTGTGGTCGCCGTAATCACATTCACGTGATTCTCACCATAGAACGGCTCGCTTGTCTCAGGAATAAACGCATATGAAAGTTTATAGTGTGCGTTACCGTATCCGCGTGCTACTATAATAGCCGGTCCCTTTACCGGTTGCCGCTTGAACGTCTTAATACGCTGCTTCTTCTCGTTCGGCTGTGCAAAGTTATTGAGAACCAGTGTATTATTCACAATATTTGACATATAAATCACTAGTGTGCCGTCCGTTTCGTGAAGATGTGGCTTCTCCTGATTCCATACAACATCACCCGTTTTGACAGCAAGACCCAAAGATGCAAGGGTAGTAGCATCCCGTGTGCTCTCCGCCAGCTCTTTATAATTCGGCGATAAGTACTGAGTGCCGTGGAGTATAAATGTAAAAGCAGGCGTTGATGGGGTTGCCGGTGGCGGTGTCTTACGACTCAATATAAGAGTTGTATCCTGTGCCGTATCGTAGAATCCACCCGGCAGGTTCTCAAGATGTAGGATGGTCGTCTTTTGGGCGACGTAATCACGGCACGGCTGGTAGTACGAACAATTATAGAAACTAGTTGGGATGACGAAGGCAAGAATGCCACCTGGCACAAGATGCTGTGTTATAGACTTGTAAATGAATTGGACAAAGATATTACCGCGTCCCACCATACACGCCGGATTTTTTGCATCCGTAACTAAATACGGCGGGTTGCCAATAGCGGTGTCAAACTTAAATTGTGGGAAATCGAGGAAATCCGCGTTGCGTAGAACAACGTTCGGTTTATCGGTGGTCGCTGCCGCTACGGCGTCGTACATTTCCTTATTCTTTTCAACGCCATAGATGGCAGCGTTGGGAAACTGCTCCAATGCATCGTAAATGAATTCGCCGGATCCAAAACTCGGCTCTAGCACATTTTCAGGGTTCGGCATATAGAGTTTTAGGACCTCAAAGAGTCGGTCACGAATCGCTTTCGGTGTAAAGAAGATACCTTGCTCTTTACGGACCTCTTTGGACAGCGTCGAATTGAATTGGAGGGATGTGGGACGGAAGGGGGCAGTGGCAGGGGTAGGGGTAGTCATGGTGGGGTGCAGTGGCTCTAATCCGGGGCTGCAAAATCTGCAAAACCTGCATGTCCGGCGGCGGTAGGTCAATTTTTGTAAAAAATCCAAAAAAAAATATATAGAATATTTTGTATTCTTTGTAGACTTAGGTAGCAATAGGAGCAGGTTGCGGGGCAGGTTGCTGCTGCTGCTGTTGCTGCTGCTGCTGCTGCAGCTGCTGCAGCTGCTGTTGATGCGCAAGTATAAATTGGAGGTTCCTTTGGTTTCTTACATGACGAGTCAAGAATGCTCGGCGAATAACCTGTATCTCCTGGTTCATCTCTGGAGGCTCAAGATTCATAGGAGGGCACTTGTACACATTTGAGACCTTCTGCGACGCCTTCTCTGCAAACTCATAGAGGGTCGTAATATGCTTGAGAATATCTTGCACATTATCATTGGTAATCGCCTGACCTAGAATATCCATGCCCGCTGTTACATACATCTCCAAGACCTGACCGCGAGCACGCTCCTTCATCATCTCTTTTTCCTTGCTATGAAGGATAGACTTCCATTCACCCTCGGTG
>Ga0114973_10001663_pt1 | contig 16407 bp, 14 predicted proteins | sample M_140807_MF_Meta_FD_87025 | JGI IMG/M metagenome (GOLD analysis project Ga0114973, IMG submission 87025) | Freshwater microbial communities from Lake Montjoie, Canada to study carbon cycling - M_140807_MF_MetaG | ecosystem: Environmental > Aquatic > Freshwater > Lake | place: Lake Montjoie... | reverse complement strand
TCCATGAAAGGTGGTGATGCAACCGCCGTTGCACCCGTACAAGAAGGAGGCAAACGCAGAAAATCTAGAAAATCCAAAAAATCCAAACGTTCCATGAAAGGTGGTGATGCAACCGCCATTGCACCCGTACAAGAAGGAGGCAAACGCAGAAAATCCAGAAAATCTAAAAAATCCAAAAAATCCATGAAAGGTGGTGATGCAACCGCCGTTGCACCCGTACAAGAAGGAGGCAAACGCAGAAAATCTAGAAAATCCAAAAAATCCAAACGTTCCATGAAAGGTGGTGATGCAACCACCGTTGCACCCGTACAAGAAGGTGGTAAACGCAGAAAATCCAGAAAATCTAAAAAATCCAAAAAATCCATGAAAGGTGGTGATGCAACCACCGTTGCACCCGTACAAGAAGGTGGTAAACGCAGAAAATCCAAAAAATCTAAAAAATCCAGAAAATCCAGAGCGTAAATAAATAAAATAATTTAATGTTATTATTTTATTTAAAAAAATATAATATGAGTGAATATGATACATATGATGCATCGACATATATTGGATATTTAAAAATGAAAAATGGCGGATTTAAAATAGTTAGTGGTAAAGAGGATAATAGAATTATTAAAAATAGAGATTATATATTAAAAGAATTATTAGGGGGTTTAAAAGAAAATAAAATAAATATATCTAGACTACCAGAATACTTTTCCGCATTAGAAGGTAAATATATTAGAAATGTAATGCAAGGATCTAATAATACTAATGCAATTGAGGCGCGACATAGAACAAAAAAAATTACAGAAAAGACTATAAAAGGTGGATTTAAATTATATGGTGATAAAGTCAAAAATATATTAGAAATTAATGCACCTATATTATATAAAAAGTTTGAAAAGAAATTTAAAGTTGTCGGAGGTAAAATATCTAAAGATATAGATAATAAATTAGTTGAAGAATTTAGAAAAAAATCAGTATATTTAGATGGCGGTAAAAGAAGATTTAGTCTTATAAGTATACCTATGTCAAGTAATCATAATTTGCTGTATATTAATAGATTAATTGAAATATGTAAAGATTATATAAAATATTATAAAAATGAAGAAAATGAAGAAGAATATGATTTATATTATAATACATTTCTTTTATCTATATTAAATAGTAGTAATCCACAATATAAAAGAAATGAAATAGATTTGAATTCATATAAATATTATAAGAATAATAATGATGATAACTATAGTGAAAGTGATTCTGATAGTGATAGTGAGAGTAGAAGTATATTATCAAAAAAACTGAAACAAATAAAAGTAGATAATGTTATAAAATATATCGCTGTTACAATTGTTCATTATTATAATAAATTAAACTCATATAGTACACCTAAACTTGAAATAGATGATTATGATGAATTAATTTTAACATTGCAAAAAATACGAGATAATTTATATGATAATAATTTATCAAAAGAAGATATTGAATCTATTATAAAAGGTGCAACAAAAAATATGAATAAATGGAATTCAGACGAAAAAATTAATGTTTTTAATTAATTATTTTTATTTTAATAAAATTAAAATAAAAAATATAAGTATGAGTAATTCAGAATCAAAATACGATAAAAATACATATATTGGATATTTAAAATTATTTAATGGAGGAATGAAAGTAATTCCAGGTAAAATAGATAATAAAATTATTCATAATAGGGATAGAATAATTGATCATTTAAATCTTGTTTTATCTGGTGGTAAAGAATTAAAAGAAAAAAATATAGAAAAATATTTTAAAGCGTTAGGTGGTAAATATATTCGTTCAAAAATGAAATTACCAGAAAGTAATAATGTTAATGGAGGTTCTACAAAAACAATTAGTTCTGCACACAAATTACTAAAACTTGCATCAAAAAATAATCTTAATATTATTAATGTATTAGATATATTTAGAGGTTCTGCCCCACAATTATATGAAAAATTAGAAACAAAAATTAGTGGTGGTCAAGTAAGAGATACTGGTAGTGTATATTCTAATAGTTCACGAAGAAGTTCTTATAGATCTAATAGTTCAAGAAGAAGTTCATATAGATCAGAAGGTGGTACAAAAAGTATATCAACAAAATCACAACCGAGTTCTGCATCGTTAAAAACATTTGGAAGAGCAGGATTAAATGAATATAATTCATATACAGCAGATTTTAGAGAAATTATAAAAAATGCAGGATTAGACGAAATGTATATAATAGATGAAGATTTTTTTAATAAAAATCCAGAAATAAGAAGAGAAGTTATAGATAATTTAAAGACATCAATTAACGCTTCATCAGGTGTAGGATTAAAAACACAAAAAGGTACAGTTACTAGAAGTTACAAAGATATTATGGCATTTTTTTCTGCACTATCAAGTGCATATAAAAATGAAACTGATAAGAGTTATTTAGGGGGTTTGAATAATATAATTAAAAAAAGTTTAATGCCAGTTTTAGTTAGAACTAAATTTAGAGATATAGATAATAGTATTATAGGAACAGAATGGTCAGAGGAATCATATACCCCGTGGATAAAAGAAAATTTTCCAACTATTTATAATAGTGTATATGGGTCTAAAGGTGGTTATGATGATTATAGACATGGATCATATAGATCAGAAGGTGGTTATGATGATTACAGACGAGATTCTTATAGATCTAATAATTCAAGAAGAAGTTCTTATAGATCAGAAGGTGGTTATAATGATAGAAGAAGTTCTTATAGATCAGAAGGTGGTTATAATGATAGAAGAAGTTCTTATAGATTATCAGGTGGTAGATATATAGATAAATTTAGTTCTAAATTTAAAGCGTTTGAGGTACCGGTTGGATTTAAATATCATATATATTTAACAAATAAAGAAAATAAAATTGATAGAGATAGTTTAGTTGAAGAATATCGTGCTTCAAATGGTGTACCTAATTTAAATGATGCATTAATATATTTAGCATCAATTGAAGCAAAATGGGCACGAAATAAATCATGTGAAAGTGGAAATAAAGATTTATGTAATAAAACCCAAGCAGAAATGTTTGTATTAGCAAGAAAACTATATACTCAATTAAAAAGTGCAAATCCAAGAAGTAATATTGATATAATATTTGAAGATGAAGCACCACAATTATTAATGAAAATAAAAGATTCCAAAGGTGGTTATGATGATTATAGTCATGATTCTTATAGATCAAATAGTGGTGGATATGATGATAGAGATTATAATAATAGAGGTGGTATGAATGATGATAGAGATTATAATAATATAGGTGGTATGAATAATGATAGAGATTATGAAGGAGGATATAGAAATAGATATTATTCAGATAATATGCATGGTGGTGCACTTGGTGAATTCAGAAATGAAATTGGACGAAATTTATTTAATAATAATGTAAATAAATTAAGAGAAAATATATTAAATATTGAATCAGATTAAAAATTAAAAATCAATCTTTATAATTATATTATATTATAATTATAATGAACAATAATTATAATAAATATCAAAAATATTTATTAAAAATATTTAAGTTTATTGGAGGTGAAAATAAATTAAAAGGACAACATAATTTACCAAAATCACAAATAGATTTAATATTATATATTTTATCACCACATTTAGGTGGCGATGCATCTCAAATATTACCAATTATACATAAAGAATATTTAAAAATAAAAGATAGTAAATATAAACTTGGCATAAAACCATTATTTGAATCACTATCAAATAAAAAAATTAATTATGAAATTATAGGACACACAACAATAGATGATAAAATTGATGTATCACCTGCAATTAATTCAGGCAAATTTTCTGCAATTTACGAATTAAAAAATAATTATGATTTAACAGATAATACAAAATATATATTAAGATTATTTAATAGAGAACCAACATATCATATTAGTAGTTCTAATCTAGATGGAAAAAAATATCATATGTGTGAAAGAAAGAAAATTAAAGAAGAATATGAATTATTTTCAAAATATCTAATTAATATATATCAATTTGGTGTATTTAATGTACATGAAACTGGAAAAGTAAGAAATACTACAATGGATTATATAATAACTGAATTATATAATACTTCATCTAATATAAGAGTAAAAGAATTCACACCAGATCAAAAATATACATTTTTAGAAAATAATATTAAAATGTTACTTGAATTAAGAAATAAAAATTGTTTTTTAGGTGATTATAAATTATCAAATATTGGTTGGGATGATCATTTAAATATTATTTTAATTGATTATGATCCAGATACAATTGTTAGAATAGATGAACGATTATTAAGAAAACATAAATTTTTAACTAAAATTAAATCATTAGCATTTGCATATACATATAAACCAATATATATTTTTCCTAATGAAAAATCTACAAATGTAAATGATACTGAAATATCAAAATATGATAAATTTAGTATTGCAGGATTAATAAATATAATTGAAAAATTACATATAAAACAAGATTTAATTGAGTTATTTAAATTAAAAGATACAGATTATGATAATATTTTTACTTATGAAAAAATGTTAGAAGTTTTACCAACATTAAAACCATTATTATAATTTTTAATTTAAAAACGTATTTGTTTTAAATTAAAAATGACATCAACAACAATTGTTACTATGTTTTTTAATCTTAAAAATTTAAGAGATGCGTCAGTACAAACTAGACCAAAAGAATTTTATATTGAAAATGGTCGCGAAACATTAAAATTAAAATATAATATGGTTATATTTTGTGATATGTCTACATATGATTTTTTAAAAAAGATACGAGATGAAGAAGTAGATTCTAAAATAATTAAAACAAAATATTATGTTAAGAGTATTACTGATTATGATTACTTTCAAAATAATTGGGAAATTATTTATAATAATAGATTAAAATCAAATGGTTACAAAGATCCAGAGGATAGAAATACTGTTTCTTATTTTTTAATGGGTATGTTTAAACCTCTTGCATTACTTATTGCAAAACAAGAAAAATTTTTTGATTCAACTCATTATGCATGGATTGATTTAGGATGTAATCATATTGTAAGAAATTTATCAGAATACGCCCCCAAAATGTTAAATAACCCAAATGATAAAATTTCTGCATGTTATATACATTACCGATCAGAAAATGAAATTAAAGATATGAAATCATATATGGAATTTGGTGGCAAATGTGGCATTGCTTCAACTGCTTATACCGTACACAGCGATTATATCGAAAGATATTATACAAGTATGTTTTCTATTTTTTATGAAATGTTGTTTACCGGATATGGTCATACAGATGAAACAGTGATGGTATATTGTCATCAAAGATATCCTGAAATATTTAATATATATTACGGTGATTATTATTCTATATTTACAAATTATCATGAACCGTTAGAAGATTATCAAGCGATAAAAAATTATTTTATTATACAATGTTTGAATAAAAATAGAGAAGATCTTGCAATTAAGTGTGCAGAAAGTATTTTAAAAGCATATCAAAATAATAATATAATATTAGATTTAGAAGAAGTTAGTTTTTTATTAAATATATAAATTAGGAATTCTTTGCCTTAAATTCGCTCTCATTTGTTGAGTTATTGTTGGTTGATTACAATTAGTCATATTTAATGTAGTTAAATTAGTTAAATGAGTAAACGCTGCATCTGTTATTGTTGGTTGATTACAAGAATACATATTTAATGAAGTTAAATTAGTTAAATGAATAAACGCTTCATCTGTTATTGTTAGTTGCCTACAACCAGCTATATCTAATGTAGTTAAATTAGTTAAATGAGTAAACGCTTCATCTGTTAATTGACGACAATAAGATATATTTAATGTAGTTAAATTAGTTAAATGAGTAAACGCTTCATCTGTTAATTGACTACAACCAATCATATTTAATGTAGTTAAATTAGTTAAATTAGTAAATACTGCATCTGTTATTGTTGGTTGATTACAATAAGATATATTTAATGTAGTTAAATTAGTTAAATTAGTTAAATTAGTAAACGCTGCATCTGTTAATTGACTACACCTAGTCATATCTAATGAAGTTAAATTAGTTAAATGAGTAAACGCTGCATCTGTTAATTGACGACAATAAGATATATTTAATGTATTTAAATTAGTTAAATGAGTAAACGCTGCATCTGTTAATTGACTACAATAAGATATATCTAATGAAGTTAAATTAGTTAAATGAGTAAACGCTGCATCTGTTATTGTTGGTTGTCTACAATTAGTCATATTTAATGTAGTTAAATTAGTTAAATGAGTAAACGCTGCATCTGTTAATTGATGACAATGAGATATATTTAATTTTTTTATACGTCTGTAATGAAAAAAATCAGCATCATAGATATTTCTAAAATAACTTATATTTATTCCAATAGCGTTTGGAAATATACGATTAAAAACGTTTAAAGTCATATTAGGATAATTATAGAAATCCCATGACATTTCCGCCACAAATCTTTTTGTATCTTGACTAACATAACTAAACTTTAATGCTTCTTTTAATGACCAATGTTTTGCTATTTCATGATAAAACATTAAATCTGGTAAATCAATTAAAGAACCATCTGATCGTGTTCCAAGATATACGCCTGCTGTTTGATTCTTTAATTGGATATATTTATTTTTATATATTACATATTTATTTTTATAGTTCATATTTTATAAAAATAAATTTAATCTAAACTAATATATGTCTGAAAAGACAAAAGATATATTATTAATCCCAGACGATTTAATTGATTTATATAATTTATATATTAAAAATTTAATACCTGAATTGAATAATAATCAAATAAAATTTATTATAGATGAATGGAATAATTATAAAATAATCTATCCTCGCTCTAAAAATCATTTTTTTAATACTATTATATTAGATTTATTAAAAATTAAATAATATAGTATCATTATGATCCGCTAGATACCAACCAAAATCAAAATTAGTATTCTTTTCAATAATTGCCCAGTTATTAACTTCCCATGTAAATACTGATATATTCTCTAATAATTTAATAGTTTCTTCTTTTAATTTTATAATAGATTCAGAATCTAAGATAAAAAATCCACCTAAAAATCTCCAATTAATTTCATCTAATTTTGATTCAATTGTTTTTAATGAACCGGCAAAATATGACTTTTTTGTTAATTCTCTTGTTGCAATATCTATTAATTTAGACGATGTTATTATTTCATTTTTAAAGATATGAAATAATCTAAAATCTAACCATACAAAATGATTAGTATTATATACATTTAATTCTCTCGCGTGATCCATAAAAATTATTTTATTATTCATAAATTGAATATATTCTTTAGTGTCTTTTATTAAATTTCTATTTTTAGGTAATGGTTTATCAGAATCAAATAATAAAAAAGAATTATCGATATATTCAATATGAATATTTGGATAATAATTAATTAATAAATTTGCATATTTTGTTTCTTTTTTATCCAAAAAAAGAATAATTGGTATATTAGTTTTTGCTATTTTTGTAAAATATCGAAAATATTCAAAATCTAATATATTATCATCTTTTTTTGCAAAATTTAAAAACGCTGAAACAAATGTATTTTGATATTTTTTATAATATTCAATATGATATCTATCTTTTATTTGATTTTCGATTATATCTATACTTGAATTAGATAACAATAATAAATTTCTAATATTTATTGCATAATTTCTATCTATATATATTACTGCACAATTATCAATATAATATGCATCTGTTTTATCTGATACTAAAATACTATAATATATTTTAATTTTTTCATACTCTTGTTTATTTTTAATTAGTAAAAATGGTCGTGTCTGTTTTATTAATATATTTTGAATATGTTTATTATCTTCTAAATACACACATGGAATTGTTTTTAGATTAATTAACATTATTATTATTATTATTATTAGTGTTAATCTTATTTAGAAAAATATTTTTTCAATATTACAAAAACTATAATAGTAAAATATGTATCGGATAAGGGATTATGAGCTTTAATTACTGGCATTTTTTCTTTTAATTTTTCTCTTAAATTTTGATCAAATTTCTTTAATTCATCATCTTTTGTATTATCAATATAATCACGTTTTAAATATAAATAAGATTCATATAATTTTGCTGTTCCATATTTATCTATTAAAATCTGATTATAATTAGCAATATCATAGTGCGTTATAGAATTTTGTATTTTTACATTATATTTTTTTAAATCATTATTTATTGCTATGAAATCCATATCTTCTTTATGAACAATTGTAATATCTTTAAAATAACTTTTTAATAAGTTTAAATAATTTTGAGGATTAATAGTACGTTGTTTAACATCAGGATCATTTAAATATAGATTAATCATTTGATTATACCAATGTTTATATTTATTTTGTAATCTATTTTTAAATAAATTAAATGATAATTTATCAATAACTTTTTGCATTCTGGTATACTCAGTATCTGAATAATTTAATGAATTTGTTTTAATAATTTCTTTTAATTTCTTTTTAGTATTTTTATCAGGTATGAATGATATTAATTCTGATTTATTTTTTATTGATTCTATATCTTTTATATTTATTTGAAATTCTTTTTCTACTTCTTTCATTTTATAATCTGTTTCATCGGTAGTTGTGCAATATTTTGTATTTAATAATCTTAAATTTGTTTCTTTTAATAATGGAAAATTTACATGATTAATATAAATTGGTATATCATTGTTTTTTTCATAGATAACAATTCCTAATTCTAAAATATACGCATTCTGTTTACTATCTTGATTAATTTGAAATTCAATATCTAATATACCAAGATATTTTGTTTTAAATAAATTAGTTAATACTCCCATACATTTCAAAATCTTTTTAAATAAAAAAAATTGAAATTACATTATTTAATTGTATATCTTGAATTAAATAATGCCTATATTGTAAAATGTCTGATACTAATATACCTACAGATGTTTCAGCAGTAACAAATCCTTCATTACAATATCAGCAACAACAACAATATTATAATTATTATAAAAATAATTCTCAGACATATCCTCCAATGTATCCTCAGATGTATCCTCAGATGTATCCTCAGACATATCCTCAGACATATCCTCAGACATATCCTCAGACATATCCTCAGACATATCCTCAGATGTATCCTCAGACGTATCCTCAGATGTATCCTCAAACATATCCTCAAATGTATCCTCAGATGTATCCTCAGATGTATCCACCAATACAACAAAATTATATAGCAGTTGATTCAAGTGTTACATCAACAGATAAAAATATAATACTTTCAGTAGTAAAAGAAGATGGAAAACTAATATATAAGAGATCATACGCATGTGCGTATGGTATGAAATGTACAAATAAAGATTGCAGTGATTATCATCATCCTAAAGTTGATTTTGATATTATTAAAGAGACACATATTCAGAAATAATTTTTTTATCTTTCAAATATTTATATCCAAATAACAAAATAAGTAAAATAATAATAACAGACATAACAAAAATAAATATATCTAAAATATTTGGTAATTTCAAATCATATAATACATCATCTAATTCATATAATGATTTATTTGGTCTACTATGTTTGAATAATTTTATTTTATTTTTTAATTTTTTATCTTGAATAATACTTAATGCACATCGTTTACCACTTTCAACTGCAGATTCCATTGACCAAATACTAATACCTGTTTCACAATGAGCACCTGTAATATATAAATTATTATAATGTGTTTTATAAAGAGGTCTATTTGAATTATTAATAGTATTTACCCATTTTTTATTTCTACTTTCTAATTTATTATTTTTAAATTCCCATTCATACCATACTTCTTTTTCTATCATATTTAATTCTTTGAATGTTTTATTATTGTATTTAAGTAAGTAATTATTAAATTCTTTACTTTCGGATATTTCATATATTACCTCTTCTAAAAATTCATTTATTGTTAATTGATTACATCTCCTGCCTGGATATACTTTTGAATCTTTATACACAATACATGCGGTACCACTCCATAATGAAGGAAATTTAATACTTGAATTAATTTTAGTATCAAATAATTCAGGAATCCAAAAATTATCTTGAGGATATAATGTAATATTAAGATTTGAATCAGAAAATACAAATGCATCTCTATTTTGTATGATAACCTTTTCATTAAATCCTAATCTAAAACTTATTTGAATATGAGGTTGTCCTAATGTAATACCATTAAATTTATCTAATTCATGATCTTGACCAAGTTTATTATTTTTATATAAATCTTGTACTGCATATGGATTTAATGCAATAACATAAGAATCAGCAATAAATATTTTATTTGATGTTTTTGCATGTATAACATTATTTTCATCAAATTGTAATTCTTTTAATTCAGTCGATAAATAAAAATCAACACCATTATTTAATAAATGAGTATACCATGGATCAATCCATGCTTCAGAAGTTGGTCTATCTGTAAAATACCAATTAGTATTATTATTAGTCTCAAAATATAACATTTCAATATAGCGACCAATATGAAATAATGATGCTGAATATGGATCTAATCCTAATCCAGGGCCAATATATTGAATATATTTTTTGTTAGCATTTGATGATATTTTTTTTTCTAATTTTTGAGAAAATAATATTTCTTTATTTTTTTCTGAACGTTTATATCCGCTGCAAAAATGATATATAATCCAATAAATAATATATATGTAATCAAGTAAAGTATTATTTTTATTATTATTAATATTTGTTTCAACTGTTAGAAAATTTATATTTGGTTTTAGTGTATCAAATGATGATATTTTATCTAATTTTATTTCTTTCATAATTTGAAACGTATTTTTATAAAATGGTGCATAACCTCTCCATGAATGTTCAGTTCGTAAATTATTTTTATTAGGATAAATATCTGATCTTGCCATACCACCAAGAATTGATTCTTTTTCAATAACAGCAATTTTAAGATTATATTTTAATAATTCATGTGCAACAGTTAATCCTGAGATACCACCTCCAAAAATTACAATATCATATTTATTCATAAATTGATAAAATAAAATATATTTTAATATTTATGGAAAGTTCTATTCAAGCTTTAGAAGAAAGATTATTAATATTATTTTTAATTATGTTTTTAATATTTATGTTAATATATAGACCAAATTACAATGAAAATATGTCAAATATTCAAATTGTATCAGATAATAAAGATTCTATTGTAATAAAAGAAAATAATATTACAAAAAAAGTAAGTAAAGTGTGTACTCACATGGGTTGTTTATTATCATTAGATAATAATAATAAAACATTAAATTGTCCTTGTCACGGATCAAAATTTGGATTAAATGGTGAAGTATTAGTAGGACCTGCAGATACTAATTTAGATGTAACGGTAGTTAATGAACATTTTAATAATAATTGTAATAATCGTTGTAATAGGAATAATAAGTTATTAGATTGGTAATGATAAATATATTTACAAAATATAGATACTTAAAGAATAAAGAATATATATTTTGACGAGAAAGTAAATAATAAAAATTAAAATTAAAATAAAAATTTATTATCAAAATCAACTCATTATTGTATAAATAATAATGAGTTGGGTGGCCGAGCGGTTAAGGCGACAGGCTTAAGTTGAAGTTAACAATGATTAACAACGACAAGAGATCTGTTGGAGCAATCTTCAGGGGTTCGAATCCCCTCCCAACTAAATTTTATTACTTCTTTTGAAAGTAATAAATATCATCTTTATTGATGATATTTATTTAAATGATAAATATATGTATGAAAATAAATTATTAAAATATAAATTAAAACAATTAGGAGGAAAAATAAATAATGATTTTATACAGTTTAAATCATGTATAGGTAAACCAAAAATTCAAAATGATTCACCTAATATAAAAATTAGATCACGATTAGAATTAATTCAATATTTATTAGATACAAAATCAATAATTAAAATTGAGGCAAAAATTATTTATCAGCAACTTAGAATTATTGATGAATATATTAAAGAAGGTGAACGAAAAATAAATGGAATATCAATAGATCGATCAGATAAAAAATTAAATAAATTTGATGAAGTTATATTAAGAGAAATAGCAAAAATTGCATTAATGGTATGTAAAATTAAAGGACAATATCCTAGAGACAATCAATTAATTGCAGTATTACAATTTTTAGAAGGAAAAAATCTTCTTTTACAAGCAGGTACTGGTCAAGGAAAATCATTAATTGTTGCAATGATTGCAATTCTTCAAAAAAGATTAAAAGTTCCATATAATTCAATTGATAAACGACCAATGGCAGTACATGTAATTACTGTAACAAATGATCTTGCACTAGATGGACGTGAATCAAATAAAAAACTTTTTGAAGCGTATGGAGTACGAGCGCGAGGAATACATGATGAAGGAAATATAGACGATATTATATATGGAACACCATTTGATTTTGAAGCGCAAGCACTTAAAGAAGCAAGTGATTCAACAAAACCTAAAAAATTATTAGATAATAGAGTACGTAGAACTGTAATATTAGATGAATCTGATAGTCATCTTGTTGATAATGCAAGTGGTCGTGTAATGACTTCAGATGTAGATCCATTTGGAGAAATAGTTAAAAAGGTATTAATAATGGTTGCAGAACAAACAATTACATTTTATAAATTATATTATAAAGATTATACTATTGGAATTGGAGTAAAAGGTGTAATCCAGTATTGTGATGATTTTATTAATAAAAATTATCCAAAATTTATTAATAGATGGAATTCAGAAAAAAACGTATGGGTAAAAAATGCATTTATGATTTATCATCCATCCAGTATGTATAAAGATGGTGTAAATTTTGTATTAATTAAAAGTTTATTTAACGAAATAGAAGATCTAAAAAAAGATCACCCTATGTTAAATATACAATCATTAATTAGTGCAATTGATTTTTTTTATAATAATTATAATAATCCTAGTGCATTAAGTAATCTAAAAAATATAATAAGTCAATGGTCTATTAGAGAAGATGATCTTCCACCAGAATCTAAATCAAGATATCATAGAATAATACAATTAATTAATCAGATACAAGGTAAAAATAAAGAACAAACATATGGATTACTTTTTATGGGTGCAATTCAATATTTAGATGTAGGAACAGGACAAATTATTAGTAATATGAGATTTAGTTATGGAATTCAAGAATTTTTAGAATATAAATATTTTAAATCTATTTTTACTGAACCAACAATATCTGTTCGTTCTTATTCATTAAATCGATATATTAGAGAGTCAGATTTAATATTTGGATTATCTGGAACAGTAGGATTAGATAAAGATACACTTGATTTTCAAAGAAAAGTATGGAGAATTAATAAATCTCCAATTATTTTACCAGAATTTGCAGTACCACAACTTGTTAAAATTTCACCATCAATTCATGTAAAAACATTAGAAGAATGGCATCAACAAATTTTAATAGAAATAAATAAACGTAAAAATAGTCAACCAATATTAATAATTACTGAAAATCCAGATCGTGCACGTGATATTTATTTTTATTTAAAAAAACAATCAATAAATTCATCAATGTATGAAGCATCATCAGATAAACATATTCTTGAAGAAAAATTAGGACCAAATAGAATTATAATTACAACTAATTTAGGTGGTAGAGGAAGTGATTATCAATATAATTCTAAACTTGCACCAAAAGGACTTCATGTAATAATTGGTTTTGATTCAGATGAAAAAAGAATTTTAACTCAAGCGAGAGGTCGTGCAGGAAGAGCAGGTAATCCTGGTTCTTGGAGAAAAATTTCATTTGGTCCTATATTAAAACAAAAACCAAATCTTGATCAAATCAAATATAGTGTTAGAAATACAATTGGAGAAGATATTATATTTGAAATTTATCTTTTTATAAAAAAAATAATAACATATCAAGTGAAAAGAAAATCAGATCAACAATCAGAAGTCGAAAGTTCTAGATTAACTTTTTTAATGTTATGGCTTTCAAAACCAGATAATCGTGAATTATTATTAAATTATATAACTAATACAGATTTATCTCAAAATATAAATGTATTTTCTTCATTTATTATAAATAAATGGTATAATGATGAAAATTCTACAAATAAAATTCATGTTAATGAAACAAGTAAATTATCTATGAATTTATCAAGTTATCTTGCACCATATTTAATGGAATTAAAAAGATTAAATTAATTTACATAACATAAAAATAAAGAATAATTGCAAAAATAACAATAAAAAATATACAAGTAATTATAAGATGACTAATAAATTGGTTTAATTTAGCATAAAAGATTAATTTATCAATCTTTAATATAAGATCAGTAAATTCTTTATCTTTAATTGAGAATGTAATAATAACTGAATTTTTAAGATAATTTTGTTGCGGTGTAAAAAGAGGAATAATATCATTATGAAGATATTGATTATATTTATCCTTCGTTTTAATACACACAGAATGTGAATTTTCTAACATTATAATATATTTAAAAAGATCATTATCTGGTTTAGTATTTATTCGTTCTTTTAATACTGTATATGCATTATTGAAACGATCAAATAAAAATTCAACATTTTTAAAAATTTGTTCATACTTACTAAGAATAAGACATTTATTTTTATATTCTTCAATTTCAATATCTTTATTAACAAGATCTAATTTCATATAATGAATTTTAGATTCTAATTTATCACAATCTGAATTATCTTTATTTTTTTGTTTTTTAACAAGAAAATATTTATTTTCAGAATCAAAAGAAGAATAAGAACTATCAGAATCAGAATTTAATGATTCTAATCCATTTTTAATTTGATTTAAATCATTTAAATTTGGTTTACCGTCCGAATGTATTGAAATATTTACTTGATCCATTTCTATATATGAATATAAAATAAGATTTAGATAATAAAATATCAATTTTTTAAATTATTATCTTTAATGATAATATATATAATATGGATGCTTATTTAATCTCCAAATTCATTAAAAATACTTTACAAAATAAAAAAGTATTAGAACATGCAGATTTTTTAACACCTACTGAATCACAAACACCATCAGTATCATCATCACCATCAGTAACACCAGATGATGTTTCTAATTATCCTCAAGCAATAGTTGATAATTCTATTAATGATTATAGTACTACAAATAACATGGATATAACAAATATTATTATAGAAAATAATGAAGAAGAAGAAGAAGAAGACGATGATGTATATGATAACATATCTGAAAATTCAGCATCTAAAATATCAACAGGTACATTTATTTTATTATTATTAATTAATTCATATGCTGCATATTTAAGTTGGGATTGCAACAGTTCTAAAAATTATCCATTAATGTTAAAATTAATCTTTTCATTATTTGCATTTATGTTTGGAACATTATATATACTATATTACATGTTATTTAGATTTGATGATTGTAATACATTTATTCGAGAATAAATCTATATTCTAAATTAAACGCTAATAAAAATAAATAAATAATTTATTTTTATTCGATACGCTCATAAAAATAAATTATTTATTTGTTATTCAATACGCTCATAAAAATAAATGATTCCTTTATTTGTTATTCAATACGCTCATAAAAATAAATGTTTCCTTTATTTGTTATTCAATACGCTCATAAAAATAAATGATTCATTTATTTGTTATTCAATACGCTCATAAAAATAAATGATTCCTTTATTTGTTATTCAATACGCTCATAAAAATAAATGATTCCTTTATTTGTTATTCAATACGCTCATAAAAATAAATGTATCCTTTATTTATAATTTTATTCATATTATGTTCATCACAAATTATATCATCATTAAATTCAATCCACTGAGTATTAAATTTATGATAATATACATAATGTCCACCATTTAGATTACCCATATGATAAATACATCCTTTTAATTCATATGCAATACCATTAATTGTTGTTACATTTGGCATAATAATATCATCATCAATTTTAGAAGCTTTAATTTTATTAATTTGTTTAATATATTCAAATTCAAAACGTTTCAGTGCAATAAAAAGATATTCAGGTGTTTTCTTGATAATTAATTTTTTATTTGCATTTACTTTTTGATTGCATTTTTCACAATTATATTTATTTTCATCATCTAGTTTTTCATCATTTAAAAATAGATTCATTGCATCTTCAAATGTTTTTTGATTTTTAACTGGTAAAGTTATAACTTTTTCGGGTGCATTTGATTCTGTTTTATTATTACATAATGGACATGTTATCTCACTTTTTAAATCACAATCAAATAATTCAGCAATATGAATATCTTCTTTCTTAGATGCATCAATAAAATTATCAATAAAATATGTC
>Ga0114973_10001662_pt1 | contig 16415 bp, 16 predicted proteins | sample M_140807_MF_Meta_FD_87025 | JGI IMG/M metagenome (GOLD analysis project Ga0114973, IMG submission 87025) | Freshwater microbial communities from Lake Montjoie, Canada to study carbon cycling - M_140807_MF_MetaG | ecosystem: Environmental > Aquatic > Freshwater > Lake | place: Lake Montjoie... | reverse complement strand
TTCAAGAAAATATCAAACTCGTGCTCTCATTTTTTGGTCTCTTTGGGTTTCTCTGGTTCACCATGGGAATTATTAGAGCAGTTCACCATTTGGGTGCTGTTCCCTGGAATTCGCATAGCTTGTTCTCCTCTCGTGCGGTTCAAACAGCACTTTCTGTTGGGTGGGGATTATTGTCTTTACTTACCATGATCATTTCTAACAGAAAGGGGTCTCGAACAATGTGGGTGGTCGGAACCTGTTTGATTTGTGTTGTAGTAGGGAAGTTAGTGCTGATTGATCTCAGTGGGCGCAGTACTTTAGAAGGTGTGATCTCATGCATTGCGACCGGCGTTTTATTGTTGGCTACGGGATACTTTGCTCCGATTCCTCCAAAAAAAGGTAATACAAAATGAATCACTTAATTGTCATTTTTGGCTTGTTCCTGGGTGTATCTGTTTACGGTGATAGTAAATCGCCCTTGATTCCCGATAGTTTCTCTCGAGTGGCTCCGATTTTAACCACTGAGAAGAATAGCGTCTATTCCATAGACCTTGGAAAAGAGGTGTATGAAGGTGTCGTTTACAGCGATCTCAGAGATCTGAGGGTTTTTAATAGTCAAAATCAGATGGTTCCTTTTGGGTTTAGTCTAAAGACCGGCGAGGAGGTCCATCAAACCGAACAGAAGGAATTGAAATTTTTTCCGATCATGGGAGAAAAAGAGGCTCGCTATGGTGCCGAGTCTCATCTCGAATGGCGAGAGAATGGGGCTTCGGGGAGTGCTACTTTCAAGTTTCCCAGTAGGTCGAACTTGCCGCTCGAGAAGCGTGGTTATCTCATCGATTTGAGAAAAACCAACCATCCTCTGAGGAGTTTGGATCTGGATTGGTCGGGAGTGGAAGAGAATTCATTTGTTAATATCAATATTGAATCTAGTCAGGATCTGCAATACTGGAGTTCGTTAGTGAATTCGCATGTGCTTGCGCAATTTAAGTTTGGTGGTGAATCACTCTCACAAAAAAACATCGATTTACCCGAAGTAAAGGCAAAGTACTTAAGAATAACTTGGCAGGGGAACAGTGGGTTCAATTTGAGGAAAGTAGTGGGTGAGTTTTCAATGGGTACCTGGACGGATACCCAACGACACTTCACTAAAGTTTCTTCTGCGACTCGCAACGGACTTGAGTTTTTCTACGAGAGCATTCCGGTGGTTGTAGACCGAGTCAAAGTTTTTCTCCCTGATCCAAATACAGTAGTCAGAATGGAAATTTCTTCGAGAGAAAATAATCAACAGACGTGGCGTCGTCGATTTGAAGGAGTTGTTTACCGAGTAAGCCGTAAAGAGGGGGAAATCGTGTCACCTTCGATCAAAACATACCCTTCATCTGATAGGTTCTGGCGGTTGCAAATTTTTGGAAAAGATATGGTCGTTGGAGAAAAGACCCCCGAATTGGAAATGGGATGGATGAGTCACAGGTTGTTTTTTTTAGCTCATGGTGAGGGGCCATTTAAATTGGCTTGGGGACTGGAAGGGGCCGAACAACCTGATTTTGGCTTGGGATCGATAGACAGACAGCTCACAATTGATGGCCAATCGGTTCAACCTGTCCTAGCCAATTTAGGAGATATGACTATTCAGAAAAAAACTGAAAAAAGTTTAGACGCCGTCAGTAACCCATTTCCTTGGAAACAGTATTTGCTATGGGGAGGTCTGATAATTATGTTAGTTGTGACCGGCGGTATGGCGTACCGACTTTTTAAGGAGATGGCTTAATTGCCTCAAATGGCCTCCTTGTTTCAACGACTCATGGGGTTTGCGGTTTCCTCTAATGAGTTTTAAATGATTCGCGAGTTTTAGCTCGGGAAGACGAGGATTGAAGACTTTTCGGACAGTTTGTCGGCGGTTGTCCCAAGCAATAATCGGAAAAAGAGCGCTGTATTTCATCTTGGACGTATTTCATGACACTTGTATACGGAACCATCCATAATCCGCTGAGTCCTTGAATTACCGATTTTCCAAGTTTTCGCCCACGGATGTTATTCTCTTGGTCGATACATCCATCCAGTTCTTCGGCTTTTGTCATCTTTGGCTTAATAGCGATTCCTTCGTGAATATCGCCAATTCCTTTAGCTACATCTTGTCCGTACCAGTAAGTGAGATTGGCTTGCCAACAAAGATGGCGAATAAAATTCTCAATTTCTCCTGTTCTTTGGGGTGACTTACAAGCCTTAGCTTTTAAATTTGCCCAGCGGTAACAATCCCGGCATAGACTCATGAAGTTTCTTGAAACCTGAGGATAGAGTGCATAGATCTCTCGGGCATTCTCCACGTCTTCAAAAAAACGATTAAAGTCGGTGCTCGAAAAACAGTTTGCCGAGTTGAGTGCGAGCAAAAATGCGATTTTAAATGTCCATCTCATGATCCTAAGAACTCAAGGTCCCGTCTCAGGCCATTCAATTTGCGAAATCTTAATTGGCTTTTCACCACTGTCGCTTCTTCCAGGTCGGTTAGGCCCCGGCGGAGGCATCTCTCCTTTCGGAAAGAAAATTTCGACTTTGACCGGTTCAGATGTGGAACACCAGTTCCAATTGAATCGCATTCTGAACTTGTGATTAGAGATAGCTTTATCACCTGTTTGCCAGCTCTTGGGTTCTTTAAATTGATGGGGTTTATGGGCTCGCTCATCAAAGTAGATGGGCCAACGTTTTGATGAGAGTTTTGTGATCCATTCAAGAACTTCGCCCGCAGCTTTAGGGTAGTCTTGAGGGTTAATCCAACCGTTATCCTCTGAAACATCTTGCTTTGAGTGCAATCGGTGTTCAGCTTTCACGATAACTTGGCCGCTTGTTCCTTTGGCCCAACTTTTTTTCTCCCACTCTAAATAAGCTTTGTGTCGGCGATTATCCCATTCATCCAGTGACTCTCCACGTAATTTTTTTGGCGCTATGTAAGGGCCGGCCCCTCGTAAATGTTGGGAGTTAAGGTTGATCATGTTCAAATAGCGGTAGTCTTTTCGAGTTGCTTCTAAGATGGGTTTTACTTTGCCTTGGGCATCGTAGTCGAGATCATCACGGTACCAAATTCTTTCGCCGTCAGATTTAATAGTTTCTTGAGTTTGACAGTCAATGACTGTCCACGAAATATCTCTTTCGGATAACAGAACTCCCGGTTTAACCCCTAGAGTTTGTCGTTCTTGATTTGAAAGATGTCGCCAAACCGACCAGTAGAGAAGAAAATGGGTATCATCATCAGCGAACTGGGGAAAAGAGTTAACAGTTTCGTAAATCGGGGGTTCCGAGGGTTCGGAATTCACCGAGCGCGGTGAAAGACTATGGCAAGAAACCAGAATTAAGACAGCAAGCAGTTGAATAGTGAATTTTAAAAAAAGGCTAATCATGAAGTTTCCCCTTATTGTCATTCATTCAGATATCCATTCTACTTCGAATACAATCCCAACTTATTTAAATTCCCTGTGGTGGAATAATTAGTTATTATAATTAAAAATAGTTGAATTGGCTTGGAGAACTTTAAATGAAACTAATGACTTTTAGAGCTGTGCTCTTGTCTTGCTGTTTTTTTGTGTTGAGTTCAATCGCTAGGGCTTCGACTTATAATTTGGAGTGTCAGCACTACGTTACAAATGAATACCCTTTTTGCTCTGTCACTTTAACCGTTTTGGAAGATGGTAAGTTGTCTTCTAGAGCTACCATTGAACACCAAGGTCAGAGCCATGCCAGTTTTATACAAGAGTTAGACTTAGAATCTGGACAACTTTTTCATCTTAATTTAGATGCCAATTTGCCAGGACAAGAGATTGAAATGATCATCGATGAAAAATCGGATGCTCAAGGAAAGTATCCAGCTGTACTCATCAACAATCAGGCCCCATTTGCAAAAGAGATGCATGGAACCTGTATTAAAAAGTAGTTTTAACTAGCCCATCTCACAAGGCGCATCTCTTTTCCTCCATGAGTGAAGTGGTGAGTCTCTGGAGAAAAAGATTTTAATTCTTTAATAAAATTTTTCCAGGAAACGTCATCTGGACAAAGGCATCCTCCAAGAATTTTTCCTGGATTAGACTCTGAAATTTCTTTCAAACGAATTCCCAGCCGATGATATAGACCCGCAACAGATGAGTTTTTAGCTAACCTGTTGCCGTAAGGGGGATTTAAAAGAATAAGGGTCTTTCCCTGGTCGGGAAAAACGGTTTTAAATGAGAAAAAGTCCTCTTCAACAATTTCGAACTGGCTCACCGAGGAGAAAACTACTGTGTTTTCTTTTAGAATAGCTACAGCCTCACTATTGATGTCATTAAAAGTAACCTTCGGTCCGCGGAAAAGAGTGAATTTCTCGGAAATCTTTTTTCGAAAAAAACGCATCGAGGCCTCTGGAGTGCACGGGAAAAGATCACATGAAAAGTGTCTTGAAAAGGCGCCCGGTCCACTTCCCGAAAGTACCAAGAGAGATTCAAACCCGAATGTTCCCGAGCCTGCAAAGGGAACAAAAACTTGATTCACCGGTGAGTTGTCTAAGTTTTTATCGAGGACCCAGCGGGTGCAAGCTGCGGCCTGATGTTCTGCGATAGGTGCTGTGGCCAATAGTTTAGCCTTGTAGCCCCGCTTATAAAGGGGTTCTCCGCAAAGACTGACTGAAATTTTAAGAAAATCCGCACGTAAATCGATTTTGAAGCGGACTTTGCCACCTTCAGAAACGTGGATGAGATTGGAGATTTTGCAAAAGTTCTCACGCAACTTTCCAGAGGCCGTAGTAAACCCATTGGAGATATCGGTTGTTACGTGAACGGGGATATCTCGGGAAGGCAAAATAGAGTCCCAAGGAACTCGCCCTAAAATAGCATCAACTTCACTCCATTTATTGCATTTGGATTCTAACACTAACCATTCCACATCGTGGGCTGTTGTGAGTCTCAGCATAATCTCTAGCCCTTGTCGCCAATCACAACGGTGAAGTTTTACAGTCCCCTTGAGCAAAGTAACTTTGGGCTCATATTTATACTTTTGGAGTGGGCTTTTGACTAAGGCGTCGACTTCTTGATGTAGAAGCTCCAGCCAACCTGGAGCGGGTCTGATATAAAAGACATGAGGTCTTGCGGAGATGGGAGCTTCAGCCATAAAGACACTATAGCACAGAAGGTATTGGGTTCCTTTTGATACACGTATCAAAAAGAACCTGGTACCTTAAAGGGATGAATCACGAAGCTTACTGCGCCCAAATTTTAAAAGTGACGGAAGGGGAGTCATTTATCTCTATTGGCGATAAGCAGTTGGCGAAGCAGCTAAATCCCTCCTATTATTCGGATCTCATGGAGGGAAGGGCCCTTTCTCTACCTGATCTTTTTAGTCAAAGAGACTTTGGAAACTATGCTGTCTTTCGGCTTAGGGAAGTAAAGTTTAAGCTTGAAGAACGCCTTGTGATTAAGGCATTAGAGCAACTGCAATCGGGAATTAAACAAATTAACCGTTTCTTTGAATCTTCACGGATTGATCGCGTTGAGATAGTGGTTCCATTGAAAGGACGTTCCTTAAAAAAGTCGGAGCTTCTGTTCGTTGGAACTCCTCTGGACTCTAATCGATACTGCTTACATTTTAATGGACAAGAAAATGTTTTTATTGAAGAGCAGGGTCGGTATCCTGTTTCCATTCTATTTCTGTGAAGTACGAATAAGCCTGAGTCCGGTTTGAAAAAATAAAAAGCTGAAGTGAATGTTATGGCCTAAGTTTTGCGTTTGACCCCACAAGAAGTCAAACCGCTTAACGAAAGGATATTTTATGTTGCGAAAAACTTCACTGGCTCTATTAACTGTTCTATTTTCAGTTGCAGCTTTCGGTTGTGATTGTGAAACTCAAACCTCTACAGCTACTCCAGAAGTAACTCCTATTGAGGTGATGGGAATCGTAAATGCCCCAACCGCTGCTATTGGAGGAGAAACAACCGGCATGAGACTCTTAGTTCCACAACGCGAAGCTTATGAACTTGAAGTTGCCGATCCAGAACTCTTGGGCAGAGTCGAAAAACTTAATGCTACGCTCGTTAAAGTAACTGGAGATGTTTTTACAAAAGAAGGTGTTGAGACACAAAAACGCGAAATTATCAAAGTTGCGAAAATTGAAGTGGTTCCTCAAGAGTTAAAGTGTGAAGGCACTCAGTTTAAGGCCGGAGTTTACGAGACTGGTACTTTAGTGACGATTGAGCAAAAGGACAAACTTTTGAGCATCTTAAAATGCGCTAAAGACCAAGAGCAAACTTCATGTCGAGAATCTAATATGGTCGATGCTGGCTATGAAGTGACTGCGATTAACGAATTGTCATTTCATCTCTATGAAGTGAGTTTCGCTGGTAAGAAACAGGTCGATACTCTAGTTTGCCAAAAAATATAATTCTATGAAAAATCCCGCTCGATATAAGCTCGAGCGGGATTTTTTTATTCTTTTTTAGGGAGCCACACAACCGGGCAGTGGCTCGTTCAGCAATCGACGCGCTTTCCCCTGAAACTCAGGATCTTGGGTTGCCACTGGGGAGGTATAAGAACTTCTGAAATGATTTGTGAAATCTACCGCCGTGTAGGCATTCCAGTTTGAGCACAATACAGCATCAGCAGCTTTTAATGCTTTCGAGGATGAGCTGTCAGGATTGTTAATGTTGTAAAGTTTATCATTTACATCAGCAGGAATGTTGAACAGGTGAACAATTCCTTGTCCATATTCACTATCCACCGTGTTGGTTCTTGAAATGTAGACTACTTTCTCACAACCGATGTCTTTAAGTACTGGGATCGGATGTAAGTCACTCCATCCTCCCGAGGAGTACATATCTTTCCCCATGGGAACCAATTTGGATAACCCGGGTTCAGCTGGAGACCTCCGCAAAATGTATTTCCAGGATTGAGTTCCTAAATTCATAAACAAGGAAGATTTCATGTCATCTTTTCTTGAAGAAGTTCCTTTTTCCAATTCTCTTAAAGCAGAGTTTCTTCCCCAATATCCGAAGCGGACCTCTTCCATAAAGTTCAACTGAAATGGAATCTGGGCCATCGCTGAACGGAATTTGGGATATCCCGTGCGGTAATTGGAACAACAGGGGCCCTGTTCGACAAGTTGTCTGTATTGTTGATAGGCCCGATTATATTTCTTAACGCCTTCTCCCAGAATGACTGAGTCGGAGACCAAAGTATTTAAATAATAGCCGACCGGTTCATTCAGCCGAGTGGGTTGATAACCGCCTTGGGTGTTTCGCATGTAGTTTTTATAGCTTTGATCGAAAACTCTCGCGCATGAGGCTCCTACAGGGCTTTTGACCATCTCTTCCCAAGTGATATTTTTTGAGGCCTCAACGCAGTTTTTTGAGAAAAGGGTACTCCACATTTTGGGATTGATAGGCCCGCGGTTGGAATAAAAATCTCCAACTCTGCCCATAATGTTTACCAAGTGGTCGTAGTCCAGCACCCCTTCTCGGAAAAACAGGGAAACGTCTTCAGTATTAAAGTCGAGTCCTTGAGCAGCTAATAAGATCTCCCAACGGCGGTGGGGAGGCATATGAAGTCCAAAGTTTCTTAAAGAGGCTCTGTGGTTATCATTGATCAACCGTCCTAAAGGAGTCTCTTCGAAATCGGCCAGTTTGCCACTCATCATTCGGTCCGCAATTCTTTGAATAATTCGACGACGTAAGGGACCGCCTCCAGGATTCTGGAATCCATCTTTTAGGAAGTTCATCATTTCGCCCATTTCTCCATCGGGCGCTCCTGATTTCTTAAACTTATCGGTAAGAGCTTTTCCACCACCCATATCGATGGTAGCGGCCACTCCCCCCATGATCGATTTCAACATCAAGGTTAAACGAGGACGAACCTCTTCTTCAGTGCAACGGTGGTCTCCACAGTTCCAAAGCACCGGATTGGCGATCATGCTTTCGTAAAAGAAGACAGAAACTGCGGCTGAACTTCCCCCGGAGATACCATCGACTAAACCAAAACTCTCTGTAATTTGGGCTAAGCCTCCAAAATGGGCCATGAGATGGCCTCCATTTCCCCTAATGGCAGCACAAAGTTTGGGGGTCGATGAAGAGACGAAAGGGGCTTTGTCAGCAGAGGCCACAAAATCGCCATCAGCATTGGGTGTCAGGGCAGCTTGAGTTTGAATTGAGGTTAGAGTTAGGAACCCTATAAAACCCGCAACTATTAATTGATACGTTTTTGCCATTAGGCCCTCCCAGCTTTAGAAAACCTTGAAGTCGCGTCCACTTCTTAAGGACTCGTCTTGATTCACTATTTTCTAATTTTTTTGATTTAACCTGTAGGGAAGGTATAACGGCCGCAACGCTTTGAGTCAAACTATAAAACTTTCAAAAAGTAAGATTTTAGGCACAGATTTTTAACTTCTTAAAATTAGAAAAGAAATCCCGTTATAAAAAGTGCCCTATTTTGTCATTAACCCAAAATTTAAAAGACAATTTTCTTGCTACCCAGGCTGAGCTTGGGGAAGATTATCTAATGAGAAAGCTAGGGTTGGTCCTCGATTTAGACGACACGCTTTATGATGCTGAGGCTGCCTACGCTTATGCTCTCAAAGAGGTCGGAATCGATTCTGATTCACCGGATTTTACCGAGGCCCGTCGAACTATCAAAGCCCGATTGGGTGAAGGTCACGTGGGGGCTCGAAATCGGATTTTGTATTTTAAAAAGTTTCTAGATTCGAAAAATCACTATTCCCACGGCGCTGTTCTTGACCTCATGGAAGCCTATGAAAAAAAGATAGGCGAACATGTTAGGGAACAATGGGTTCGCCTAAATCGAAAACAGCTATTTGAGGGACGTCTCGCTAAAATCCCTAAAGTCATTCTAACCAACGAAAATCTTCGTACTCAGATGATTAAGCTGAGAGCTATAGATCCTGGGGGAACTCTTTTTCCGTGGGTCATCACTTCTGAAGAAATGGGATTGGAAAAACCCCATTTGAGCCTTTTTGAAACAGCCTTACACAAGCTTCAATGCGAGCCTGAAAATTGTATGATGGTAGGTGACAGTTTAGATACCGACATGGCTCCGGCGCTAAAATTGGGGATGAAGAGTTTTTTAACAACAGAGTTTAGAAAGCCCAAATCGAGTGACTCTATTCCCAATGGAGTCAAAGTGCTTCGATCACTTGATGAAATTGAGAGCTTGATCTTATGAGTTTAACAGCCAAAAAACAATTGAGTCAGCTCTGTCGGACAGTGGGCATTAATATTCCCCTTTGGACGCAAGGGGCTGGGGGCAACATTTCGGTCAAAGAGGAAAACACGCTGTGGATTAAAGCCACTGGGTGTCGACTCGATGAAGTGAGTGAAGACAAGGGTATCGCTCATGTCGACTATCAAAAAATGGCGCAAGTTCTTCTAGAGGAAAAATGGAACGAGTCCGAAGCAGAGTCTAACTACGCTAAGCTGATTCGAGAGTGCACTTTGCTCGGGCCTGGTCTTGGAATGGCCTCTATGGAAACCGGTTTTCATGCCCTTTTACCCAAAAAATATGTTCTTCATTTTCACTCTTTGGCTTCGTTGTTGATTTATCACGAGCTTAATAAAAATAAAAAAAGGGTCATGGAGTGGCTAGAAAATAAAACTGACGTTGAATTTGATTTTGTTGAAGCTTGCCGACCGGGATGGGTTCTCTCAAAAAAAGTAAAAGGGAATGCGAGCATCTACTTTCTCGAGAGCCACGGGATCATTCTTCACAGTGATTCCGATTCGATTTTGTCTTTGTGGACATCTTTAGAAAAAGAGTTCTGTAGAGATTTTAATTATTCCGAATTGTATTCCTTGCTAGATCTACCGAAGTCTTTCAATGAACTTTTTGAAAGATTTGCCATGAAGTCCATGCCTTTTAAATGTTATTTCCCCGACGTTGCCGTTTTTTCGGAAAGGCTAGATAAAGTTTTGAAGAAAGATTCTTCAGGTGAATATCTCTTCCCTAGGGATTTAGTTAAAGCAGACCGTGATATGGCGGAGTTGTGGTTAGCTACTCAATTGATGTTTCATTTTTCTCCAGATTTTAAAGAAGTGCCCAAAGAAATATCCTCGGTAGTTAAAGATTTGCCCACAGAAAAGTTGCGACGGGAAAGAGAATCGGTCCATGGATAAAAAGATTCAACTATTAATTCCGATGTCGGGCCAAGGAACTCGCTATCAAGCGGCAGGTTATCAAGAGCCCAAGCCTTTGATACCCGTCAATGGCACTCCCATGATCAAAAGACTTTTGGAAAACTTTCCAGAGAGTTGGCCTGCTTTTTTTGTGATGGCTGAGAACCATAAAAATACCGAATTGCCCGCTGTTCTCTCCAAAGAGAGACCCCAGGGAAAACAAATTTTCATTTCTAAACATAATCAGGGGCCTGGTTTTGCAGCTCTTCAAGCGATAAACCAGATGGATCCTGAAGCACCGGTTTTTTTGAGCTATTGTGACTATGCTATGGTTTGGGACTCCAACCGCTTTTCACATTTTGTGAGAGAGACGGAATGCGATGCTTGCGTAGTTTCCTATCGTGGTTATCACGCCCACTATCGAAGCCCTTTGCAGTATGCTTATTCTCGAATGCGAGGAGAAAGAGTTGTGGAGGTCAAAGAAAAAGGATCTTTTACCTCTAATCGTGAAAATGAGTTCGCCTCTTCGGGAGGATATTATTTTAAAAGTGCTAAGTTACTCAAAGAGAGTATCGAGTATCAAATAGCGCAAAAAATCCAGCTCAACGGAGAGTTTTACTCCAGCTTAACTGTTGAAGCTCTTTTGCGTAAAAGACCTGAAGCCCATGTCAGAGTTTTTGAGATTCCCGGATTTTTTCAGTGGGGAACACCGGAAGACTTAAAAATATTTGAATATTGGGAAAAGAGTTTTCAATCGCACAGTAAGTTTTTAGGTGAGAAACGTTCCACAGTTGCTCAAGTTTTGATGCCGATGGCCGGCTTGGGGAGTCGATTTTCAAAAGTCACGCCAATTCCAAAGCCCTTTATTCCCATCTCTAATATTCCGATGTATCGAAACGCAATCGCAACGCTGCCTGAGGGGGCCAATACAGTCTTGGTCACTCTGGATTCAGTGAAGTCTTATCTATCGGGAGCAGAGGAAAAGCTTGTTTCGTTAAAAGAAACCCCTAGAGGACAGGCGCTCTCGACTGAAGCAGGAATTTCATCTTTAGATTTAAAACAAGAGGTTCTCGTCAGTTCCTGCGATCACGGCATTGTTCTAAATCCTGTTCTATGGAAGAAGTTTCAAGAAAAGCCCGATTGCGAAGCTGCTATTTTTACTGTTCGTGGCTACCCAGGGGCTCAAGTCAACCCAAATGCTTTTGCCTACGTTTTAACCGACGGACAGGGGATTTTCCCCGAGGTAAAAAAGGTTTCGGTAAAGTCTCCTGTTTCTCAAAATCCAAGTCAGGATTCTCTGCTTGTCGGAACTTTCTGGTTTAAGACAGCAGAAATTCTCGCAGAGGGAATTAAAGAATTGAAGAGACAAGAAATTTTAGTGAATGGGGAAATGTACTTGGATTCAGTTTTTCAATTGTTCATCAAAAAAGGGATGAAAGTACGCGAGATTCCTCTTTCCGGATATCTTTGCTGGGGAGATCCTGATTCGTTGGCCGAAGCCCTTTATTGGCAAGAAGTTTTTAGTGGGTACTCGATGGACCCAAGAAAAAAATTCCCTGGAGGGATATCAAAATGATCGAATTTGAATTGGTATTACCCTGTTACAACGAAGCTAAATCGCTTCGAAATCTAGTTGAAAGAGCTGCGGATGCTGCCCAAGAAGCAGGCTACGATTCTAGCCGCTTTCAATTGATATTAGTGGAAAATGGAAGTCGAGATAATTCAACTGAAGTGTTGGCTGAAATCGAAAAAACTGATCTTTCTAAATGGTTTCGTAAAGTTCTTGTGACCCAAAACTTGGGATACGGTTATGGCGTGCACCAAGGTCTGAAAAATACAACGGCTCCTGTCATTGGCTGGTCTCATGCTGACCAACAATGCGATCCTAAAGATGCTTTTACCGCTCTGGAAACATTAAAGTCTGCAAAAAATGAAAAGGTGTTGGTTAAAGGGGTGAGAAGCGGAAGGAATTGGAAAGATAAATGGGTAACTCACACTTTTGAGAGCTTGGCTTTTTTGATACTGGGGGTAAAAACGAAGGAACTCAATGCTCAGCCCAAAGTGTTTTCCCGAGATCTTTTAGAATCCCTAAAACAGGCTCCGAATAACTTTGCGTTTGACCTTTATGTTCTCTATTCGGCTCTTAAGGCGGGGTATCGTGTTTTAACCATTCCGGTTCTTTTTCCCCCGAGAGTTCATGGTGTTTCTAATTGGGCCTCCAATTTTTTTAGTCGATATAAAACCATTCTGGGTATGGTGAAGTATATGTTCCAACTTTCCCGGTCACAAGGAAGAGTATGAGACAACTTTTAAGAAATAGATTTTTTTGGTGGGGAGTTTTGTTGAGATTGGCTTTGATGCCTTTTTTTGGCTCTCAGTATTTGAGAGACATGTTTATTCCGTTTATCGATAGCGCCATTTTGCACTTGGGACAAAATCCGTGGGCCCTTTCTCCTCCCCAATTTTTTCCTTATGGGAGTTTTTTGTTCGGCCTTCTTTTTATTCCTAAGTTTTTAGCTTTTAAACTTCTGGGATTAATGAGTCTAGGGGATACTCCGATCAGTCTTATTGCCATGAAGATTCCACTTCTGGTAATGGACGTTTTATTCTTATGGGCCATGATGCGAATCTGCGGAGAGCGGCGTAGGTCCCTTTTCTTGTTGTACTGGTTTAACCCAGTAACCATTTTTATTACCTATGTTCACGGTCAACTAGACGTAGTTGTAATGGCTTTGTGTTTCTTTTCACTGATCTTATTAACTTACCGAAAGATCGAGGCCTCTGCGGTGCTCATGGCCTGTGCCACATTATCTAAGTTTCACGTCGTGATTTTGGTTCCATTTATTTTAGCCTATCTATGGCATCAAAACTTCGCTAAGAAGGCTTTGAGCTGTATTGGTTCCTGGCTTTTGATTTGGGGGGCTTTATCGTACTTGGGATTTCTTCCCGTTTACCATGCAGGGCGATTTTTCTATGCGAGCACCACCTCTCCTGAAGCGATGAGAATATTCTCAGCGAATTTAAATTTTGGGTCAGGGCAAGTAATCTATCTTGGTGTTTTTGTTGTACTGGCTGTATTGGGAAGACTTTGCGTCTCTTCTCGAATTACCGACCGGGGTTTGATTTTTGGATCCTGTTCTCTTTTTGGAGCTTTACTTATTGGAACCAGCTCGATGCCTGGTTGGTATTACTGGGTCATTCCGTTCTTTTGCCTGTTTTTTGCTCTTTATTTGAATGTCTCTCAAATTTTATTTTGGGGATTCCAGATCATCTATATTTTGAACTATGTTCTCTTGCCCAAATATGGAGCTGCTTTAGGAAATGTCATGCCAGGGGTTGTATTTACTCTTTTACAAGCTTCGATGGCCGGTATTTTAATTGTTATTTGGAAACTTGTTTTAAACGAGGAAGCGAAGCTTCAAGGGCGAGCAAGACCTCTTATGCTAGGAATTGCAGGAAATAGTGGCGCTGGTAAGAATCATTTGAGCCATATTTTTCAAGATCTCTTTAATCCGCAAAATACGGTAATTGTTGAAGGTGATGATTATCACAAATGGGAGAGAAATCATCAAAAGTGGCAGGAGTATACTCATTTAAACCCAAGAGCTAATCATCTTTCAACGATGGCAAGTCACGCTCTACAATTAGCTAAGGGAACTGCTGTTCTACAATCTCATTATGATCATGCTTCAGGTAAGTTCACCGAAGCCAAAGAGATTAAACCCACCAAAACTTTGATTATTCAAGGACTGCATACTTTATACTTGAGAGGCCTTCGTTCTAAGTTTGATCTGAAAATTTTCATAGATCCCCACGAAGTTGTGCGGTTTGCCTGGAAATATCAGAGAGACGTTAAAGAACGAGGGCATTCTCCTGAAAAAGTCGTCGATAGCTTTATGAAAAGAGAAGAGGATTCTCTAAAACATATTTCTCCTCAAAAGGAGTTTGCCGATTGGGTAATTCAGTATCTTCCTGACAGAGAGGTAACCCGCGATGAGGTCATGGCTGGTACTTCCATTGATTGCCGGGTGAGGTACACTTTTTGGAATGATGCTCCTATCGGATTGTTACTGAAAGCTTTGCAGGAGTTGGCTCGATGTCAGATTTCTTTTGAAGTGTCTCCGAACGATATCAATCGGACTCTAGTTGAGATTCAGGGAAATCCTACTCAGGAAGAGGTTCAGGCAGTAGCTAAGAATATTTTTCCTAACTTAAGAAGTATTACTCGGGCATGGAAAAGCCCTACTTGGCGAAGCGGAGTGGATGGACTGAATCAGTTGACCGCTTTGACTCTTTTATCGGGCACGGGGACCGAGGAATTTGCGATATGAAAAAACTTTTTTTGAAGCATAGAGTGAATAAAATCTCCGAGCTATCAGAGCTGGAAAAAGGCTGGGGGGTCGAGATAGATTTGCGGTCGAATGTGACCCAAAAAGGAAAAGTTCATCTTTCCCACGATCCTTGGATTTTAGGTGACGACTTTGATGACTGGCTCAAAGAGTTCAAACGTTTTAAGATTGAAGGCCCGATTTGGCTCAACACAAAAGAGGATGGACTTGAAGCTCGAATAGAAGAGCTCCTGTCTAGTTATCAAATCGAGAACTACTGTTTCTTAGATACCGTTCTCCCCACTTTGGTTAAGAAAACCCATTTTGAGGCTAAAAGTAGATTTGCCATTAGACTTTCAGCTTATGAGCCTAATGAGTTTGTAGAATGTTTTCGGGGAAAAGCTGATTGGGTGTGGGTAGATTGTTTCCAGGGTAAGCCCGTTTCTGAAAAGCTTCTTGCCGAACTTAAGACCGATTTCAAAGTCTGTTTGGTCAGTCCCGAGCTCCATGGAAAACCCTTACGGGAAAACATTGTCGCTTTTAAGTCTCTCTACGAAATGGCTGATGCTGTTTGTTCGAAAGAGCCTCAAGTGTGGCTTAATGCACTGTGAGGTTAGTCTTGTGGTATTTTTTCTTGGATAAAGTGAAGCAAAAACTTATAATAATAAAGTACTTAGGATTTTGATTGGCTCATCGCAGTATCAAGATACGTTTGAGGAGGCATCGTGACCAAATCCGAATTGATTGAAAACTTAGCGCGCAAAGCGAATCTGACCAAGAAAAAAGCGGAAGAGCTTGTGAATACAATTTTTGACTCTTTTTTTATGTCGATGGTTAAAGGGGACCGAATTGAGATTCGTGGTTTTGGCAGCTGGTTTGTTAAGAGTTATAAGTCTTATGTGGGTAGAAATCCCAAAACTGGGGCTGATGTTTTTGTCCCAGAGAAAAAACTGCCCTTTTTTAAAGTGGGTAAAGAGCTGAAAAAGCGAATCGATAGTTAAAAAAAATTTAAAAGACAAGAAAAAGCCCGTGAGACTTAAGAAAGTTTCACGGGCTTTTTAGTTTTAAACGGTTTGGCCGACTTTGTGGGACATCTTAATCAGTCCCCAAACGACTGCCACGCTGAAAATGCTGACAATCACCACCGTGCCAATACTGAAAGCTCCATAGTTATTAGGAGCGATCATGCCGAACAACATAGGTCCCGAAAGGAAAGTATTAGTTCTAGAGAACAATAAAGCTCTTTTAGCTAGAGCTGGCATTTCGGGTGGGGTTTGTCCTGCTTTCATCCAGGTGATAATTTGTTTTTGAGCAGGCCAAATGACAAACCATACGTTGAACCACATAATGGTTCCAAGAAGCATTCCGAACATGATCCATTGAGCTCTGCCAGTGATGTTTCCATCTTCGTCTTTTAACAGGCCAGTGGCATCGCCGACAATTCCGTACTTAATAAGAAATAAAATTAGACCTACCACAAAAGTCACCATGGCACCCCATCTGAACCACCAAAGGGCTCTTGAGAGAAGGATAGGATTTACTCTGGGTTTAATCTCTTTTTCAAGAACGGCTTGAAAAGGGACATTAACAAAGTTGAAAAAATAAAGATGTCCGATCCAGACAATTCCAGCCAAAATGTGAATCCATCTTAAGAGAAGTAGTAAGTTTGAGTTTAAATCAGTAAGAGCCATCGCTTTATCCTCCAGTTCAATGAAGCCCAGAGTTTAAGTCGAAAAGTGAAAAGGTGCCAGTCGTTTTTTCACACCGGTGTGAAAAAACGACTGGCACCTTTTCAAAAGCGCTGTCAGGTTTTTGTACATTGGAAAGAGTTGGGTTTCAGATACTTAACTCAACTATAAATTCATTTCCCAACCTTCTCACACTTGTTGAAAAAAAGAACAGTTAACTTTTGAGGCTAAATCGATCCTATTCTTGTTGTCTTCACCCTTTGGCCGAGAGTCTGCATCAGTGTGAAT
>Ga0114973_10001661_pt1 | contig 16416 bp, 7 predicted proteins | sample M_140807_MF_Meta_FD_87025 | JGI IMG/M metagenome (GOLD analysis project Ga0114973, IMG submission 87025) | Freshwater microbial communities from Lake Montjoie, Canada to study carbon cycling - M_140807_MF_MetaG | ecosystem: Environmental > Aquatic > Freshwater > Lake | place: Lake Montjoie... | reverse complement strand
TTTTTATTTTTTTTTTTATTTTTATTTTTATTTTTATTTTTATTTTTATTTTTATTTTTATTTATGATTTATACTATTACACATACATACTATTACACGTACATACTATATAATGTCGATATTTGATCTTTATCGTTTTTGATTAATTTGTCTACGATTTCACGCGTAACTGTAAAAGGAAACTCTACTTTTAATGACATTTCTTCTTCAAATAAGTTTGAACCAGGTTTCATTAATCGATATAAATTTAATTTTGTGTAGATTATTTCTAGACACCTTTTCAAGTTTCTTACTCCGTCCTCTTTATTACACAAATTGTCTACTATATAATGTAGAGTTTCGTTTGGAATTATAATATCTTTCTCTTCAAACTTCACTTGTTCGCGAATTTTTGGCAATAAATAGTTTGTAGATATAACTGTTTTTGTTTTTGATTGTATCCTTTTGTTTGAATTCTATACATTCTATCTTTTAAAATAGGGTTTACCTTCGTTTCATCATTGTAACTAAATATAAACAAACATTTACTTAGATCAAAATCAATTTCCGCAAAATATTTATCATGAAATTGAGAATTTTGAGAAGTATCTGTTAAATGAGTTAAAATACCGGCAATTTCTTCCCCTTTAGGAGTGTCGCTTATTTTATCCAGTTCATCAAAATATATAACTGGATTCATACATTTGCTATCTATCAAAATTTGAACTATTTTTCCCCACATGCTACCTTCATAAGTGTAAGAGTGACCTTCTAGAAAACTACTATCGGTTGCCCCGCCTAGAGCAATGAAAGCAAATGGTCTGTTCAAAATTTTACTAATTCCTTCCTTTACTAAACTAGTTTTTCCGGTTCCAGGCGGTCCATGAATAGCAACCGCGCAACCAATAGCTTGTGGATTTGTAATTAACTGACCTAACATTTGCATAATCTGCATTTTAGCGTCATTCAAACCATAAACGGCTTCATGTAAACGCTTTTGAGCATTTTCCATAAATTCGTGACACTTTTCAACTCCGTCATTAATAGTAACTGGCAATGTTTTATGTTCTCCAAAAGGTATACGCATGAAAGTATCAACCCAGTTTTTTATTTTATAAAATTCTCCGCTTCCTGGTTCCATATATCTCAACGAATTAATTTTTTTCATCGCGGCACTTTTGAATAAAGCGGGAATACTGGATTCTAGTAAAGTTATTCTATAAGGTTTCTCGATTCTTGTTATTTTATTTATCTCTCTCAATTCCTTTATTATTTTTTTTTGTTCGGAAATTTCAAGTTTTTGAAAGAAAGTAAAGTCATTCATTGTGTTCTTATCTTTTAGAATCTTCTTGAAAATTCTAGAGTTTTTATCTTTTTGCTTCTTTTTTTTCTTGTCATCCTTTTCTTTCCTTTTTTTAATATCTCCTTCGCAAACTTCCAAACATTTTTGAATGGTTTCATTATTCTTATTTTTTTCATATAAATTTCGAAGTTGTGAGAGCAATTCATCATCTGGTGTTGGTACAGTCAATACATTAGCAACCGTTTGATCTTGATTCTGTTCGTCTTTATTTTTTGTTACGCTTACTACATTGGAACCTGATTTCTTTTTCTTGTATTGTTTTTTATTTTCAAGTTCTTTTTTCTGTTTTCTAGTTAACATTTTTTCTTCTGGTTCATATTCTGAATCTGATTCAGAATCGGAGTCGGATGAAACAGATTCATCTTCATTTTCTGTTTCTTCTTCGCTTTCTTCCTCCAAAAATTCAGAATCGTCTTCGTCTAGCCATTCAGACTCTTCATCATCTTCCGCTTCATTGTCTGCGCCACCAATAGTAAAGATAATATTAAATTTAGATGACCCTCTTTTTTTGTGGTTTTCTTCATCTTCATCGTTTTCGTCTTCGTCATCTTCGTCATCTTCGTTATAATATGATTCAGAACCTTCTGAACTTATAGATATTTCATCTTCTGAATCAGATACAACCTTTTTTGACTTTTTTATGGTTTTACGTGATTTTTGCGGAGTTGTCTTTTTTTTGTCATTATTTGTATTTGTTTTTGATTTTGGTTTTGATTTTGATTTTTTTACATTCACTTTTTTATTTACAATTTCTTCCTCTTCCTCTTCCTTTTCACTTTCTTCATATTCTTCCCATTCAGATTCTTCTTCGTCATGTTGATTGGTAATGATCTCTTTTAACTTCTCGCCAGCTTTTATTTTTTTATTCAAATTTTTTGAAGGAAATATTTTGGATAGAAATTTACGATATTCGTGGACATCCATTTCATCGCTTTCATTCTCGCTATCACTTGATACGCTATCATCGCTGTCAGAACTTGCGTTATTTTTTTTTCTTCTAGATAACTCATCTTCCTTTTTAGCGGTTTTAATCATTTCTTTTACACTCTTTTTTGATTTGTTAGGTGACATTTGATATATTATATATCTAATACTATTAATTTTAAATCATATTCAATTTTATTTTTATAAAAAATATTATAAAAAATATTGTAATAAATTACGTTTTATTTTATAAATAAAAATAAAATTGATTTAAAAAACAATCTAAATCTAAATATTATATTATATTAAGGATGTCTAAGAACGCGCTTTCAAATAACAATACTACTTATTCCAAAATTATAGGGATTCAATTTAGTATTTTGTCTCCTGAAGAAATTTTAAAAAGTTCAGTTGCCGAAATTACTAGTCGCGATACTTATATCAATAATAAGCCGGTTATTGGTGGACTCTTTGATCCAAGAATGGGGGTTTTAGAGCCTGGGCTTATTTGTCCTACGGACGGTTTGGATTATATGCAGACTCCGGGATATCATGGCCATATAAAATTGGCGAGACCTGTGTTTTATATTCAATATTTAAGTACTGTCATTAAATGTTTGAATTGTGTTTGCTTTAAATGTAGCAAATTGTTGATAAGCAAAGAAAAATATAAACAAGCTTTAAAATTGGATGGCTCAACTAGGTGGAAATATGTCTTTGATTTGGCGACTGATGTAAAAAGATGCGGTGAAGATACTGAGGATGGTTGTGGATGTTTACAACCAAACAAAATCAGGAAGGAAGGACTTTCTACCATTTTCGCGGAATGGAAAGGTGAAGTTCAAGACGCGGAACCAATCATTGTTAAATTGACTCCTGAAATGGTTTTAAAAATACTGAAAAGAATTTCCGATGAAGACGTGTATTTTATGGGGTTTAGTCCTATTTGGTCTCGTCCAGATTGGATGATTTGTCAAATAATGTCTGTTCCGCCGCCAGCAGTTCGCCCGTCCGTTAAACACGATTCACAACAGCGGTCCGAAGATGATTTGAGTCATATTTTGGTCAATATTATCAAGACAAATAAAACTTTACAAGAGAAAATTCAAAACAATGCTCCTGCGAATGTGATTGATGATTGGACTACTGTTTTACAATATTATGTTGCTACTCAAGTGGATAATAAAATACCAGGCGTAGCATCTGTTGCGCAACGTTCAGGTAGACCATTGAAGTCTATTAAAGATAGATTAAATGGAAAGGGTGGACGTATGAGAGGAAACCTCATGGCGAAACGTGTAGACTTTAGTGCTCGTTCTGTAATTACGGCAGACCCGAACATTTCCATTCGCGAACTCGGTATTCCAATGAAGATCGCGAAGAATATTACGAAGCCAGTCGTCGTGAATAAAATGAATAAAAGTTATTTATTAAAATTGGTCTATAATGGTCCAGACGTTTGGCCTGGCGCGAAGAAGCTAAACAGACCAAATGGCGAGTCCATTGACTTGCGATATATTGACCGAAAATCCGTCGTTTTAGAAGAAGGTGATATCGTTCACCGACATATGATGGACGGAGACGCTGTGTTGTTTAATAGACAACCGACTCTTCATAGAATGAGTATGATGTGTCACATTGCGAGAATTATGAAGAGAGGAGATACTTTTAGAATGAATGTTGCGGACACAAAACCGTACAATGCCGATCAAAAAGTTGTGACTTCGTCACAATAAGCCGTTAAGGTTGGCAACAGGGGGCGTTAAAAGCGTGTTACCCCCTAGTAAATAAATCAAAATATATTTGAGGCAATTAACTTAAAGGGATGATATTATAAAATATAATGAGTGTTACGAAACCTGAAAACGTCGCATATTTGATTTGTTCTTCGTGTGAAAAAAATAAACCAGAAGATCATTTCGTAAAATATAGAAAAATTTGTTGCGATTGTAATAATGATAATAGACGACAAAAATATAAAAATAATGAAGAACTTAGAAAAATAATAATAAAAAGGGCTAGTGATTTTAAACACAAAAAGGTTATTGAAAACCAAAAAAAGAAAGAAGAACAACAACAAAATATTGGAGTTGAAAATAAACAATGTAAATATTGTAACGTAATTAAACACCAAGATTTATTTCGTCATAACCGATTAAAATGTCGCGATTGTGAAAGAGATGACCCTATTGAAAAGTTTAAACGCTACATAAGAACAAGAATTTACAATTGTTTAAGAAATAAAAATAAAACGAAACACTCCGTCGAGTATTTAGGTTGTTCTTCTGATGATTATTTTAAATGGATATTCAGTTATAATAATAATTGTACTTTGGAAAACCATGGTAAAGTTTGGCATGTAGACCATGTAATACCAATTTCCAGATTTAATTTGAATAACCATGAAGAACAATTATTAGCTTTTAATTGGAGAAACACAATGCCTTTGTCGTGTAAAGAAAATTTAGCCAAAAATAATAGATTAATCGTATCACAAATAGAAAACCATTATAAAAAATTAGTAGAATATCATTTAGAAAACAAACTTGATTTGCCTCAAGTATTTATTGATTTATTTGCAAAACACCTTGATGCCGGGAAACTCTTAAAGCCTTCACTACCACTCACTATTGGAAACTTTAGTGAGGAACTCGGTTAATAGCCGAACCCAATGGTAAAAAAGTGATGGATGAATACTGAAAAGTATGAAATAGACAATCCGCAGTGCTACTTCCTAATGTCGTTTGGCAGACAATGGAAGGCATTCAGAGACTGAACGGGTGTTGGTGAGTGATGAAGGATTAGCCATCCTGAGCTTGCTTAAGATACAGTCCGACCATCTGGGAAACCTTATGGAGCAATCGTTTGACGGCGATGAAATGAATTTACACATGCCTCAGGATCCAGAATCTGAGGCCGAATTGAAACATCTGGCTGCGGTTCCATATCAAATTATCAGTCCAGGCAACAATAAAGCAATCATTGGCATTTATCAAGATTCAATGCTTGGTTGCTATCAATTTACAAGAGAAAATGTCAAATTTACGCCAAGAGAAGCAATGAACTTGCTTATGATGTTTGATGGCGTAAACGCAAAAACGTTATTTAAAAATGATGATAAACCGATTACGTGCTTTGATGTATTATCACAAATAATGCCTCCGTTATCAATGAAATATAAAACAAAATCTTTTAAGGATGGAAAAGATGATCCATCGACGTCTAATGCTATTTTGGAGATAAAAAATGGCGAATATATTCGAGGACAAATAGATAAAGATGTTGTCGGCGCAGGAACAAAAGGGTTGTTACAGCGAGTTTGTAATGATTTTGGAAATTTCGCATCGGCTAAGTTTGTGGATGATTTACAAAATATAGTGACTGAATATCTGAAAACTAGTTCATTTAGTGTTGGTATAAGTGATTTGATTTCAAACCAACAGACAAAGGAAGATATTATTAACATTATTACTAAAAAGAAAACGGATGTAAAAAATATTATTGATCAAACGCAAATAGGCATTTTTGAGAATAATACAGGTAAAACAAATGAAGAAGAATTTGAAACAAGAGTGAACAACATTTTGAATCAAGCGTCATCGGAAGCCGGTAAAAAGGGCAGAGAAAGTTTAGGAAAAAATAATAGATTTGTCATCATGGTTACGGCTGGGTCGAAAGGTTCTGATTTAAATATTTCACAAATGATATCTTGTTTGGGTCAACAAAACGTAGATGGAAAACGCATTCCTTACGGATTTGAACATAGAACTCTTCCTCATTATAGCAAATTTGACGATTCGCCAAGCGCCCGTGGTTTTGTAGAAAGTTCCTACATTAATGGTCTTTCTCCTCAGGAATTATTCTTTCATGCTATGGGTGGTCGCGTTGGTCTTATTGATACCGCGGTTAAAACATCTACCACTGGATATATCCAAAGAAGATTAATTAAAGGTTTGGAAGATTTAATGGTTGGTTACGATATGACGATTCGTACAAATAAAAATAAAATAGTTCAATTTCAATATGGTGAAGATAATATCGACACGATTAAAGTGGAAAACCAAGTCATTCCAATTGTAACGATGAGTATTCAAGAAATATATTCTCATTTTAATGTTCCTGAAGAATCGGGAAAAGTGAAAATATTATCCAATATATTCTTGAAAAACACATTGTCTAGATACAGAAAACAATTGCCGCAAATGACAGAATTGTGTGATAAATATACAAATTTTATGATAAAAATGCGTGAAGAAATAATCATAAATGTGTTTAAAAATAAAAGCGAAAATGTCGTGAATTCTCCTGTGGCGTTTTTATACTTGATTAGTAATGTACAAGGACAGATGAATCTTACAAATACATCTTTAGTTGATATAACGATAGCAGAAGCATTTGAACTTATTGAAAAGACGTTTAATAATTTATTGAAGATTCATTTTGCTCCGCCAACATTGTTATTCAAAACTCTTTATTATTACTATTTATCTCCAAAAGATTTGTTAATTGTGAAAAGGTTCAACAGAAATGCCCTCACACTTTTATTGGATACTATTACTATTAATTACAAAAGAGCCATTGTTACGCCTGGAGAAATGGTTGGAATGATTGCGGGTCAAAGTATTGGCGAAGTTTCAACACAGATGTCGGTTCCATTCCATTCTCAACATAAAATAGTCGTTAAAAATAAATTAACAGGCGAAATAAAATTTGAATCGATTGTTATGGGTGAGTTTTGTGATGAAATAATCCAAAAAAACCCACATTTAACTTTCAATACTGGTCATGAAAATAGCGTTGAAACACTCATTGACTCATTGGAAAATGAGTATTATATTATTGGAGTATCAGAAAACGAAAAGACTAGCTGGAATAAAATATCTCATATTAGTAAACATCTTGTGAATGGACAGATGATGAAAGTATTTACTAAAAGTGGAAGAGTTGTAGAAACAACAACAAGTCACAGTCATTTAGTTAGAGAAAATCATAAAGTAGTACCGATCGTTGGAGCCAATATGAAAGAAGGAATGCGTATTCCAGTTTGCGCTCATATTGATAATTCATATGTCAAAGATACTTATCATTCGTATAAGTTAGATGAATTATTTGGATGGTTTATTGGCGCTTATTTAGCTGAAGGTAATTTGAATTACAATGAAATTTCTATAACAAATGTGTCTAACTACTACATAGAAAATACAAAAAAAATAGCGAGTTTGTTTGGAAAAGAATGCCGCATTATTGAAAAACAAGGAGAGTTTGGGAAGTCAATCACAACAAAATTTAATTGTAAGGAGTTGGCAAAAATGTTGCTGAATGAATGTGGAAATGGAAGTTATAATAAAAAAGTCCCTGATTTTGCTTTTACGGCTCCAGCCGAGTTTAAAAGAGGATTGTTTCAAGGCTATTTTGATGGAGATGGAAACTTTCAATGCGATAAAAACCATAATCAAATTAGATCTTGTAGCAGAAGCGAGCAGTTAATGAAAGATTTAGCTTTAATATTGAATTATTTTGACATAGTTGGAAATTTAAAAAGCGAGATGAATAAGGGAAATATGCTTTACCATTTAAATATTTCGTCAAAATATGCGAAAAAATACCAAGAAAACATTGGCAGTATTTTACATGCCGCCAAATTAGAAAATTTAGTAAAATTTATTCAGCGAAATGATGTAAAGTTTTTATCAGATCAAATAGACAAAATTAGTGGAATGGGCGAAATTGTCGCGCATTGTGGCAAAACTCTGAAACTTCCAGGACAAAGTAGAACGTATGGCTTCTGGAAAAATAAAGAAACCATTGGTCGTAGAACATTAGAAAAATATTATAATATATTTAATGAGCACGCGGACAAAATTCTTATTCAAGATGAATTGGTTTTGATAGAACAAGCTATAAACGGTAATGTATTATGGGATGAAATAATTAATATTGAATATTATACACCCAACCAAGAAAACTTTGTGTATGATTTTACAGTTCCATTAAATCAAACATTCATGACTGATTATGGAGTCATAGTTCATAACACACTCAACACATTTCACTTTGCTGGTGTAGCTTCGAAGTCAAACGTAACTCGTGGTGTGCCAAGAATTGAAGAATTGTTGTCTCTTTCTGATAAAATTAAAAATCCATCTATTACAGTATATTTAAAGGAAGAAGATGAAACTCAAAAAGAAAAGGCGCATTCTATTATGTATATGTTAGAACATACCAAATTAAAAGAAGTCGTCAAGTCAATACAAGTTTGTTTTGATCCAGATGACCTAAACACTTTGATTGAAGAAGATAAAAATATGATACAGCAATATAGAGCTTTTGAAAGCATGGTAAACGAATGCGCAGAGCAAAATTTAGAGACAGATGAAAATGAGAAATCAAAATGGATTCTTCGTATGGAAATGGATGCTGAGGTTATGCTTGAGAAAAATATTACCATGGATGATATAAATTTTACAATGAAAAATTGTTATAATCAAGAGATTAATTGCGTCTATTCTGATTACAATTCAGATAAATTATTATTTAGAATTCGAATGAATGAGGTTATAAAAAATGGTTCAAATAAAGGCGGACAAAAGAAATCTAAAATAAATCCTCTTGATCAATCCGATCAAATTTATATTCTAAAAAATTTCCAAGACCAATTATTAAATAATATTGTGTTGAGAGGTATCAAAGGTATCAATAAGGTCATTCTCCGTAAAATTAAAGACAACGTGTTTGAAAAAAATGGAGTATATGATAAAAAAGATATTTGGGTTCTTGATACTATAGGAACAAACCTTTTAGAAATTCTATCGCTCGATTATATTGACAACAAAAGAACATTTAGTAATGATGTGGTTGAAATATACAATGTCCTTGGGATTGAAGCCGCTAGACAAGCTATATTAAACGAATTGGTTGATGTTATATCGTTTGACGGCACATACATTAATTATCACAATTACAGCGTTCTTTGCGATAGAATGACCTTTACAAGTAAAATGATTTCCATATTTAGACATGGAATTAACAAAGATGATATTGGCCCAATCGCAAAGGCTTCATTTGAAGAAACGCCTGAAATGTTCTTGAAGGCGGCTAGACATGCCGAGTTAGATACATTAAGAGGAGTATCTGCGAACGTTATGTGCGGCCAAGAAGGATTCTTTGGAACTAGTTGTTTTCAAGTTATACTAGATATTGAGGAGATGCAGAGGTTAGAGGCAACAAACGAATATACGCCAGTAGACGATAACGACGTTATAGATGAATTCTTCGGACAAGCTGAAAATTCAGATGACCCTTGTAGTATTACAAAATTATCTATACAAAACAATGTTATTAGTCTCAAAGTGGAAGACACCGGAGGTGACGATAATTATAATCCTGGATTTTAAAAATGTATTGTAAATTTTATCGTTATAAAGAATGAAAATAAGAATGAAAATAAAAATGAAAATAAGAATGAAAATAAGAATGAAAATAAGAATGAAAATAAGAATGAAAATAAGAATGAAAATAAGAATGAAAATAAGAATGAAAATAAGAATGAAAATAAATATTAATATTTTGCGTCGCGTATGATATAATTTAATTGTTTTTTATTGTTTTTTTATAATTTATGTAATTTATAAAAAAATTGATTAAAATATATATAATACAATGTAATCTATATTTAAAAATGACAAGCGCTATTGAAACATATTTGAATTCTTTATCTGAAGACATATTAACCCTTGATATTAGTTCTATGGGTATTAAATTTTTATCGGATATAAGCAGATTTAAAAATCTAGAAATATTACGTTGTTCTAATAATCAATTGACTTCTTTGCCTACTTTACCGAAAAATCTACAAAACTTATATTGTGCTAATAATCAATTAAAATTGTTGCCGACTTTACCGCAAAATCTAAAAATGTTAAACTGTTATAATAATCAATTAAATTTGTTGCCGACTTTACCGCAAAATCTAGAAAGATTAGATTGTGCTAATAATAAATTAAATTTGTTGCCGACTTTACCACAAAATCTAGAACAATTATATTGTCATAATAATCAATTAAAATTGTTGCCGACTTTACCGCAAAATCTAAAAATGTTAAACTGTTCTAATAATAAATTAAATTTGTTGCCGACTTTACCGCAAAATCTAAAAATGTTAAACTGTTATAATAATCAATTAAAATTGTTGCCTACTTTACCGCAAAATCTAAAAATGTTAAACTGTTATAATAATCAATTAATTTTGATCCCTACTTTACCGCAAAATCTAAAAGAAATCGAATGTTCTAATAATCAATTAAAATTGTTGCCTACTTTACCGCAAAATCTAAAAGAATTATATTGTGATAGTAATAATTTAACTTCTTTGCCGAACTTACCGCAAAATCTAGAAAAAATATATTGTGAGAATAATCCTATTTACTATTTCGTAAATAGTGATAGTATGATTCAAACAAAACAAAATATACAAATATTAAATAATTTTCGTCATTTATGTTATTGTTTAAAATTAAAAAAAAAGTTTAGAAAATGGTTATGGGAAAAAGTAAGAGAACCAAACGTAAAGAAAATGTATAGTCCAAATTATTTAGTTGAAAAATTAAAGGAAGAAGATGATGACTTAGATACAGTTTTAAATAATTGGAAATAATAAATAATCGGTGTTTCACTTCGTAGTAAATGTCATAACTTGTGAAAAAGGCGTAAAAAAGTAAAATTCCAGAGTATTTTTAACTACTTATATCAGATACTATTTCTACATTTATTTTATTTTGTATAGGATTTTTCTTGGTTTTTCTCTCTTTCACGACAATAGTACCTCTATTTTTTTTGGTTTGTTTTTTTACGGGTTCTTTTCCTTTTATTAATTCTTTTATTGGTTCTTTTCTAGTTAAAATGATTTCCTCCTCTTCTTCATCTCCCTTTTCTTCTTTTTCTTCTTCTTTTTCTTCTTTTTTTTCCTCCTCATCACTTTCATCTTGTATGATAAGTTTTCTTTTATTTACATGAGGATACCCTGAAGGTCTTTTAAATTTATCTAAAAATTCTTCTACTGTAATTTTGTTATCAAAAGAATCATTTATATCGTTCAAACAATCGCCCGTTTTCAAAGTTTCGAGAGAAATAAATATATCTTGTTTATCAGATTCAATAAATTTAAAACCTGGCATATTCTCCGCTCTCAAGCCAGGAACAAAAATAAACACGAATTTACCACTTTTACCTTGTTCGCTGTAAGCAACGAAAGATCTTCGTTTATTATTCGTTAATATTTTGATTGGGGTTTGCGAAATGAAAATGGTAGGTATTTTATATTTTTGAACAAGAATCCATAAATCAAAAGGAGTTAAAAAATAATTATTTGTATAAATAAAACTAGAAAAAGATAAGGTTTCCGCTTTCACTTGATCTCCTAGTGTTTTTTTCCCTTCTAAAATTAATATATCTACTATTTGATCATTATATTTTTCTATATATTTTTTATATTCATCATATAATTCATTTTTTATTTGGCTAATAGTGAGTTTTTCGCCTGTTTTTTTTTCAATTAAATCTATAATAAACATAAAAGTACAATAACTAAATTTCCCGTATATAATTTCTTTATATTCATCAGGAAAACATTTTTTCCATACGCTTGACGTAATTAATTTTTTTTCAACTTTTTGACACTCCTTTACATTTTTTCTACCAATTGCGGCGTCAAGCGAAGGAACCGTATTTTCGTAAGTTTGTTTTATAATGGGTTCTGCTTCGTCATAAGAATTATTTTTAACATATTTATTTACAACCTCAGGAATTAAATTTTCAAAATATTCTTGTGTTAGTAATGACTGAACCATTATTATTTCATTATCTCTTAGATTGTAGCCGATATTACCAAAAGCCAAATAGGAATTTGGTTGGAACATAAAAGAGTTAATTCTATTGTATCGAATTATTTCATCCGCTATTTTACCGTAGTACATTGGCTTATTTATTTTGCCTGTTATTAAGTTTTTCTCTGGAAGTATTAATATACATTTTCCATTATTATTCTGAAAAGCGCACAAATAGGATGACTTATTACAACTATTTTTGTCTTTAACTAAACACGTTGATACTTCAGTAATAAGCTTATAATAATTTTGATCTCCGGTAAACTGAACTTTATCATTGACCAATTCGTTTAAAAACATAGTTATATTTTTTAACTTTTGAGAATAAATTACATAATCCTTTTTTAGTTCCGTTTCTAATTTCTCTCTAATTGTAACATTGTCATAATCATTTAATAAAATTTTTATTGTATTTCTAAACACATTATAGAAGTTGGTCTCTAATTTTATTTTTTTGATATACTCTACTCTTGCGTCATCTACTTTTTGTGAGGTAGTAATAACAGTATCGCTTGATACCATTGGTTTGTTGTTTTTATTAATAATATAATTATCATCTTTGAAGGAAGGTATATTTTTTTTTTCGTTTATTTCAACTTCTGGTACAGGATTGGATATTTGAATAAACTGATTCGTTTCTGTTAATATTCCCACAACCATGTCGTCTTCAACTATTTTAAAAATTGGTTTACAAGGTATATCAGCTTGAAGTCTCTTTTTACTAGTTCTTTTTTCTAACATTGTCAAAAATTCATACGTATTATCATAAGTATTCCATATCGTAGGATCAGTCATTAAAGTAAAATCTAGTTCTTTTTTTAAGTTTTCATTTAATGCGGAAGGATAACATGGTATAAACCCTTTTAAATTATATGGGTTCTCTGCCACTACTCCAATAACTTTTCCGTTTAAGTTTAACACCATTCGTAATACTCGGTAACCATATTTATCTAGTTTTTGGATTAAATCGTATAACAAAATAGGATTTTTCGCAAAATATTTCATAGGCATACTTGGTAACGGTTTACAACCCGTTTTATAGAATGGTTTGATTATTTCCTTAAAAACAGCTCTTAATGTTTTTGAAAGGTTAGCGTCATATTCACTAAATAGTTTAATAACACTTATTTTCTTTTGATTTATTTTATATGAATAAATGGGTTCATAATAATTATCTTCTTTCATTAAAATAAGAGTAGGTTTTCTTGCTTCGTAAAATTCAGTAGAATAATGATTTGTAGGACATATTAAACGAACATTGTTTGTAATATCATCTTTTGGTATTTCTAAAATGACAAGATTAATACCACTATTTCCAAAAAGATATTTATTCGGCATGGAAATTAAATCCCATAAATATGTATGATCAATGATTACTTTATCGTCCTTTAAAAACAATATAAAATTTTCATAAGCGGATATAACTTTCTTAAAAAATAACACATCTGAATCGTTTGACATGTTCATTTTTGCGAATAACTTATTATTTTTTTCGTATTTTTTTATATCAACGTCTATATTTGGGTCAAAAAAATCTGTAACAAGATTACCGTTTTGAAATTTTATAAAATTGTCTATTGATAGTGATTTTATAATTTGTTCCTTCATTTCTGATATACTTAATACTTTTTCGGTTTTTCCAGTTGTTTTTCCTGAATTATCTAATAACGCTTTCGCAAAAAAAATAGCGTCAGATATACAAGCAATAAATGATTGTTTATCATTTATTTCTACTCCGTGACGTAACAAGCAGGGATGATTTTGTTTAACGTTTGTGTTTTTCTTACTAATTTGACAATCCGCATTTACTTCGTGTAACATAGTTTGTATAGGTACTGGTAAATAACCCCAGCGTCCTTGATTCAATGGGAATTTTTCCGGGCCTTTTACATATTCGTCTTGATTTTCTTCTTCTTTTTCTGCTTCTTTTTTTATATTTTCCGGAACTGGAACGCCTGTACATTTATCTTTTGCCTTTATTCTACCTTCTGTCAAATATTTATCAAAACAACAAGGAAGACATAACCCTTTTGGATGTTTGTCTGTCTGAAAACTGGGATATCTTTTATATTTAGGGTTTCCTGGTTTTGATTTATAAAATTCATAAATATAATAACCTGGTTTAACTTCATCTTCGCCTTCAGGTATAACTTTCCCACAGGTTGGATGCTGTAATACTTTTTTACCATTTTCTACCACTTCTGTTAATTCTTTTGGATCTATTGGAGAATTCGTTTTTAAACACCAGTATCTAGGACAAATATAATTAAATTGTTTATTTTTATCGGATCCATATTTAATTATGTCTTCAGGACGCAAAAACCCATTCAGTTCAGTGTTTATTTTTTTTAGTTCATCATCCGTTAAAATAACTGGTTGTCTTCTTTGATGAGATTGGCAAACTTTTGAATAGGCGGAATAATTACCAACTTTTTGTTTAATAATTAATGGAGAATCGAGAGATTCTATTCTATCTTGAAAAAAATTTCGCAAACTCATTCCATCAATATTTTTAACTGCGTTTGGATTTATTTTTGGAGGCTCTTTTTCCTCCTCATCATCCGTATTGTCTTCTTCTTTATCACTCTCTTCCTCCTCATCATCAGCTTTACTTTCTTCGCTTGATTTTTCTTCTTTTTTATTTTCGCTAAGATCTAGATTTTTTGATACAGAAGAATTTTTAGAAGAAGAATTTTTAGAAGAAGAACTATTAGAAAGAGATAGTTTTGGGCTAGAATCATAATTCATTTGTAAATTTGGTATTTCTTTTAAAGAAGAATTTTCAGATTTTGGAGATGGAGATGGAGATGGAGATGGAGATGGAGATGGAGATGGAGATTGTTGAGATGGAGATTTTTTTGAAGAATTACTACTTTTGTAGGAGGAAATTGAGGATCCGCTACTAGATTTTCCTTTACCTCCTTTACGAGAGCTCTCTTTTTCCTCGTCTTCTTCCTCTTCATCCTCATCATCATCTCCAAAAAATAAATCTAGGGCATTTTTTGTTTTTTCACCCTCTATATCACTTGGTAAACTATCACTTAGTTTGCGATGTTCTAATTTTTCTGAACCTTCGTTCAAAATGGGCTCTTCATAATTAGAAATCTCACTTTCAGCCGGCGCAATGATGTCAGGTAACTCAATATCCTCTTTTTCTCCTGAAGAACACAAAGAATCTATATCTTTACTCGGATAAGCTGTACTACTTTTATCTTGCGTCAAACGTACCATACTATCCAAGTACATAGGAATCGTTTTCAAATAATTTATATCATTTATATTTTCAACCGTAATAACAATAACCCCCGTTTGTTGTTCTAAAAAAATAGTCGTTTTAAACCCAGGATTATCTTTAATTTTAATATCTGTTTTTCTTACTCCTCTCTCTACTCTAACCTCATTAACAACTTTTACAACAATTTCTTCTGCTTCTTTTCTAGTTAAATCATCTTTGTAATTTTCTAATAATTCATTTACGATCTCATTTGCGTGATATCCTTCTTTTTGTTTCTCTATAATAAAAGCTTCTTGACTTGTAACTTTATTAAAATTAGATACTCTTTTGAAACGTAAATGAATACCAGATTTAAATTGACTTGATTCATTATTAAAAATACTAGATATACATCCTTTGAATGATTCGAGACGCAATGGTTTCGAAATTTCTATTTTTGTCTCATAGGTTAATTGTATAATTTCTACATTATCATCACTTAAACTATTAAACAGCTGTAATTTATATCCACTTTGCTCTAAATAATTTTTAATTTCTTCTATAATAGGGTTAACCGCATTTTTAAAAAGTATATCTATTTTATTTTCACTTATAATAGAATGAAATTCAGAACTCATTGTAATGTACCCATTTTCATCAAATTCACAAACAATTGAATACGCGTTATCTTCATTTGTATATTCTATAAAAACCGCAACAGATTTACTTTTTCCTATGTTTTTCATTAATTTGAAAATAGTCCCTTTTTTTAAAGAAGGAATTTTTCGCCCGTCTGTAGAAATGTTATCTCCAGTGAAAAGCCTATACATATTCTCTTGTCTAGATGAAGGGTTATATTTAATCAATGGACTTTCATTTGTCGCGTGAACTATTTTAAAGATAATTTCCAGAGGAATTTTAACATTGAAATTGGGTTTTAATAATAATTTTATATATTTTATTCCATTCGATATGTATTTTAAATTACTTTTTTTTAATTTATAAATATCATAAAACATATCTACCGTTTTAAAAGTGTCCATTGTTTTTTCTGT